>ERZ772870.2184-NODE-2184-length-10856-cov-16.536154_pt1 | contig 10856 bp, 14 predicted proteins | sample MGYA00511376_ERZ772870 | MGnify/ENA primary metagenome ERZ772870 (study PRJEB29015, sample SAMEA2737719) | human gut metagenome | biome: human gut; feature: human-associated habitat; material: faeces | place: China | collected 2012 ... | reverse complement strand
CTTTCGCCCACGGTAACATAGGCGGTTTTTCTGCTGTTTAGCTCCAAATCCACCGGCGCTTTGCAGGCAAGGCAGGTATGTGTCACCCGGTCAGCGGTCAGGTTGGTTTTGTAGCTGAAGCTCTTGCCGCACTTGCAGTGCATAAACAGCGGGCGCAGCTTTTCCAGCGGCGTTTCGTGACCGCACTCGCCGCACTTGTACCCGTATGTTTCATGCTTGGCGCAAAACGCCTTGATCGCGCCGCACTCCTCGCACTGCACAATCAAAAAGCCCCTGTACGGCCCTTGATCTGCGTCTGGGTCGGCGCTTTTCCAAGTGTCACGGGCACCAAACATCCGCTCCACGCGGCTGCCGCGCCTGTCCTCTCGGTGTGGTGCGGCTCGGCGCTCCGTGTTGGCCGGGCTGTTCTCGCCGTTCAGCGGCACCACCTGCCCGGTGGCGGTGTCCTCCAAGAACACCTTGCCGCCCTGCACATACGCCCGGAACGCGCCGCGCTGGCACATCCGGCGTACATCCGAAATACTGGTACTTTCCATTGTCCTTGCCTCCTATTATTTACTTGTTATATAGCCGGGGCATTTTCACCGGCACAGCGTCCGGCCCAACTGCCCAAACTTCCACATCGTCGATGATCTCCAACCAGTCACAGCCCCAATACTCCGCCGCGTTCAGCATGGCGGCATAGTTGGAGGTGTGCGGCACGATCACTTCACCAAATCGCGGATGAACCACCCGCGAACAAGTCTTTGCTTTCCAGCGGCTTTCCCGTGCCCGCCTTGCGGCAAGGGTCATGTCCTTATACGGATTCACGCGACCACTCCGCCTTGTCGGCCTGCCCGTAAAACCCGTGGGCCAGCCACACTCCGAAAACGAACAGGAACAGCCCGGCCAAACCGTAACCGATGATCTGCCCGATCTCGCACATGCCGCCAGCGCCCAGCAACATAAGGAACCCCAGCATGGCAAGCGCGGCACCGACGCGCTCCTGTAGGCGGGTCAGCTTGCGGGCGCGGGCGGGGGCATTTTCCCGTCTGGCCATTTCCTTTTTGTACTGCTCCGGGGTATAGGCTCTAATGATTTGCCCCGCCGGGCTGGTCTTGATCTCAATGTACCGCACTTCCATTTTCGACGTCCTCCTGTTCCTCAACCTTGTACGCCACCGCGTGTTCGTGTCCCGCTGTTATTGTGTACTGCGGATCGCCAGTTTCTCCCACGCCCAGTCCCGTCCCTCTGCCCAATGCCTTACACCTTGTGGCAAGCATCATGTTTATTGGCAGACAGTTTTCCCTTGCCGGGGCAAATAGTGTTTGATCGTTGTTTGTCGCCAGCGTGGCGGACAGGTCAGTTTGCACCAGCGCACCCTTGCCGCCACCCTCGCACCCGCTCCTGATCTTTAGGGTGTAGGCGGGGTCATACCCCCCCCGCTAAAGTTTCTGCCCACCATGCTTTCATGCCAGCGATAGCCGTCACCAGCAATTCCGGCAATTTCTTCCCCCTCCGGGAAGCGCGGTTCAAAATGCCATCCATTGCCTTGACGCTCAAATAATACTTTGTCGGCGGATTCTCCACGAGTATCTGCGATAGCATAAATTCTTCTGCGTCGTTGGGGCACTCCCCAGTATTGCGCATTGACAAGTCGGTAGGCCACCGCTCCATATCCGCCGTAGTTGTTCCACTTTCCATTGCGTCGAACATACTCATTTGCGTGTGACAGGTGGAGTAATTCGTTAAGCACTGTTTCAAAGTCATCACCCTTATTTGAACTTAGGGCACCCGGAACATTTTCCCACAGCATAAAGCGCGGGTATCTGCCGCCGTTCGCCGCCAACATTTCCTTTGCAATTCTGATCGCCTGTCGGAACAAGCCGGAACGCGCACCGTCAAGCCCGGCGCGTCGGCCCGCTACACTTAGGTCTTGGCATGGGCTACCGAATGTGATAATGTCCACCGGCTCGATCTCTGCGCCGTTTATCTCGGTAACGCTGCCAAGGTGTTTCATGTGTGGCAAGTGTGTCTTGGTCACAGCTATGGGGTATGGTTCGACTTCGCTTGCCCATGCAGCTTTTGCGCCGCACATGGTAGCGCACAGCGGCATTGTGCCGCTCCCGTCAAATAAGCTGCCAAGTTTCAGACTTTCCACGGGTTGGTTTTTCTCTGCGCTGATCTGCACCAGCGCCCGGCTCACAAAGAACAGCGCATTGGGCAAAGCCATACCGTTGCCCCACATTTTGTACTCGGCACTATCTGTGTGCAGGCTGTTATGCCACGCAGCCAGCTTGTCCACCCGTTCAAGAATGGATTTCTGTGCCCGCTTTCCTTTAATAGCGCAGTCGGTTGCATATACGCTCCGCCAAAAAGCGGCGGCCTCCTCCGACATATCCGCCGGGAGTTGTTCGATTTCGCCCCAGCCGTCCGGGAACCCTTGCAGCCTGCCGCACTCAATCGGCATAAGGCGGCGCACAATGTAGTGCGGCGGCACACCCTGCACGGCAAGTTCGTTTGCCCGTGATTCTCCCGTGTCAAAGGTGTTCACAGTGTTTGCCGTGTCCAACTGCCGGTATGTAGGCGCGTCGCCCTTAAAATGCGGGCGGCTTGTTTTTCCGAATGTATAAGCTACCGCATGGCGGTCAATCGTATTCAAAGTAAAAGACACTTCCTTGTTCAGCCCACTTCCTTGCGGGCCGTTTGCGTCCGCCCGCCCTATCATAGAGCCTTGTATGCAAATGCACCTCTCAACCTCCGCCGCAAGAATCGGCACATTGCAGGCTTTCAGTGTCGTTGCCATGTTCTCGGCCACCTCCGCATTCGTATTGTCGCTTGCGCGACACAGGCATTTCCTGTACCACAATCGGGGTGTTACCCCCCCCCGTGCCATATTGTGCGGTTACGGTGTTGGCGACTTCCAGTGGGCCGGTAGCCCGGCTGTCTTGGCTATGCCAGTCAAACACAAATTTCACAGCTTGTACTCCTGCAACTCTTTCCGCCGGGCGTAGATTTTGCTTTGTGCCAGTTCGGCACTGTAACCGCCGCGTCCGTTCTTGTCCATCTGCCCCGTGTCACCTCGCGCCCGCTCATGGTAGACCGTCGCCAAACTAACACCCAGCTTTGCAGCAATGTCGTTCATGTGCCAACCTTGGAGGTAGAGCTTCTCCATTTCTTGGCGGTCACTGTAACTTAAATGCTTATACTTCATGGTGTCGTCCTCCCTCCTTGCTGTTTTTGAGTAAAAAAAAATAAGTGCGAAAGAAGTTTTTCAACTTCTTTCGCACTTATTCTAATATCTCGGCTGCTGCCGAAAAACATTACGGCAGCTCCGGCGCATAAGCCTCGAGATTGCGGGGCTTGCCCTCGTAGACGATGGCGATGCCGTCGGGGCCGGTGTTGGCGCTGACAACGCCGCCGAGCTGGAACACGATCAGCGGTGCATGGCCAAACGCCTTTTTGCAAAGCTTGACCAGCTCGTCACGCTTGGCGGTGCTGGACGTGTAGGCCACCATGTAGGGCGTGTCCTTCATCGAATCGACGCGGCTCTCCACCCATTTGATCATGGCGGCGGGCACGGCGGCGTCGCCGCGGACCTTGCTCTCGACCTTGGAGACGCCCGCATTCAGGCTGATGATGGGGCGGATGCCCAGCAGGTCGCCGACCACAGCGGCGGCGGCGCTGACGCGGCCCGACTTCTTCATCTGCTTCAGGCTGTAGGCGGCCAGACAGATCTCAACGCAGTCCAGCTTCTGCTTCAGCTCGGCCACGCAGGCGGCCAGCTCACCGCCGTTGCGCACCTTGCGGGCGCACTCGCAGAAATACCAGCCGTAGGGCATCGAGTAGGTGTGGCTGTCGATGACCTGAATCTTCATCGTGTAGCCGGGGCGCTCCTCCTCCAACAGCTCCATGGCCTTGACGGCGTTGTTGTAGGTGCTGGAGCCGCCCGCGTTGATGCTCAGGTACACCAGGTCGGTGTAGCCCTCGTCCGCATAGCGGGCGTAAATATCGCAGAACTGCAGCTGGGTGATGGCGGCGGTGGTGGGCACGCCCTGAGCGTCGCGCATCATCTGGTAAAACTGGTCGTTGGTAAAGTCCTTGCGCTCCATGTACTCCACACCGTCAAGGTTGATGGGGAAGCCCACGACCTCGATGCCGTACTTATCCGCAAGCTCCTGCGGAATGTCGGAACAGGAATCTGTCAGAAAACCTATCTTACTCATTTTACATCCTCACTCCATTCGTATCGGGTCAACTGCCCGTGAGTCTCCAAACCGGCAAAATCCCATTGACGCAATGCTTCGTACACGCCCACTGCCACCGCGTTGGACAGGTTCAGGCAGCGCTCGCCCCTGCGCATCGGCATACGCACGCAGTCGGCCTCATGCGCGGCCAGCAGCTCCTCGGGCAGGCCGGCATCCTCGCGCCCAAAGACGAGATACGCGCCGTCGGGGTAGGTCACATCCACATGGCGGCGCGGGCCCTTGGACGTGAAGTAGAAAAACGGACCACTGTTTTTGGCAAAAAAGTCCGCCTGATCTTGATAATATGTTATATCAAGCTGGTGCCAATAGTCAAGCCCGGCGCGCTTTAATTTTTTGTCGTCGATGGTAAAGCCCATCGGGCCGACTATATGCAGCCGCGCTCCCGTCACCGCGCAGGTCCGCGCGATATTGCCGGAGTTCTGCGGGATCTGCGGCTCGACCAGTACAATGTTTAAGGTTGGCATAAATTTACAAGTCCTCGTTCTATAACTTTAGCCCTCCCTTGGGGGAGGGTGGCGCCGCAGCGCCGGGTGAGGGGCCGGGCGGCACGCCGTCATGGGTCGGCTCCCGGCCACCCCTCCGGCCTTCGGCCACCTCCCCTCTAGGGGAGGCTTTTCACGGCGTTATCAATCACACGGCATACGCCCTCAAAATGCCGCATCACATCCAGATTGGAAAACCGCAGCACTCTGATTCCGAAGCCCTCCAGATATTCCGTGCGCTGTGCATCGTGCAGCTGTCCCGCCGCTTCATAATGCTGGCTGCCGTCCAGCTCTATCGCCAGACCTGCCGCATCGCAATAAAAATCCAGAATATAACGTCCTACAACCTTCTGCCGTACAAAGCGCGGCGAATATCCGCGCAGAAAATCATACCACAGATGGCGTTCCTCCCGCGTCATGCTTTTTCGCAACGCTCGGGCATTTTCAAGGACATCCTTGTCTCGCGGCAGTCTCATGGTCTTACTCCTGCCGCAGTTTCGGCAGGGCGTTCTCCAGCCAGACGCCCAGCCGCTCGTCGGCTCCCTCGGGCGTCTGCCTGATGCACTCGGCTACGAAGGCGGCAGCTGCCTGTACGGCAGCCTGGGGGACGTTGCCACGCAAAATGCGCCCGACGAGCACGGCGGCAAAAATATCGCCCGTGCCGTGGAACATCCGCGGCTGCAGCGGCGTTTTTACGGCATAGCCCTCGCCGCCGCGGGCCGCGCCCACACAGCCTATGTAGCGTCCGCCGCCGATGCCCGTCACGCCGGTCACAACGACCTGCGGCGCTACGCGGGTCAGCCGGGCCGCCTGTGCGGCGGCCTGCTCGGCACTGCCCACACCGGGCAGCGGGTCGCCCAGCAGCAGCGCGGCCTCGGTCACATTGGGGACGATCAGATCCGCCTTGCTGCACAGACTATACATAGCGGGCACCATGTCGGCCCCCAGGCCGCTGTACAGCCGCCCTCCGTCACCCAGCACCGGGTCCACGACCTTGAACGCGCGGGGCCACAGCTCAAACGCCTGCTCGACGAGCTTTGCCTGCGCGGCGTCCGCCAGATAGCCCGAGTAGATGCAGTCAAATTTCACGCCCAGCCGATGATAATGTTCCAGTGCCGCGGGACCGTAGCCGGGGTTAGCCAGCTTAGCCGGGGTGCCTAAGCCCCCCGTGTGGGTGGACAGCACCGCCGTAGGCAGTGCCACGGTCTGCACGCCCAGCGTCGAGAGCACCGGCACGATGACCGACAGCGCCGCCCGGCCAAAGCCCGGCAGATCATGGATGGCTAATACGGTTTTCGGCGCGTTGGTCATGCTGCGGCCTCCCTCTTCATTTTTTGAGTTCTCATTGATTCTACCATAAAACCCACCGCAAAAAAAGCCGTATTCGGGCGATTGTTCCGTTTTGTTTGGTTTTTGGGCAAAGAGAACAAAAACCGCCCGCGTCTCCGCGAGCGATTCATTCTATTTCATGGTTATCATCCACAAAAAAGCCCCTGCTGATTGGTTCAGCAGGGGAGATTTCGCAAAGTTGATGCTTTTACAGCACGCGCACGCGGATGGCGGGCTCAATCGCACCCAGCTTAACGGCGAGGTCGTCGGTGACATTGCCCGTCACGTCCAGCAGGGTATAGGCGACATCCTTTTTGCCCTTGTTCACCATGTTTTCAATGTTCAGGTGCGCTTCGGTCAAAATGCTCGTGATGGCCGAGATCGCGCCCGGAGCATTCTTGTGGATGATGCAGATGCGGCGGCCTCCCACACGCGGCTGGCTGACATCCGGCAGGTTGACGCTGTGGGATATGTTGCCGTTTTTCAGGTAGTCGCTCAGTTCGGCGGCGGCCATCACGGCGCAGTTCGTCTCGCTTTCCGGCGTGCTGGCCCCCAGATGCGGCGTGCAGCAGACGCCCTTGACGCCCAGCAGCTCCTCGGTGGGGAAGTCGCAGAAATACTGCGCGACCTTGCCGCTGTTCAGTGCGTCGAGCAGTGCGGCGTTGTCCACCAGCTCACCGCGGGCAAAGTTCAGCACGCGCACGCCGTCCTTGCACATCGCCAGCGTCTGGGCGTTGATGGTGTGGCGGGTCGTAGGCAGGTAGGGGACATGGATGGTCAGGTAGTCGCAGCGGGGCAGCATATCGCCCAGCGTGACACAGTGCTGCACACTGCGGGACAGACTCCACGCAGCATCGATGGAAATATACGGGTCATAGCCCAAAACCTCCATGCCCAGCGCGACAGCGGCGTTGGCCACGCGCGCACCGATGGCACCCAACCCGATGACGCCCAGCGTCTTACCGCGCAGCTCGGGACCGACGAAGGCCTTTTTGCCCTTCTCCACGTCCTTGGCAATCGTGTCGCGGCCCTTGAGGGTCTGCGCCCAGTTCACGGCGTCCACCAGATTGCGGCTGCCCGCGACCAGCGCACCGACGACGAGCTCGGCCACGGCGTTGGCGTTGGCGCCCGGCGTGTTGAACACGACGATGCCCTTGTTCGTGCAGTCCTCCACGGGAATGTTGTTCGTACCGGCACCTGCACGGGCGATGGCCAGCAGGCTGTCGGGCAGCGGGGTATCGTGCATATCGGCGCTGCGCACCAGAATGCCCTGCGGTGCAGCGGCCTCGTTGTCGATCTCAAACTGGTTGGCGGGCAGCTTGGCCAGACCCACCGGCGAAATGGCGTTCAATGTTTTGATGGTATACATATATCGTTACTCCCTGTTCCCCTTATTTTGCGCCGTAGGGGCCGGGCATGCCCGGCCCTCAGCCTTACGCAGTGACCCTTTCACGGGTGGTTGCCACAGTGCCGCGGGCCGGACACACCCGACCCCTACTGTGCAGCAGCTCAATGCTCCCTGCGGAACTTCTCCATAAAGTCGACCAGCTTGTCGATGCCCTCGGCAGGCATGGCGTTGTAGATGGACGCACGCATACCGCCCACCAGACGGTGCCCCTTCAGGTTGACGAAGCCTGCCTCGGTGGCCGCGGCACAGAACGCCTTGTCGGTGTCGGCGTCGGGGCTGGTGAAGGTCACATTCATCATGCTGCGGTACTTTTTCTCAACGGGATTCTTGTAGAATTCCTGCCCGTCGAGGTAATCGTACAGCACCTTGGCCTTGGCGGCATTGCGCTTCTGCATGTTCTCCAGGCCGCCGATCTCGTTCTCAAGGTAGTTCATGACGAGGCCGGTCATGTAGATGCACCAGCACGGCGGGGTGTTGTACATGCTGTCGGCGTTCAGCAGGGTCGTGTAGTTCATCATCGTGGGGATCTTGTCGGGGGTCAGGCCCTTGGCGGCCTTGCCCAGCAGGTCGTCACGCACGATGGCCACAGCCATACCGGCAGGGGCAATGTTCTTCTGCACGCCGAAGTAGATGACGCCGTACTTGCTGACGTCCACCGGCTCGGAGCAGATCATCGAGCTCATATCTGCCACCAGCGGGATGCCGTCCACCTGCGGTACATCGACATATTTTGTGCCGAAAATCGTGTTGTTCTGGCAGATGTGGATATAGCTGGCGTTCGGGTCATAGTCGATGGCCGCGACGTCGGGAATGTAGGTAAAGTTCTTGTCCTTGCTGCTGGCGGCAATGCGGGCCGTGCCGAACTTGGCGGCCTCCTCGGCTGCCTTCTTGCTGAAGTTGCCGGTCACAAGATAATCTGCCGTGCCGGTGGTCATAAAGTTCAGCGGTACCATCGCAAACTGCTGGGTCGCGCCGCCCTGGAAAAAGCCCACCTTATAATTGTCGGGAATGTTCAGTACCCGGCGCATGGCGGCCTCGGTGTTGGTGATGATCTCGTCAAACCATTTACTGCGGTGGCTCATCTCCATCACGCTCATGCCAGAGCCGTGGTAGTCCAGCAGCTCTGCCTGTGCGGTTTTCAGAACAGCCTCCGGCAGCATCGAAGGGCCGGCGCTGAAATTGTAAACTCTAGCCATCTTTATTTCCTCCTACAGTAAATCAAATGCGACCCGCCGGCGGCGGATCGCATCTGCCGCGCCGTTGCGGTATGCCAATATTATAGGAGCTTTGCCCCCCTGCGGGCAAGCGGACAAAATACCGAAAAAAGCTGAAAATCGGGGATGTGTTTTTGTATTGTGACTAATTGTTTTTGTACCGGAAACGCTTTATGAGACATTTGTAAAAGATATTTGCGGCTATTGTCAAATTCCGGGCACAAAATTTGTGCAATATTTTGTATTGCATTTATATCTACCACAGTTGTAAAATATATTCAGCTATTTTTACTACATTTGTAAAATATCGAACTTATTTCTTCCTCGTTCTGTAGGGGCCGCACATGTGCGGCCCGCAGCCTTCCCACAGACTACCGTCTGCCTTGCACCTGCGGGCCGGGCATGCCCGGCCCCTACAGGCACTACATATTATAAAAGGAGTTCATCATGGAACAGCTTTCCCGCAGTGAAGAACAGGTCATGGCCGCGCTCTGGGCCTGCAGCCGCGCCGCCACCAGGCGTGAGATCGCGTCACACCTGCCGCCCGAATGCCGCTGGGCAGACTCGACGCTTCTCAATTTCCTGCTGCGGCTCGAGAAGAAAAACTTCGTCCGCACCGAGAAGCAGGGCAATAAAAATCTGTACACGCCGCTGGTCCGCCGCCTGACCTACTGCGGTGCGGTCAGCCAGGCGCATCTGCAGACGCTCTACGGCGGTGACATCCGCGCCATGGTGTGCGCCCTGGCCGACACAGGCCGCATGACCTATGCCGACACCGAGCGTCTGCTCCGCTGGCTGACCGAGTACCAGGCCGCGAACCCGGAGTATGACTATGAGTAGCTCCAAGCTCGCCCTTCCTCAGTCCGCTTTGCGGACAGCTTCCCCCGCGGGGAAAGCCAAATCCGGCTGCATCTCACACATATCCTGCCAGAACCGCTTGGGCACATGGCTCATCTGGGCCTTTTCGTCGCGGCGCTGCTCGATGGTCAACGCCTTAAAGAACCGTTTCCACATCCGCTGCCAGTCGAGCTCTGTCTCGTCGGTGCCGGGAATATAGCGCTCCATCGCCAGATAGCGCACCTGGCCGTCCCGGTGCAGCAGGGCCGTGCCGTGGGCCGCGTCATAAATCAGGAAACTCTCATCGGGCAGGCGGCTGCAAAAATGTCCGCGCAGCAGCGGCAAAATCCGGTGCTTCGGGTGGATGACCGCGCCGAGCATCCCATCCCGCTCCTCAAAGCGGATGAACTCGATCAGCCTGCATGCCTCGTTGTCGACAGCCCGCTCCAGGGCAAACGCCGCGGCGGCGTCCGGGTCGCCCAGCATCTGTGCGGCGCGCGGCCCCTGCGCAAAGCAGAGCCGCACAAACCGCAGCAGTGTCAGGTCCTTGCCGGGGTCGGTGCAGAGAAAGCCCGTCGTCACGCGGTCCTTCACCTCGCGGCCAAGCCGGTCCAGCCCTGCCGCGACCCGCCGCGCGTGCTGCTCGTCGGTAAAAATCTGCCGTGTGCCGAAGAAATTCAGCTGTCCCTCCTCGGGCGGGCAGACCTCGGCGGGGATCTCCTTCCGGGCGTAGCTCTCGAACACGCAGCACAAAAAGCCCGCAAAGCTGCCGTCATAGCAGTAGGCTGTGTCGGTCACATGCGCTTCGTAAGACATTGCAGTGCCTCCTGCCGCACCGTCCGGGCGGCCACGTCCGCCGCCATGCCGCGCGCCTCCAGCCTTTGCACAGCCGGGGCAGCGTCGGGCAGGGCCTTGGGTACAAAATCGTCCAGCGAAAGCTGCTGCATCCCCACGCTGAACGCCTTGGGGTCAAGCAGCGCCCCCGCGATCTCCGCGCGGCTGCCGCGGGCCGCTGCCTTGCCCTTGCAGGTAATGAAATACTGTGCCCGCTTAATCACGACTCCAATGCGCTTGAGCTCTGCCATGCCGAGGCTTTGCACCCGGCGCGCCTCGACAATGCGCAGCGCACTCTTGGGGCCGATGCCCGGCACCCGCAGCAGCTCGGCACGGCCGGCCGTGTTGACCTCCACGGGGAAAAACTCCGGGTGGCGCACGGCCCAAGTGCACTTGGGGTCCAGGTAGGGGTCAAAATTCGGCTCGTCCTCGGTCAGCAGCTCCCGCGCTGAAAAATGGTAGTACCGCAGCAGCCAGTCCGCCTGATACAGACGGTGCTCCCGCA
>ERZ772870.2177-NODE-2177-length-10892-cov-2.525884_pt1 | contig 10892 bp, 10 predicted proteins | sample MGYA00511376_ERZ772870 | MGnify/ENA primary metagenome ERZ772870 (study PRJEB29015, sample SAMEA2737719) | human gut metagenome | biome: human gut; feature: human-associated habitat; material: faeces | place: China | collected 2012 ... | reverse complement strand
CAAAGCCATGGCCGATGCGGCCAAGGGCATCGACTGCGGCATGACCGCCGTGCTGGGCCTGGACCGCACTGCGCTTTCCGCCTGCTGCGAAGAGGCTTCGGCGCTGGGCTGTGTGCAGATCTGCAACTACAACTGCCCCGGCCAGCTGGTCATCGGCGGCGAGAAAGCCGCTGTGGATAAGGCCGCCGAACTGGCCAAAGCCGCCGGTGCCCGCCGCTGCCTTCTGCTGAAGGTGAGCGGCCCCTTCCACACCCGGCTGATGGCCCCCGCCGGGGACGCCCTTGCCGAGCGGTTCAAGACCGAGCGGTTCCGTGAGATGCAGATCCCGGTGCTGTTCAACTGTCTGGGCCGCGAAAAGGCCGACGCGGACACCATCCCGGACCTGCTGGTGAAGCAGGTGCAGAGCAGCGTGTATATGGAGGACACCCTCCGCCGTCTGGGCGAACTGGGTGTGGACCACATCCTGGAAGTCGGCCCCGGCAGTGCCCTGTCCGGCTTTGTGAAAAAGACCCTGCCCGGCGTGCCGTGCGCTTCGGTGGAGACACCGGAGCAGCTGGACGCCGCGCTGGCCGCATGGAGGGACGAAGCATGAGCGAAGAGACTGTGACCCGCGCGGCGGTGGTCACCGGCGGCAGCCGGGGCATCGGCCGGGCCATCTGCGAGGAGCTGGCCCGGGGCGGCGCCAATGTGGTGCTGTGCTACGCCGGCCGGGCGGAAGCTGCCCAGGAGACCGTGACCGCTTGCGAGGACCTGGGTGCCAAGGCCCTGGCCGTGCAGTGCAACGTGGCGGACGAGGCCCAGGTGAAGGCCCTGATGGATGCCGCTGTGAAGGAATTCGGCCGGATCGACATTCTGGTGAACAATGCCGGCGTCACCCGGGACGGCCTTGTGATGATGATGAAGGAGGCCGACTTCGACGCGGTGATCGACACGAACCTGAAAGGCACCTTCCTGTGCATGAAGGCCGTGTCCCGAATCATGATGAAGCAGCGGTACGGCCGGATCGTGAACCTCTCCAGCGTGGTGGGCCTCCGGGGCAACGCCGGACAGGTGAACTACGCCGCCAGCAAAGCCGGTGTCATTGGTATGACCAAATCCCTCGCCAAGGAGCTGGCGGGACGGAACATCACCGTCAACGCCGTGGCCCCCGGCTTTATCGACACGGATATGACCGCCGCGCTGACGGAGACCGCGAAAAACGCCGCCCTCGGCTCCATTCCCATGGGCCGCATGGGCACCCCGGAAAACGTGGCCAAGGCCGTGGCCTTTTTAGCCGACGAGGACGCGGGCTACATCACCGGGCAGGTTTTGGCCGTTGACGGCGGCATGAGTATGTGAGGAGGAACGCGACATGGAACGACGCAGAGTTGTTATCACCGGTCTGGGGGCCGTGACCCCCATCGGCCTGACGGCGGGAGAAAGCTGGCAGGCCGTGAAAAACGGCGTGTGCGGCATCGGCCCCATCACCCATTACGATCCCGCCGCCCAGAAAGTGAAGCTGGCGGCAGAGGTAAAGGGCTTCGACCCGGAATCTTTGCTGGGCCGTCAGGAATCCAAGCGCATGGGCCGCTTCACCCAGTTCGCCGTGGCGGCGGCGCGGGAGGCCCTGTCCGACGCCGGTTTCTCCGTGGAGCAGGCGGATGCGGACCGCTGCGGTGTGATCCTCTCCAGCGGCATCGGCGGACAGGCCATCACCGAGGCGGAGCACTGCCGGGGTCTGGAAAAGGGCTTTGACCGGGTGTCTCCCTTCTATGTCCCCACCGCCATCTGCAACATGGCGGCGGGTCAGGTGGCCATCGACGCGGGCTTCCGGGCCATGTGCTCCTGCCCCGTCACCGCCTGCGCCGGAGGCACCAACGCCGTGGGCGACGCGTTCCACTACATTCGGGACGGCTACGCCGAGGTCATGCTCTGCGGCGGCACCGAGGCCTCCATCACGCCCATGTCCATCGGCGGCTTCACCTCCATGAAGGCCCTGACCCAGACGGAGGACCCCAACCGGGCCTCCATCCCCTTTGACGCGGAGCGGAGCGGCTTCGTCATGGGCGAGGGCGCGGGCGTGCTGCTTCTGGAGGAGTTGGAACACGCCAAGGCCCGCGGGGCCAAGATCTACGCCGAGGTGGTGGGCTACGGCGCCACCTGCGACGCTCACCACATCACCGCCCCCCTTGCGGACGGCAGCGGCGGCGCCAAGGCCATGGCCATGGCGCTGACCGACGGCGGCGTTTCTCCGGAGCAGGTGGGCTACATCAACGCCCACGGCACCTCTACCCACCTCAACGATGCCGGGGAGACCGCCGCAGTGAAAACCGTGTTCGGCCCTCACGCCTATCAGCTGGCCATGAGCTCCACCAAGTCCATGACCGGACATATGCTGGGAGCCGCCGGCGCCGTGGAAGCCATCTTCACCGCCCTGAGCCTGCGGGAAGGCTTCCTCCCCGCCACCATCCACTATCAGACCCCGGACCCGGACTGCGATCTGGACGTGGTGCCCAACGAGGGCCGTCCGGCGGACATCTGCTACGCCCTGAGCAACTCTCTGGGCTTCGGCGGACACAACGGCAGCCTGCTGCTGAAGAAATGGGAGGACTGACATGGGCTTGCAGTTAAATTCCAATGAGATCGCCGAGATCCTGCCCCACCGCTACCCCTTCGCGCTGGTGGACCGCATCACCGACGGGGAATCCGGCGTGTGGGCCAAGGGCATCAAGTGCGTCAGCGTGGGCGAGCCGTTTTTCTGCGGCCACTTCCCCCAAAAGCACGTCATGCCCGGCGTGCTGATCTTAGAGGCGCTGGCCCAGGTGGGGGCCGTGGCGATCCTATCCCTGCCGGAGAACCGGGGGAAGATCGCCCTGTTCGGCGGCGTGAAAAACGCCCGGTTCAAGCGGCAGGTCATCCCCGGAGACGTTCTGGAGCTGGAATGTCCCCTCACGAAGCGCCGGGGTCCGGTGGGCATCGGCGTCTGCACCGCCACGGTGAACGGCGAGACCGCCTGCACCGCGGAGCTGATCTTCGCCATCCAGTGACGGTCTCTCCCCTTTCGGATGCTCAAGCTTGTTATTCCAAATTACAGCACAGCAGCGGCAAATTGCCGCTGCTGCTGTTCATTTACGGATATATGTCCGCCATATTCCGTCCAATGATCCTGCAAAGTGCCTGTTTTCTTCACCAAAATGCACAAAATTTAAAAATTTTGCCGCAAAGAATTGACAGCGGCAGGCGTTATCCATATAATAAAAACTCGGACTTGGCTCACACTTGAATTGGAAGCCGGGCAAAACAGAGCATATACGGCAGGCCCCCTGTTCCCTATGGGCGGCCCGCGCCGATACGTTATGGAAAATGGTGGCAAAATGACGAAACAGAGAACAACCCCAACCGCAAAACGGAATCACGGATTTACACTGATGGAAATGCTGATCGTTGTGGCGATCATCGCCGTTCTGGTGGCCGTCGCGATCCCGACCTTCAGTTCACAGCTTCACAAGGCGCGTGTCGCAACCGACTGGGCCAACGTGCGAAGCTATTACGCCCAGCTCCAATATGAGTTCATGGAGACGGGGGAGATCAATAAGGATTATCTCAAAGAATTCGACTACTACGGAAATACTCCTGGGTTCACTTCCGTTACTCTGGACGGCCAGACAATCAATCTGAGAACTGGGATGCTTTGGGTCGCAGAAGAAGACCATAATCAGGGATACAATATTATTTATGCCTGCACCAGTGGTCACGACGAATGCAAATTGATCCTTCCCATGGAATGACCCCAGCAAGAAAGCAGAAAAACCGATTTGACCTCCCTCTCCCGTTGGCAAGAGAGACGAACCCGGGCGCTGTACAAGCACAGCGCCCGGGGTTTTGTATCTTTGGCAGCAGATCGAGAGACTCAGGTAAATGGAATGACAAAAAAGCTGCGAAGTAACGATTATCAAGTAGGCTTTTCTAAAATAACATGACTGGGTTCTACGGTTACCGAATGAGCCGAAAGATGATCACCATTGTTCGGCAAGCAGAAAATCCGCGAGGTGGACAATCCGGATGCCGTCCTCGATGCCGGTATCCATCTCGTTGAGGGTAACAACATATTTGGGGTAATGATCGCGGATCTCCATCAGGTTCCCCACTTCGCGGTCCGATGCTTCTGGGATCCGGACGCAGACCTGCACATAAATGCGCTCGTCGCGGCGCATTGCAACAAAGTCGATCTCCTTTGTATCGTTCTTGCCGATGTAAACATCGTAGCCGCGGCGCTTCAATTCAAGGTACACGATGTTCTCCATCGCGCCGTCCAGCATTTTGCGGTTATAACCCAGCAGCGCGTATCTCAGAGAGACATCGGCAAGATAATACTTCTCCTGCGTTTTCAGGATACTCTTGCCTTGCAGGTCATAGCGTTCGCAGGGGTAGATAATAAGCGCCTGCTCCAGCCAACGCAGGTAGTTGTAGATACTCTCCACCGAGACCTTGCGGTGCTCGCTTTTGAGGAAGGTGGAGATCGAGTTTGCCGAGAAGGTTTTGCCCATATTCTCGATGATATACTTCACCACACGGTCAAAAAGATCCTGCTTGTTGATGCGGTGACGTTTGACAATATCACGGGAAACTACGGTGTGGTAAATGCCGTTGACGATCTGATAAGCGCTTTGCTCATCATATTCGCTAAGTGCAATGATGGGAAAACCGCCGAAGCGAATATACTCCTCCAGCAGTTCTCTGCGAGATAAAGTGCTGTCGGCCTTGAAGTCCAGATATTCCTTAAACGACAGCGTATAGACAGGAATGGACACATAGCGGCCCGTCAGATAGGTGGAGATCTCGCTGGACATGAGCTTGGAGTTGGAGCCGGTCACATAGATGTCGGCATCCGCACTTTCCAACAGGCTGTTGACCGCCTTCTCCCAGCCGGCGATCTCCTGAATCTCGTCCAGCAGAAGATAGCAGTGTCCCTTGCCCGCCATGGCAGCGGTCAGCTCGTCATACATCTGCTTGGCGGTGATGTTCTCGGGAATATCCATCTCCGTGTACCGCTTGCAGATGATCTGGTCCTCCCCAATACCGCGCCGCAGCAGTTCCTCTCTCAGCATCTCAAAAATCGTAGACTTGCCGCAGCGACGGATACCGGCAAGTATCTTGACGAGCGGCTTGTCGATAAACGGCTCGATTGCCGCGATATAGTCCGGTCTGTTGATCATCGTATCGCCTCCCTACAGCTAATAGTATACCCAAAATAGTTTGTATATTCAATAACTTTTTAAGGTCTAAAACAAAAAACTTTTCAGTTTGGGCATTCTAAGTGATACGTGGACCACCTTTGGTCATCTCGCCGGTTTCGTCTGTATCCCCTTTTTGTCGGAAAACTGTGTCTTCCGGCAAGTGCTCGTTTCATTTTCAGCAGGGAGACGAACCCGGGCGCTGTGCAAGCACAGCGCCCGGGTTTTTGTATCTCCAAGAGTATTCGTTTTTGCTCGATCAACCTCCGCCGCCATGGCGGCTGGGCCTAGGCTTCAGAAGAGAAACGCTCTCGTCCGCGGCATCCGGCTGAGCACCATCTGCATGGAACGCACCCAGCCAAAGCCGCTCTCGGTCTCCCCCGCGCCGGGGACAATCATGTGCATCAGCTTTGCAGCCAGCAGATGCAGCTCCTCTGTCTTTTCCCGGTAGGACTTCAGATAATCCTCCGTCCGCGGATAGTTCCGGTCAAAGGCCGGAGCGGCGATCCTCGCGTCGAAGGCGGTCCGGTAGGGGTGATCCAAGGTCAGCTCCACCCGGAATTCTCTGACGGGGGCAGATACATCGAACCGGGGTCGGCGCAGATCGTTGGTCCGCTCTCGTTCCCGGCGCTCCTCGCTGCTCTCGGTCCCTGCGCGGTGCAGACCATCCATGGCCTCCCAGCGCTCAAATTTCTGGCGCTCCAGATGGAACCGGGCGATCTCCGCCGCCATAACGTTCACCTGGTCGGGCACATCACTGACGGTGCACTTCAAGGTACCGATGCCGTTTTCAAACAGCGGTGCGCCGTCCTCGGAAATACGGAAGGAGCGCAGTGCCTTCCCTTCCAGGACCCAGCCGTCCTCCCCTATGCGCAGCAGACCGTGCTCCTCATCCAGAAACAGGGGACCGTCCCCCTGGTCGGCGCGGAAGCAGTATGTGGACTGGAACGCCGCCTGCAAAGCCTGATTTTCCCGAAGCGCGGCGGCGTGCGGCTCAGATTCTGTTAAGGGCCGCTCGTTGACACGTTCGCAGACCGGACAGTTCTCTTTGTTATCATTGAATGCTCCCATCATGGCCCTCCTTTTCTTATCAACATAGCTACGGCTACAGGAAAAGCTGCTGTTGGTTCTTGATATGGTCATGATACACCGGGAAGCATGAAAAAGGGACGTCTCTGCACGAAACGTCCCCAAAATGACATGAAATGTAATTTGGCCGTCAGAGGGAGACCCGCAGGACAAACTTTCCCTCCTTCACGGAGAAGCTGTAAAGCCCGCCATACCGCTCCACAATGGCGCAGATGCTGCTCACGCCGATGCCGTGGCCCGGTCGGTCCGTTACCGGAATTCCATCCTCGAACCGCACGGCCTCCCGGCAATCGTTGACCACCTGCAAGAAGAATTTTTCGTTTTTCTCGTAGGTCTGTACCTCGATGCTGCCATGCCTCACATCGGAGCGGCAGCGTCAGGACGAACAAATTTTTGCTGGAAGATTTTCTTGCCATGACGCTGCCTCCTTTCTTCAATGAGTTTTTTGCTCTTCCACATAGCGCTGAATCGTTTCGCTGAACACATTTCCGGCAGTGCTGACAAAGTAGCTGCGTGTCCATATCGTAGGGCTTGTTGACGTTTCAATTATATCGTATCTGAAGCAAAATCAAGCAGTATCCTAAAGTCCGCCTTACCCACCCCTTACGGAGTGGGCTTGCGGCGGACATATTCTCAATCGCATTTCCACTCCAAGTGCAGGGAAGTCCGTCATGCAGGAATAGCTTGCGGATCCTGTAAAGCTCTGCTACAATCATTTCACCCGAGCAAAAGAGTAAATGAGTAAAAGAGGGAAACGATCATGAAAATCGATGGAAATGAGCTGGCCATTCTGCAAAACGATCTTGATCGCCGTGGGCAAAAGCAGGAGGCATGGAAGGTCAAGCAGGAGTTTCTGAAGCAGGTCCGGGAGAGCGGGGATCACTGTCCCTGTCAGGGGAAGTGCCCGCACCATGGCAACTGCTTTGAATGCGTAACGCTCCATCGCGGGCATCGTGACCACCTGCCCATGTGCATGTGGGATATGCTGAATGAACGCATTGCGGCGCTGTCACACATGACTGAGGGAACGCTGTACGAATATGAGAAAAAGCAAGCAGCCTGTACGGATTGCGAGGGCTGCCCCGGCTGCGGCGAATGAGCCAAAGCAGATCATAGCAAGCGCTCGAAGGTCTCCCCTTCGAGCGTTTTTTGGCGGAAAACGCCTTCCGCTATGCTGCATCGGGGATCATCAGCCCACTGTTTTCCGGCAGCGGGCTGTGCTGTATGCTCCTGCCCGGTAAAACCGGTAAAGGGAATCCGTTGTAAATCAGGAAGAAATGTGCTATCTTCTTTAGGCAAGTATCCGCGCAGGATTCCTGACAATCCCAAATAAAGGAGCTTTTCATGCACACGATCCAATCCTGGTGCCGCGCCAACGCCATGCTGGTCATCTCCCTGCTGGCAGCGGCAGCGACCGCTTTCTTCGTTCCTCCCGACAGCGCATATCTGGGGTATTATGACCTCAAGACCCTCTCCTGCCTGTTCAGCGTTCTGGCGGTGGTGGGCGCGCTGCGGGATCTGGATGTCTTTTCCGCTCTTTCCCAGCGGATGGTGCACACCTTTTCCACCGTCCGGGGCGTATGCACGGCGCTGGTGGTCATCACCATGTTCGGCTCCATGCTCCTGACCAACGATACCGCCCTGCTGACCTTTCTCCCACTGGGCTGGTTCGTCCTTTCCGTCACCGGGCAGGAAAAGCATGCCGCGCTGCTGTTCATTCTCCAGAACTGCGCTGCCAACCTCTGCGGAATGATCACCCCCTTCGGCAATCCGCAGAATCTCTACCTCTTCAGCTATTACGGCATCCCCGCCGGGACGTTCTTTTCCGTGATGCTGCCGCCCTTCATCCTGTCCACCGTCCTCATTCTCCTGTGCTGCCTGCTGTTCCCCAAGGACCGGCTTACGGTGCCGGAGGCGCAGGTCGTTGTAGACCGCCGCCGGGCCGCGGTCTACGGTGGGCTCTTCTGTCTGGCCGTCGCTATGGTGCTGCGGCTGATCCCCTATGGTCCCGGTCTGGCCGTCATCGTTCTGGCGCTCTGGTTTCTGGACCGGCATGCGCTGAAGTCCGTGGACTGGGGGCTTCTGGCCACCTTTGCCGCTTTCTTCACCTTTTCGGGCAACCTTGCCCGGATGGAGCCTGTGCGGATGCTGTTTGTCCGGCTCTTATCCCACGGGACCATGCTGATCTCCGCCCTCACCTGCCAGATCATCAGCAACGTCCCCGCCGCGATCCTCCTCAGCCGTTTCACGCAGGATGCCCGCGGCCTTCTGGTAGGCGTCAACGTTGGCGGCGCCGGAACGCTGGTGGCCTCTCTGGCCAGCCTCATCACCTTCCGGGAATACACCCGCCGCGTTCCCGGCGGCGCCAAGCACTTTCTCATCCTCTTTTCCGCCATCAGCTTCGCTTTTCTGGCAGTTCTTCTGGCTGCCATGTCCTTTCTGGGCTGAGCAGCCGGGGCCTGAGCGCCGAAAAACAAGACAGCTACCGCAAGTGAGCGAAAAGGTTTATTTTTGTGGTACTGTCTCCAAGGTCGTGAAAGTCAACGCCGGTTCGTTTGTAGAAGAACTGGCCGCAAAGGGATATTGCAATCCGACCCAGTTCGAAGCCGTGATCCTTCGGAGAGGTCCGGCAAAAGCTTCCCGCCTATAAAGCCGAACTTCGCCGCTGAGCCGCGGCAATAACAAAGCCCCGGCGCAGAGCGCCGGGGCTTTCGATCAACAGATCAGTGGGTAAAAATTTGCAGGGTTGTCGTCAGTTCCCGTCCCGGGGAGCGGATCAGCTTCCCCTGATAAGCCAGCGCGGTGGAACCGCCGCCATCCAGATTGACCGCCTCCACGCAGCCCAACTGGAGCATCAGCTCCCGAAGCTGCTGAATGGAAGCGGAGCCGGTGGAGACGATGACCAGCTTGCCGTCCGCCAGTTTGCCAAGGGCGGTGCGGGACGTTACCGCGGAGGTAAAGCGCGCCTCCTGGAAGCCCGGCTCCAGCGTGGTGCAGATCGCGCCGTTTTCAACCAGACGGGGGCCGCCGCTGACCATGGCGGTGATCTCCTCCATGGGGAAGCCGCTGGTGTCGGAATCGGTCAGTCCGGGCGTCAGCGTCACAGACGTTCCCACAGAGGGCTCACGGTACCATGCGGTAGAGGTGAAGTCACTTCCAAATACCATGACGTAGCCGTTGGCGGGGATCGCCACGGTCTCTCCCGCCGCGACAGCTCTGACATCGGTGATCACGCCGTCCGCAACGGTGGTTGCCGTGCCGTCGGTCTTGATGGGTACGCTTCCGCCAAACGCCGGGGTGTAAACCACAGACAGGTCGCTCCCCTGGGTCTTGCTGTTCATCTCATAGCAGGCCCAGGAGTTTCTGCCGCCCCTGACATAGAAAAACACAGCGGGGCGTCCCACATAGACCTCTCCGGATTCGGTAAAGCCGAAGGAGGTCAGTCCGGAAACGCCATACAGGAACGTTCCGTCTGCCATAACGTGGCCCACGGGGAATTTATCCTGCCCGGAATAGGCGGCAAAGAAATTCGCGTTGACGATCACGTCCGCGCCGGAAGCGGACACGATGCTGCTGAAAGGCGCGGAAGCGCCCAGCTTCTGGTTCACCATGGCGGCCCGGACGCTGACGCCGGGGGCGGAGGTGTCCACCGTGATCACATCAGCGCTGACGGAGCCGGAGGGCAGCGCGTAGGTCTTTGTCACACGGGACACAGCGCCGGAACTGGCACTCTGCTCAGGCTTTGGTGCGCCGGTATTCCGCAGAGAAGAATGGACATAGGCCTCCTGCCCGCCGCCGATCAGGCCCTGCGCCCGGCCTTCTTCCCATGTAAATACGCCTTTTTTCGCAAGGCTTTCCGCGAGGGTGGCGCTTCCGTCCGCCAGAGGCGTCGTCAGGGCGCTGACGGACAGATCCACCAGATCCCCGCGATAGAGCGCGTATTGCTTCTGGAGGATGCAGTCAGCGCTGGCGTGGGTCATCATGCCGATCTCCACGGCTTTATCCAGAGAAGTTGCAAAGGTGAAATCTCCCGCGCCGTCATCGTAGCCCAATGCCCGCAGTAAAAATGTGACATAGTGCTTGAAGCTCAGAGCGCCGCCGGGGTGAAAGGTCGTGGCGCTCACGCCGGTGGTATAGCCCTGCGCGAACGCGTAGCCCGTATAGGCGCTGGGCTTTCCGGCCGCCACATCGGAGAAGGGGCAGGGGCCGTCAAAGGACAGCGCGGCGTCCTCCTCGCCAAGCATACGGGTCAGCATGATAATGCCGTGCAAACGGGTGGCGGTGCCGCCCAGATCGTAGCCGCTGCCGGTGCCGAGGAACAGCCCCAGCGCGTTAAGCTGGTTGGCGTTGGTCTCGTCCGCGCGGGGACGCTTATGCTCAGAGACAGGACCAGTGTCAAAGCCAGCGCAAGCGTGCGCATACAGTTTTTACATCGCGTCATAAATTTCGGCTGCCCCTATCCATTGAGAGCAGCCATCCCCCCTTATTGTATTGTCCATATGATACTCCCAATTCCATTTCGCATTTCCGTATCCTCCCTCCTTTGAAAACGCGGGGTTGGACAGTCGGGGCCGCAAGATCGAATTGGGA
>ERZ772870.2164-NODE-2164-length-10964-cov-3.594280_pt1 | contig 10964 bp, 7 predicted proteins | sample MGYA00511376_ERZ772870 | MGnify/ENA primary metagenome ERZ772870 (study PRJEB29015, sample SAMEA2737719) | human gut metagenome | biome: human gut; feature: human-associated habitat; material: faeces | place: China | collected 2012 ... | reverse complement strand
TTCTTAATGACTCTTAATAAGTTTTGCCCTGTCGCTCAAGGCGAGTATTATAATAACAAATCCCCATGGAAAAGTCAACCTCTTTTTCCAGTTTTTTTCAAAGTTTTTTCTTTTGTATGTGCAATATCTACATTTTGTTATTAGACCTGTTTATTAATACTACATGTGGATAATTCATTAAATAAGCAGCCGTTCTGTGGATCTTATCCCCAGCAGAACAACTGCCTATCCCTTTCGCTTTCTCTATTATCACACACACAAATCCAACATGCTCTAAATTCTCCGACGGGATTTTTGTCTTTCAATCCATGTTTTTACCGCCAACATTGTAAGTGTGAACACACATCAAACCATTGCAGTCAATTTTTCTCCTGATTTTACATACCTTTTAATCAGTTTCTTCTCCCGGAAGTACCTGCAGCGCATCCTGTACCGTGAAGAATACCAGGTTATCCAGCCAGCCGCCCTGTTTTCGATTCTGTGCTGCCGTCATGACCGGATATTGCAGAATGCTCTTCTGATGCGTATAGTTCAGCCAGGAATCGATCCACCAGTCCTTCTCTTTTTCCCTGATGCCATAAGATACATATCCACGGCACCGCTCCCCGCGCCATGGCATCGAGAACTCTGCGAAGATACTGCTCGTCTCCCGGCTCTCATAAAACGGCCAGCTCTGCCCCATATCATAAGTCTCGTTTTCCAGAGACGCGTAATCCGCGGCATAGGAAATTTCCTTCTTATCATAAAGGACCTGTCCGGTCAGCCCGCCTTCTTCGAGCCAGCCACCATTCCGTTCCCGGCATGCCGGATATAGCTGCAAAGCCTCTGTACCACGAAAACCCGGATCTTCATTCCACAGAAAATGATGGATGATCTTCCAGTGCCCTTCCTGCTCAAGTTCTACTGCAATTCCACTGAGTCTCAGTTCTTTATGAGGATACTCCCGCGAATACTGCGTGTAGCCTTCTGATCTTGTGACGATCTGCTCTCCGTCATTGATCGGATAATCCGTTTGCTGCAATCGTACCTGTCTGGCGTTCCTGCACGCTAAGAGATCTTCCTCCTTCAGATCATCCAGAATATCCTCCGGAAATCCAATCGAGACCAGATGCGTTTTTATCTCCTCGTATGCCGGATCCTGCGGTGCTTTCACCTCGTTCCATCTCATATGGTAGGAACCAAAGAATATGGTTCCGATTACAAGTCCTGCTGCGGTTAGAACAACTGCCCCTGCCGCACACTTCCCGTTGGAGACACGCATCGGAGGCTCTTCCAATACATACCCTGCCTTTTCCAGATTCTCAGCGGTATGTTTTAACTCCACAAGAATTCCAATATATGTCGCAAGAACAGCGATTCCAATGATCCAACCGCTGTCATTCATGTTCATAAGCAGTATAACGACTGCATACCAGATCACTAAATGGATCAGGATTTTGTCGTCCGCTTCCTTCTCCCACTTTTTCAGCTCTGTCTGCATGCCGCAAAAAAAAACAGGATGCTATGATCAGCGGCAATGCAAATGTCCATAAGAGCATGAATTGCCAAATATATGTATCATAAATTTGTCTTCTGTTGATAAAAGTTCCACTCACTATGGAAATCATTGTAATCACAACGTTGATCGCTGCCGCAGCATACCCCGCCTTAAACCATTTATCTTCCTGCTTCAATTTCCGTAATCCTGCAAATATCATAAGGATTCCTATGAACGGCAGAATATAATATAACAGAAGAAAATTCAGTTTGATCACGCAGAATCCCATCCCAACCAGAATATTCTCATACGTCTGCTTCCAGAGACTTGTCTTTTGATCCACCAGCTTATTTCCACCGTTTTCATTCTGGTCTTTTGAGAGATGTTCAGCGTTTTCCTGCGGACTCTCTTTCCCATTCTGTTCCTCTGCACTCTCCCAAAACGACTCCTGCATCCAGATTCTGGTATCCATGTGATCCCTCCTTTTTATCTCAGTCGCGAAAACTCCCACCTCTTTCAGGTGGTACGTAACAGTAAATTTGTCTCGGTGGGCGTTAGGTCTCCGAACATCCGAAGTTTTTTCGTATCCACAACCGCCACAATCCAGTCCATTTCATATTTCGACACGATCCAATCCTTCTATCTATAAATATACCATAACTTCTTCCTATATCAATCCACCGCGCTCAGTTTTAAGAAAAGTGTAATCTATGTGGCAATTTTATGGCATTCCGATTACATTCCTCTTACGTTTTCTTACACTTTGTTGTATCGTATTGTATTTTCTGATTTTTTCTGATACTGTGAATTTAGCAAAAAGGAATGTGCCTTTATATGTAACAGGGAATTCCTCAAACTTTTTTGTTACACACGAAAATTTTGCAGCACAAGTCCAGGTCCAGAAAGGAGTTTCTATGAATTTGAATCATCTGATCATCCCTATCACCATTGCAGTCATTCTGATTCTGATCCTTGTCCTCATCGCATGTGGATACGTGAAAGCTCCGCCGGATCAGGCCTATATTATTTCCGGTCTTAAGCATGACGCAAAGATCCTCATCGGACGTTCCGGAATCCGGATCCCGTTCTTTGAACGGATGGACCGTTTGTATCTCGGACAGATGACGGTCGATATCAAGACGGAACAATCTGTTCCGACAAATGACTTTATCAATGTCAATGTCGATGCGGTTGCCAAGGTACGGATCACCCCATCTCAGGAAGGGATCCGTCTGGCAGCAAAAAACTTCTTAAATAAGAAACCCGAGGATATCACCATGGATCTCCAGGATTCCCTTCAGGGTAATATGCGCGAGATCATCGGTACTCTCTCCTTAAAGGAGATCAACACCGACAGGGATTCCTTCTCTGATCAGGTTATGCTAAAGGCATCGAAGGATATGGATAAGCTGGGAATCGAGATCCTGTCCTGTAATATCCAGAATGTCACTGACGATAATGGATTGATCCGTGATCTTGGTGCCGACAATACCTCAAAGATCAAGAAAGACGCTGCGATCGCAAAAGCCCAGGCAGACCGCGATATCGCTATCGCCCAGGCAGAAGCGAACAAATCTGCCAACGATGCCCGCGTACTTGCGGAGACAGAGATCGCAGAGAAAAATAACGAGCTGGAGATCCGTAAGTCAGAGCTTCAGAAGCACTCCGACACGAAGAAAGCGGAAGCGGACGCTGCTTATGAAATCCAGAAGCAGGAACAGGAAAAAACGATCCAGACAGCTACCGTGAATGCTCAGATCGCAAAGGCGGAGCGCGAAGCAGAGCTTCGGAAGCAGGAAGTTGCCGTACAGCAGCAGCAGTTAGACGCGGAAGTCAACAAGAAAGCCGATGCGGAGCGCTACAAGGTCGAGCAGGAGGCGGCGGCGATGCTTGCAAAACGCCAGCGTGAAGCGGAAGCCAGAAAATATGAGTTAGAAAAAGAAGCGGAAGCCATGCGTACAAAGGCAGATGCCGCAAGATATCAGGCGGAGCAGGAAGCCGCCGGAATCCGTGCCCGCGGAGAGGCGGAGGCGGCTGCGATCCAGGCAAAGGCCGTTGCGGAGGCGGAAGGTATGGAGAAAAAAGCAGAAGCTTACGCGAAGTACAATAACGCTGCTATCGTCGAGATGTTAGTTGGCATCATGCCGCAGATGGCCGCAGAGATCGCGAAGCCATTGTCCTCTATCGACAAGGTCAATATCTACGGAACCGGCGGTGCAAACGGCACAAACGGAAGCGGAGTCAGCGAGATCTCCGGAAATACAGCAGCTGTCATGCAGCAGGTATTTGATACCATGTCCGAGGCCACCGGTGTGGATTTCAGGGATATCCTGAAGGCGCAGACGTATGACGCGAAGGTGAACCGGAATATTAATGTCAGCGGACTTACGATCCCGGCTGTACATCGTGAACAAACTGCAGAGACTGCAGAGCCCGCAGCCGCAGAACCCGAATCCGGTACTTCCGATTTAAGTTCCGGCACGGATGATCCGGCAATACCGTCCACACCAGACGCGGAAACTGTTCCTGAGAACCATACCTTGTAATTACATTTTTTAGTCCTGCTCTTTCCAAGCATGGTAAGTGCAGATTTACAGACTTATTCCAATCTTCATATCCATACTCCCCCTACTTACTCAGGCAGTGCCTCTCACAGGACACTGCCTGGGTCTTTTAACAACAGTTTGCAAGAATTCTCCCATCCTCTTTAGGTGGTGAGATGAATTGCCTTTTGGGAAAATCATGCAATATCTGGCATCTTAAAACTGCACATATCTGTGCATATAAATGAAAACAAATATAGAAGAACGAATGTTCTGAAAGCATAGACAAACAAGTGTTCCTGTGTTATAATATAATCAGTCGAAAGCAAAAGGAAAGGCTGATTTTATGAGAAAATTGGACAGTAATGCGCATTCAGTATTTCTACTCTATTATCATTTGATTCTGGTTATAAAATACCGAAAAAAGATACTGACGGATCCTGTTTCTGATCGGGCCCGGGAGATTTTTGAATATATCGCTCCGAAGTATCATGTTACATTAGAGGAATGGAATCATGATCGGGATCATGTTCATATCATGTTCCGGGCCCATCCGAAATCGGAACTCAGCAAATTTATCAATGCGTATAAAAGCGCAAGCAGCCGATTGATAAAAAAAGAGTATCCGGAGATTCGGCAGAAGCTTTGGAAAGAAATGTTCTGGAGCCAGAGTTTTTGTCTGTTAAGTGCTGGTGGTGCACCCATTGAGGTTATCCGCCAGTACATAGAAACACAGGGAGAAAATAAGAGTGAACATCGTGTACCGTTTTCGGATTTACCCGAATAAATCTCAAAAAGAACTATTTGCAAGGACATTTGGCTGTGTGCGTTTCGTGTATAACCGGATGCTGGCAGAGAAGAAAGAATATTATGAGAAAACCGGAAAAGTATTAAAGGTTACGCCTGCAAAATATAAGGCAGAGTTTCCGTGGCTGAAGGAGGTAGACAGTCTGGCATTGTGTAATGCACAGCTGCATCTGCAGACAGCCTACAAGAACTTCTTTCGGGATTCTTCGGCTGGTTTTCCGAAGTTCAAGTCAAAAAAGAATCCGGTGAGAAGTTATACGACAAACTGCGTAAATGGAAATATTACTTTGCAGAATGCGAAACTGAAACTTCCGAAAGCAGGTTGGATCCGCATAAAACAGCATCGGAGTATCGATGATCGTTACATATTGAAGGGTGCCACCGTCAGCCAGGAAGCAGATGACAAGTATTATGTATCATTACTGTATGCGGCACAAGAACCGGAACATGAAATCAGGCCAGTAAAAACCGCAATCGGACTTGATTTTTCCATGAGCGAATTGTATGTAGATTCCCATGGAGCTCATGCAGATTATCCCCACTTTTTCCGAAAATCCCAGGAAAAACTTGCAAGGGAGCAGCGCAGGCTGAGTCATTGCGAAAAGGGGAGCGGCCGTTACATGAAACAGAAAAAGAAAATAGCCAGACTCCATGCTCATATCGCACGTCAGCGGAAAGACTATCTACATAAGGAATCCAGAAAGATAACCAATTTTTACGATCTTGTGTGCATAGAATCTTTGAACATGAAAGAAATGAGCCAGGATTCAAGGTTTGGAACGAGTGTTCATGATAATGGATGGGGAATGTTTACTGATTTTCTTTCCTACAAATTAGAACGTGCCGGTAAGAAACTGGTTCGTATTGATAAGTGGTATCCCAGTTCAAAAATCTGCAGCTGTTGCGGAAAACTCAAAAAGGAGTTGAAACTGGAAGACCGTATCTATAGCTGCACCTGTGGAAATCAGATGAACCGTGATGAGAATGCAGCTATCAATATTTGCAGGGAAGGATTGAGAATATCGGGAGTTGAACTTGAAACAGAAAGAAAAATTTCCTGATCTCCGCCCAAAACGTAGATTTTGTTCGGGACTGCGTAGATACGAAACAGTCCCGCTCGTAATAACAGAACCGTGGGACACACGGGGATAGCTCGCCTATGCTTTGCCCAATAGGGCAATCGAACGAGAAGCCCCCCACTTCAAGCGTTAGCTAAGTGGAGGGAGTATGTCACTACATACAATTTAAAGTTAGGAATAGATCAGGGGATTTTGTAAAAATGAGAGCTTTAACGAGAGGATTTTTTAATGCTCAGACTTGATAAAAACTTGTTGGTATCATGCTTATAACATGATGCGGACAAGTTTTACTAACTTGACAAATTGTTGCCATCCATGTATACTTAACTGGTCCGCACAGCCGGGGAGATAGCGGTGCCCTGTACCTGCAATCCGCTACAGCAGGGGTGTTGTTCTGCCTCGGGTACTTCCTTGTGAAGCTGCCCCGGGTAAGCGGCGCTGACGTTTTGGTCTCGCGCAATGGGACTCTCTGAACCATGTCAGGGCAGGAATGCAGCAGCATTAAAGAGAACCTTCCATGTGCCGCGAGGGAGCCGGGACCGAGCTGGCTGCCAGGGTAACGTTCATGAGACGTATTCAAAGCAGAACGTGCGGACAAAAAAGGAAAGTTTAAGAGGTGACAGCTAATGAGAAAGAAATTTCTGTTATTGCTGGCGCTTCTTTTTTTATTGGCCGGAGTGATCTTTGTCCTGCCCGCGGTGCGGGATCATGCCCCGGATCAGACGAAAGAGAGTGCCACAGAAGAGACAGAATCAACAACGGAGACAGAATCAGAAACGCCCACAGAGACGGAAACAGAATCTGAGACCGAGACAGAAGAAACGACTGAGGAGGAGACGGAAGGTCCCGGAGACCCGGTGGACCGTGAAAAGGTGGAGACTCATCTGATTATTGCCTCTGACACGCACTATATGTCACCATCCATGACGGATTACGGCGCGGCGTTTGACAGTCTCGTAAATAGCAATGATGGAAAAGTGATCCGCTATCAGCCACAGTTATGGCAGGCGTTTAAATCGGAAGTCCTCGCAGCCAACCCTGACGCCCTGATCTTAAGCGGAGACCTGAGCTTAAACGGTGAAAAGGCAAACCACCTGGAATTTTCCGAAAAGCTCCATGAGATCGAAGAAGCGGGAGTTCCGGTCTATGTGATCCCCGGAAACCACGATATCAATAAGCCAGACGCCGGAGAATACTTCGGGGATCAGAGAACCGATGTGGAGAGTGTGACATCGGAAGAATTCCGGGAGATCTACGCGGACTTCGGCTATAACGAGGCGAAGAGCGGGGCGCCGGATTCCTTAAGTTACCTGGTGGAGTTAAACGATACCACCTGGCTCATGATGCTGGACACAACGGTCTGCGAGCCGGAAAATGAGGTCTACGGCGAGATCAAAGAGGGCACGCTCGAGTGGATGGAAGAATGCCTGAAGGAGGCGTACGCCGAGGGAATCACCGTGATTCCTGTGGGCCACCATAATCTCCAGCGCCTGAGCCGTGTCTACGTGGAAGAATGTGTGATCGAAAACTGTGACGAGGTTTTAGAACTCTTCGAGCGCTACCTGACACCGGTGTACTTCAGCGGCCATCTGCATACACAGAAGGTCATGAAACACCTGACGGAGCCGGGAATGGATTCAGATACATACGGAATATGGGAGATCGTCAGCAATTCCCTGATCCTGCCGCCGTGCCAGTACGGAACAGTGACATTAAATACGGACGGCAGCATCGACTACATGGCAAAGACCGTGGATGTTTCCAGCTGGGCGGCTGCGAATGGGGAGACCGATGAGAATCTTCTCGACTTCTCGTCCTACACAGAAAATTATCTGCAGACAGTCCTCAAAAACCAGATAGCCCGGAAGCTGGAAGATGTTCCGAAAGAATTAAGGGAAGTCATGGTCGATTTTTATACGGATCTGTATAAAGACTATTACGCCGGTGTGCCGATCAGCTATTCGGAGAAGAAAAATGAGTTCGGCTACGGACTCTGGGTCCGTTATATGGATCCCAGCACTGAGTTCCGCCAGCTCGACGGAATGATGCGCGACTCGATCTCGGCGAACAATCACGCGGAGATCCCGAATCCGATCCACTTGAAGCGGCCATAATATTACCGTAAGAAAAGAGAGATGCAGCAAGTTATTCCTACCCGTGTACAGTAACATTTTCTGAACTGAAAATTCCGTACAAAGATTTTTTCCTTGCCCCTCTCTTTTCTTTGTATTATAATCTTATCTTGGATACATGCATTCATATTTCGACTGAAAGAAATCGGAGAAAGGACAAGACGATGAAGAGAGTTGGATTCCTTACGAGCGGCGGCGACTGCCAGGCGTTAAACGCAACGATGCGCGGAGTCGCGAAAGGTCTGTACCAGATCTACAAAGATGAAGTGGAAATTATCGGATTTGAAGACGGCTATAAAGGTCTGATGTACGCAAACTACCTGATGATGAAACAGTCAGATTTTTCAGGTGTCCTCACAAAAGGCGGAACGATGCTCGGTACCTCCAGACAGCCGTTCAAGCTGATGCGTGTGCCGGACGAGAACGGACTCGACAAGGTGGAGCTCATGAAGCACACCTACTATAAATTGAAGCTGGATGCACTTGTGGTCCTCGGCGGAAATGGAAGCCAGAAAACGGCGAACCTCTTAAGCCAGGAAGGACTCAATGTGATCGGTCTTCCGAAGACCATCGATAATGACCTCTGGGGAACAGATATGACTTTCGGATTCCAGAGCGCTGTGGATATCGCCACAAACGCCATCGACTGCATTCACACCACCGCGTCCTCCCATGGACGTGTTTTCATCGTGGAAGTCATGGGACATAAGGTCGGCTGGCTCACCCTTCACGCGGGAATTGCCGGCGGCGCGGATATCATCCTGATCCCGGAGATCCCGTATGACTTAAACAAGGTCGTAAAGAAGATCAAAGAGCGCACAAAGAATGGAAGCCGCTTCTCGATCCTCGCGGTGGCAGAGGGCGCAATCTCAAAAGAGCAGGCAGCCCTTTCCAAGAAAGAATATAAGAAATATCTGGAAGAACGCGCCACAAAATACCAATCCGTTGCGTATGAGATCGGCGCGAAGATCCAGGAGATGACAGGCCAGGAGATCCGAGTGACGGTTCCGGGCCATATGCAGCGCGGCGGCACTCCGGTTCCGTATGACCGTGTGCTCTCCACAAGAATCGGCGCGCATGCGGCCGACATGATCAAAAATAATGAATTCGGCAAGCTGGTCGTTGTAAAAAACAATGTGATCACGGATATCCCGCTGGCAGAATCTGCCGGAAAACTGAAATATGTGGATCCGCAGTCTGATATTGTAAAAGAGGCGAAGCTTATCGGAATCAGTTTCGGAGACTGATAGAGAATGTCATATCAAGCGTTATACAGGAAATGGCGCCCGCAGGTATTCGCGGATGTAAAAGGCCAGGACCATATCGTTAAAACCTTACAGAATCAGATCGGTTCCGGCAGGATCGGTCACGCCTATCTCTTCTGCGGAACCCGCGGAACAGGTAAAACGACGGTGGCAAAGATCCTGGCCCGGGCTGTAAACTGTGAACACCCGGTGGACGGAAGCCCCTGTGGAGAATGTCCAAGCTGTAAGCAGATCTTAGCTGGAACATCTTTAAATGTGGTAGAGATCGATGCTGCGTCCAACAACGGCGTTGAGAATATCCGTGAGATCCGGGAACAGGTCCAGTACCCGCCGACGGAAGGAAAATATCGTGTATACATCATCGACGAGGTTCATATGCTGTCCACAGGCGCGTTCAATGCCCTGTTAAAGACACTTGAGGAGCCGCCGTCCTATGTGATCTTTATCCTTGCGACCACGGAGGTTCATAAGATCCCGATCACGGTGCTTTCCAGATGCCAGAGATATGATTTCCGGCGCATCACGCTGGACACGATCACGGCCCGGCTGAAGGAATTGACAGAAGCAGAAAACATGCCGGTGGAGGACAAAGCACTCCGCTACGTGGCAAAAGCCGGAGACGGTTCCATGCGAGACGCATTGAGTCTCCTGGACCAGTGCGCGGCGTTCCATTTCGGCGAGACACTGACCTATGAGCATGTGCTGGATGTTCTCGGCGCTGTGGACAACAGCGTATTCCGGGACCTGTTCCATGCGGTCCGGGAGAACCGGACAAAGGACTGCATCCTGAAACTCGAGGAGATGGTAGTCCAGGGTCGGGAACTGTCCCAGTTTGTAGTGGATTTTATCTGGTTCCTCCGCAATCTGCTGCTTTTAAGGACAGCAGATGACGCGGAAGACCTTTTAGATATGTCAGAGGATAATCTGACACAGCTGCGGGAAGATGCGGCGCTTGTAGATGAGAATACATTGATGCGGTATATCCGCGTGTTCTCAGAATTGTCGAACCAGATCCGCTTCGCGAACCAGAAACGTGTGCTGATCGAACTCGCGTTCATCAAACTCACAAAGCCGGAGATGGAACAGAGCATGGATTCTGTTCTGGAACGGCTGGAGAAGCTGGAGCGCATGGTGGAGGAAATGTCCGCGGGCGGTTATGTTCCGGTACAGACTGCCGGAATGGACGGCGATCCCATGATAAATGCCGGGCAGCAGATCCCGCCGCAGGCATACGCGCAGCCGGTCTACAGCGGCGCTGGCGCGCCGGGAAACGGCATGGTCCCCTCAGGGCAGCCTGCACAGAATACGGCAGATATGCAGAACCAGCAAGGTGCGGGCCAGAATTATGAGCCGAGGACCGTATCCCTGCCGAAAGCCCAGCTGGAAGATCTCAACATGATCCGCAACGAGTGGGGAAAGATCGTCCGTGATATGGGCATGTCCATCCGCCCCAGTTTCCGGGAGACGGTCGTGGAACCGGCGGGCGACAGCTGTCTCTGCATCGTATTCAATGATCCGATGAACTTTGCCATCGGAAGCCGCCCGAGTGTTCTCGGGGACCTGGAACGGTATGTGGAACAGAAATACGGAAAATCCCTGTATTTTAAATCCCGTGTCCGGGAGAGCGGGGAACGGATGGATACACGCTACATCAGCGATGA
>ERZ772870.2163-NODE-2163-length-10965-cov-2.725940_pt1 | contig 10965 bp, 8 predicted proteins | sample MGYA00511376_ERZ772870 | MGnify/ENA primary metagenome ERZ772870 (study PRJEB29015, sample SAMEA2737719) | human gut metagenome | biome: human gut; feature: human-associated habitat; material: faeces | place: China | collected 2012 ... | reverse complement strand
CTGTTGTGTACTTTTTTTATCTCTGAATTTCTTACCCAGAACGATACCCGCCAGGGCAACTGCGGCCAGAATCACAGCCTCTAAAGCTGTTGAAATACATGATGCGAAAAATGCGGACATAAAAACGCCTCCTTCTCCGGCTGTCTAAAATTCAGACGCCTGTGTTTAAAATGACACATTTGTACAGTTTCTATTTATATTATTTTTTCGGGATCTGCCCATAAAGCCAGTGCGCCGGTCTTCTGCGCAGATTCTCATAACTTATACTATAATCGTTTCTCGTTCTGTTGGCAAGATGTTTTTTCTGTTCCGTGGCATTCTGGTGGACCTTTTCTGCCGTCAAACGGCTTTTCTGTCACTTCTTCATAAGTGAAACCGGCGCATCTGAATTTTTTAGTGATTCAAATGTGCCGATGTGTCGTCTTTTAATTTTTCTCAGGCTCCAGGTAATCCCCATAATTTTCCAGCAGTTCATAGCATCGGTCCATCGTCACGCTCGCTGATGTGCGGACATACTCGATGCTCTGGGATGGTGTGCTGTTTGACTTCGCACTGGCTTTATCCGCCGCCAGGTCGCGCTTTCGAATCCACTCCACTTCTTCCCGGCGGAGCGCTTCCGCTGCACTCTCGTCCATCTCTTTATGGATGCTTGAATAGATCAGGTTCAGCTCGCGGTCCCAGAGATTTCTCACATATTCCGCCGTCGCATACCGGGAGGTCTGACTCATCGTCTGATCATCCTGGTACTTTTCCGCCTCAGTTCTAACCGCCTCAAGGCGCTCCTCCAGATCAGAACGTGTGTATTCGATCACAAGTTTTGCTTCCCCTGCATTTTCCGATGCTGTGCTGTCCGGTTCCAGCGGGGACTTGACCGTCTCTTCCACCGGTATCCCTGCCGCCTCGTCTGCGCCTCCGCTCACCGCCAGCTGATCATTATCCGCCAGTGACAGGTCGCTGACCTCCGCATCGGGAGCTTCTGCCGCTGCGTTTTCTTTCGTCGCAGATTCTTTCATCCTTGTTTCAGTATCAGAAGCTTCTCCCCCATCTTCCGGTCCCCGGCTGGCTTTTGCATCCGCGTGATACAGGGCGATCCCATTATCGGCAGGGCCGCACGCCGGAGCTGGCGCATTCTGGGCTGCCGGGGTATTTTCTGCCACCTTCATCCGATTCTCTGTCATATAGGGATTCCCGGAATTTCCCGCATCCGGCTGCATGGCATCCGCCTCGAAACCGACGACAGCCGCGGTATTCACCCCATGGGAAGAAACAAATTTTTCCATTTCCCATGTGGCGGATACCCCGGCCATCAGGATTCCAATAATTATCAACCATATTCTGCGTCTGCTCATATGTGCCCTCTCGATTTTTCAGGTAACTTTTGTTCTACTAAAAAGATACCATATCGTGAGATCTTTGTGAACAAAAAACGCAAATTAGTAATACATTGTAAGACTTTTGTAAAAAACAGCGTAGCTGCCTTTTTAGTTACTAAGCCCCGTATCCACCAACAGATCCCCACCATCCGCAGCGCTGGTGGCCAGGCGGTCACAGCGCTCGTTTCCGGGATGACCGTCATGGCCCTTGACCCAGTGGAACGTCACTTTATGCGGGTTCATCGCGACGAGCAGCCGTTTCCAGAGGTCCGAATTTTTTACCGGTCCCGTCTTAGGGCGGACCCAGTTATGCTTAACCCAGCCGTCGATCCATTTCTGGTTGAAAGCGTCCACGAGATATTTCGAATCGGAATAAAGGTCTACCTCACAGGACCGGTTTAACGCTTCAAGTCCCACGATCGCTGCCATAAGTTCCATCCGGTTATTGGTTGTCCGCACATATCCCGCGGACAATTCCTTTTCGTGGAGAGTCCCATTTTTATCAATAAACTGGAGCACCGCTCCGTATCCGCCCGGCCCGTCTGGATTTCCGCGGGCCGCTCCGTCCGTATAAAGTGTTACTTTCATGTCTATTTTGTAATTCCTCTCAGATGTCTTATTTTATATGATTCCGGAATTCAGACGGCCCAAGCCGCAGTTACAGATCCCACTTCTCGCAGAGCGCGTTGACCTCTGCCGTAAATTTCTTGATATCCTTGTTCGCGCAGTCGCGGTTCTTCTGGATGATCCGCATCAGGCGCTCGCCTGCAGCCACAAGAAGAGCAAAGATGGACTTATTCTCCTTCTGTCTCGCTGTCTCCTTCTGGATTGGAATACCGACGGTCTGTTTGAGCCACGCACCCGCGGCAAGGTCAAACTCTGATCCCGAGAACGGTGCGTCCGCCACAAGATCGTAGTCCGAGCGCAGGAGGTTCGCGAACTTCGTGCATACGAGATCGTCTCCGTGTACCATAAACACACGGTCCGGTTTCTTCTTAAAGGCGTTGATCCAGGTGAGAAGTCCTTCCCTGTCCGCATGACCGGAAAGTCCGTCCAGGCACACGATCTCCGCTTCTACATCGATGGTCTCACCGAATAGTTTTACGACTTCCGCCCCCTCAATGAGGCTCCTTCCCAGAGTTCCGACAGCCTGGTATCCGGCGAACACGATCGTACACTCCTGTCTCCAGAGATTATGTTTTAAGTGGTGGCGGATTCGTCCGGCATCACACATACCCGCCGCGGAGATAATGACCTTCGGCTCGGAGTCGAAGTTGATCGCCTTGGAATCGTCGCTGCTGACGGAAAGATTTAATCCCGGGAATGCGATCGGGTTGATTCCCCTGTTCACAAGATCCATCGCCTCCTCGTCAAAGCACTCGGAAATGTTCTTATTGAACACATGGGTCGCCTCGACGGCCAGCGGGCTGTCCACATAGACCGGGAATCCGTCATGTCCGGTGACAAGGCCCTCTTCCTTGATCTTACGGATAAAGTAGAGGATCTCCTGGGTCCTGCCCACTGCAAAGGCCGGGATCACAACGTTTCCGTGACGGTCCAGGGTCCTCTGGATGATCTTCGCGAACTCCTCGATATGCTCGTGGGTCCGGTCGTGGGAACGGTCACCGTAGGTACACTCCATTACCACATAGTCGGCCTCATCCGTGTACTGCGGATCCTTGATCAGAGGTTTGTTCTTGTTCCCGATATCACCAGAGAAAACAATCTTCTTCTGTACGCCGTCCTCATCGATCCAGACTTCAATGGATGCGGATCCAAGCAGGTGTCCCACATCCGTAAACCGTACTTTCAATCCGTCGCAGATCGTCAGGATATCACCATAATGGCATGGCACGAAATGCTTTAAAACGCCTTCCGCGTCGTTTACCGTGTAGAGCGCCTGGACCTCCGGGTTTCCGGCACGTCTTGCCTTTCTGTTCTTCCACTCAGCCTCCATTTCCTGAATGTGGGCACTGTCTTTCAACATAATGTTGCAGAGATCGCAGGTGGCCTGTGTGGCGAATATCTGCCCCTTAAAGCCCTTCGCATAGATCAGTGGAAGCAGGCCTGTGTGATCGATGTGGGCGTGGGTGATAAAGATGTAGTCCACATCGGAGAACGGGATCGGAAGCTCCGCGTTCTCATAGACGTTTCCGCCCTGTTCCATACCGTAATCAACAAGAATGTTCTTTCCCGCCGCATTCAGATAATGACAGCTTCCAGTCACTTCATGATCTGCACCGATAAATGTCAGTTTCATGGAACTCCTCCTTTCGCGGCGAAATCTGGAAACTCATGCAAACATCCTATTCCTGTGGTCGATATACAGAAATATCCATTTTTCCCAACCGGGCAGTGTCCGCAACCCTTTTCACGTTCACCGCGGATTTTATCCTTCAGGTTTCTGCCGCAAATACTGTAATTTCAGCATCGTTTTGCAAAATTCGATGAAAATCTTCATTTTTGCAAATCAGCTGTATTATTTGCATCTATTATAGCAAATTTCAGATAATTATGCAAATCATTCCGCCATTACTGTCATTAATAATTTTCTGCAGCGTATCCTGAAGTTTCATCTGACAGTCCTCCGTCATCTGGGAGATCTTCGCCTGCATGCCGTCCTCAACGATCTGTTCCACGGACTTTCCGAAGATATTCGTATCCCAGACACCTTCCTCCGTCGCTTCCCCGTCCTTTATGTACGCGATCAAGTCCTTCGCCTGCTGCTCGTTCCCGACGATCGGCGCGATCTCCGTCTCGATCCTGGCCTTTATGAGATTGATGGAGGGTGCCTGGGCATGGATCTTCACACCGTACTTGCTGCCATGGCGGATCAGCTCCGGCTCATCTAAGGAGATCTCCGTCTTATCCGGCAGGACGATTCCGTAGCCCTTCTGGCGCACCTCCACCAGGGCGTTTCTCACCTTCTCGTACTCTTCCTTCATCCCGGCAGATTCCTTTAAGATTTTAAACAGGCTGTACTCATCCCGCACCGTCAGGCCGGAAATATCGCTTAAGACCTCAAAGTATGCCGCCTCATCCACCAAGACCCGGATCGTCACCCGGCCGCTCGCAAGATCCAGCTCATCCGCGATCAGTTTTTTCACTGCCTGATCTGTTTCCGGCACAGCCTCCTTCGGCACGTCCTTCATCTGGACGGATCTCTTCAGGAGTTTTCCCGCCTCCATGATCAAACCTGCCTTTAACGCATGATCATCCGGCAGGATCTCCACCCATTTCGGGATCTCAAAGTCGAGCTCTGTCACCGGGAACTCCAGGAGCACGGTGCCCAATATCTCCTCGATGTCTTCTCGCTTTAGCTGTTCACAGTTTGCCGCCCGCACCGGGACCCCGTACTGGTTTTCCATCTTTAACGCCAGGGCTTTCGTCTCCGCCGCATAGGGTCTTGTAGAGTTTAACAGGATCAGGAACGGTTTTCCGATCTCCTTCAACTCCGAGATCGTCTGCTCCTCCGCCTCCTTAAAATCATCCCTGGAGAGTTCCCCGAAGCTGCCATCGCAGGCCACAACGATCCCGATGGTGGAATGGTCCCGGATCACCTTTCTCGTACCAATTTCCGCCGCCTGGGTGAAGGGGATCTCATAATCGTACCAGGGCGTCTTCACGAGACGTTCCTCCCCGTTTTCCGTATGTCCCGCAGCACCTTCCACCATAAAACCCACACAGTCGATGAGCCGCACCTTCGCCCGGATCCCCTCCGCAAGCTCCAGCTCCGCCGCCTCCTTCGGGATAAACTTCGGCTCCGTGGTCATGATCGTCTTCCCCGCAGCACTCTGGGGAAGCTCATCCCTGGTCTGGGCCTTTTTCTGTCCGTCCGGGAGGTTCGGGAGCACAAGAAGCTCCATAAACCGCTTGATAAATGTGGATTTCCCAGTGCGCACAGGTCCTACAACACCCACATAGATCTCTCCGCCCGTCCTCGCCTCGATATCCTTGTATACATGGAAATGATCCATAAAAATACCCCCTCGCATATACTGTTGCAGTGTATGCGCGAGGGGGACATTTTATACCGGCAGAGCCTTTTCTTACGCCGCAGTACGGAAAAATACAGGCTGCTGCAAGGCTTGTTCTGACTTCTATTCCCACGGAAGATCGCTGTGCTCGATGCGCTTATCGCGGAGCATCAGGTCAGCCACCGCCTCTTTTGCAGGTTTTCCTTCAAACAGGACCTGGTTTACCTCCTCAACGATCGGCATGGAAACATTGTATTTCTTTGCGAGGGATCTCGCAGCCTTCGCTGAGTAAACGCCTTCTACCACCATCTGGACTTCCTTCATTGCTTCTTCCATCGTGTATCCTTTTCCGATGAGGATACCAGCGCGGCGGTTTCTACTGTGCATGCTGGCGCATGTCACGATCAGATCGCCGATTCCGGAAAGTCCAGTATAGGTCTGGTATTTTCCGCCCATGGCGATGCCAAGTCTCGCGATCTCCGCCATACCGCGGGTGATGAGGGCTGCTTTCGCATTGTCCCCGTAACCCAGGCCATCAGCGATTCCCGCTGCCAGGGCAACAACGTTCTTTAACGCGGCGCCTGTCTCGATCCCCAGGACATCCGGGCTCGTGTATACGCGGAACACCGGGCTGATAAATGTGGACTGGACGTACTCTGCAACGTTCTTCTTGCGGGATCCCGCAACGCAGAGCGTCGGAAGTCCGCGGCTTACCTCCTCCGCGTGGCTCGGTCCGGAAAGAACAGCTGTCTCCGCCATCGGAAGTTCTTCCTTTATGATCTGGGTCATTGTATCGAGAGTATTCTCCTCGATTCCCTTTGCCACATCCACAATGAGCTGTCCCTCTTTACAGAACGGCTTCATCTTCTGCGCCGTGCTGCGGACAAATACGGACGGAACCGCCATCACGAGAAGGTTCTTATCCTTCATCGCTTCCTCAAGGTCAGCGGTATAGATGATTCCCTCCGGCAACGTCACTCCCGGAAGATTCTTGTGAGTCCTGGTCTTTGCCATCTCCTCGATCTCCGCCGGGATCGCGGACCACAGTGTGACCTCATGTCCATTGTTTCTTAACAGCACCGCAATCGCGGTTCCCCATGTACCGGAACCGATAATACCAATTTTTTCCATGTTCAGGAACTCCTTTTCTCTTTAATCTCACTGCCCTGTACCGACTGATATTTTCGTGCTTAAGCGCTTATTCAGTTTTTCTTTCCACCCCAGAGCTTGTTCTCTGTGCCGGATAAAAGTCTTTTTATGTTCGTCTTGTGTCTCCAGATCGCCATCGCCATCAGGACGAAGGCAACGACATAAAACTCCATGAGATGATCTGCAGAGACGGTAAATGTTCCATGCGCCCCGTAGACCAGTATCTGGATAAAGAATGAGATCACCACCAGAATAGAACCAAGGGAGACATATCTTGTAATGATGACAGCTCCAAGGAACAGTGCTGCACAGACAAGCGTCACGCGCCAGTCCATGGACACGAGGATACCCGCCATGGAGGCAATTCCCTTTCCTCCCTTGAAGTTTAAATAACACGGGAAATTATGACCGAGGACAACGCCGAGACCTGCGTAGAGCACATAGAGGTCTGTGTCCGGGCTTCCCTTAAAGATGATCCGCGCCGCAAGACAGGCGAACACCGTCTTTAAAAAATCTCCCGCGAACACGATGAGCCCCGCTTTTTTTCCCATGACCCGGAGCGCATTTGTCGTTCCGGAGTTTCCGCTTCCGTAGTTTCTGATATCGATATGGTTCATCTTACCGTAAAGATATCCTGTCTGGAATAATCCAAACACATAACCCATAACAAGACAAATCACTCTGCCCATTGCTTAATCCTTCTCCTTCCTCTCGCGGATGATGAATTTTAAGGATGTTCCGCGGAAGCCGAAGGCCTCACGGATCTTGTTCTCTAAGTATCTCGTGTAGGAGAAATGCATTAACTCCTTATCGTTTACGAAGATAACAAAGGTCGGCGGTTTTACCGCAACCTGGGTCACATAGTAGATCTTTAAGCGTTTGCCCTTGTCGGACGGCGGCTGCTGCATAGCGACAGCTTCTGTCACGATCTCGTTCAATACACCGGTAGCCACGCGGAGCGTCTGGTTCTCGCGGACCATATCGATGAGCTCGAAGAGCTTTTCCATTCTCTGTCCGGTCAGGGCGGACACGAAGATATACTCCGCATACGGCATGTAGGACAGGGTCTCTTTTAATTTTCTTGTGTACTCATAGATCGTCTTGTCGTTCTTCTCGATGGCATCCCACTTGTTGACAACGACGATCACGCCTTTTCCGCGGTCATGGGCGATACCGGCGATCTTTGCGTCCTGCTCAGTGATTCCCTCAACGGCATCGATGACCATGAGGACCACATCAGCGCGCTCCACCGCTGTCACAGTACGGATAATACTGTAGCGCTCGATATCCTCTTTGATCTTGCTCTTTCTTCTTAATCCCGCGGTATCGATAAAGATATATTCAGTGCCGTTTCGCACGATCTCTGTATCGACAGCGTCTCTTGTGGTTCCGGCGATGTTGGATACGATCACACGGTTTTCACCGAGAAGCTTATTGATAATAGAGGATTTTCCGACGTTCGGTTTTCCCACGATGGCGATTCTCGGACGGTCATCCTCGCTGTCGTCATACTGGTCCTCACGGAAATACTTGACTACCTCATCGAGAAGCTCGCCAAGGCCAAGTCTTGAAGCCGCGGATACCGGGACCGGGTCTCCGATTCCCAGGTTATAGAATTCGTATACATCGTTTCCGAACTTCGCCATGCTGTCCACCTTATTGACCGCAAGAACGACCGGTTTCTTGGACTTTCTTAACATATCCGCAACCTTGGAGTCCGCGTCGACGAGACCCTGGCGCACATCCACGATAAAGATGATGACGTCCGCGGTATCGATGGCGATCTGAGCCTGCTCACGCATCTGCGCAAGAATGATATCCTTGGAATCCGGCTCGATTCCGCCTGTATCAATTAAGGTAAAGTTGTTGTTTAACCAGGTGCAGTCCGCATAGATACGGTCTCTTGTCACACCCGGAGTGTCTTTTACGATCGAGATCGTGCTGCCGGCAAGGACGTTGAAGAGTGTGGATTTTCCCACATTCGGTCTGCCGACGATCGCCACTACTGGTTTACTCATATATTTTCCTCATTTCTATACTTCGCCGTCCCAATCAGGGATAACTTCCCCGTCCTCTGTGAGACCGGCATCTTTCATTGTAAGCTCATATGCCCCGTGTTCCGCAGTCTGTTCTCTCGCCGCCTCCGGGTCAAGGATCGCGTCCACAAGGTCATATCCGCTTGATTTTACTATATTTATCGGAATCTGTAAAGCATCTTCCGCCTGGGTCTTTGTGATATCATCCAGGAAAACCTCCTCGCCGCTCTTAAACATAACGGCCGGAAGGATCAGCCTGTCGCCTAAAGGCTTATCCTTTAACTGGGCGATCAGATCCTGTCCTGTGATCAGTCCCGCCACCGTGATCTTTTCGCCGAAGAAATCATTCCGGATCGGGTAGATATGGACCTTTCGTCCCGGATAGACTTTCATGATCTCCTTTACAAGCGTGTCCAGATACGGATACGGCAGACGTCCTGTGGCGATAGAGAGTTCTTCCTCTTTTCCGTCGTCCGTCTTCTCATCCAGGGCATCCATGACTTCCTCATGCAGTAGCCGCAGCATACCGACGCCGTTCTCCAGCTGGATATATCCGTCGTATCTTCCTTCCTCCGGCATCTCGCGCTCCGCCAGGATATACCACTCATCACTTGCATGGATAAAGTGGATCCCGTGGCGCTCGTAGTTGATCTTCTGCCATTTTTCGATGAGGTCTATCACCTCGCAGGCATCTTCCTTTGTAAACGGTTCCAGCGGGTAAAGACCCTCACGATACTTCGAGAGACCAACCGGAACCACCGACACGCTCTGCATCACCGGCGCGTTCTTTGAGAGCTGTTCGATGGTGTACGCCAACTCATTTCCATCATTGACGCCCCGGCAGAGAACGATCTGTCCGTTCATCTCCGTTCCCGCCTCGTAAAGACGGTCGATCTTCTTTAACGCCTCCCCCGCAAACCGGTTGTGGAGCATCTTACAGCGCAGCTCCGGGTTCATAGTCTGCACGGAGATATTGATCGGGGCCAGGTGGAAGCGGATGATCCGCTCGATATCCTTATCCTTCATATTTGTCAGGGTGATGTAGTTTCCCTGAAGGAACGAAAGTCTGGAGTCGTCGTCCTTAAAGTAGAGCGTCTCACGCATTCCCGGCGGCATCTGGTCGATAAAGCAGAAGATGCACTTATTGGAGCAGGACTTATAGTCACTCATAAGTCCGTTTTCAAAGGTAAGTCCCAGATCCTCACCGCCGCTCTCGATCTCAAGTTCCCACTCTTCTCCGTTTGCCTTCCGCACGACCATCACGAAACTCTCGGCATCCGTCATATAGTCGTAGTCAAAGATATCTTCCAGCTCTTCCCCGTCTATGGTAAGCAGCACATCTCCCGGTTCCAGTTCCAGCTCTTCCGCGATGGATCCGGGGGTAACTGCCATAATTTTATGTCCCTGATATTTCACTTCGTTTATCCTTCCTGCATGGTTCTAAACTTAATCATACCAATCTTCCTCCGATTTGTAAAGGAACGATATTCTTTTTTCCTTCGAATTTTCATGGGAAACTATTGACGAAAAATGTCTGAAAATGGTATACTCGGCGTGGAATGCCTGCAGGTTCCCGTATAAATAAGGAGATCCAGGCAAAAATATGATCTGACAGTCCGACCGCAGAGGCCGGACCGCAACACAAAAAATCGGAGGATTATCTGACATGTCTAATCAGTACGTTTTCAACGACCGTCTGCCGCTTGCACCGCTTAAGATCGCTGCTCTTGAGAGCTGCCGTGATCTTGCGCAGAAAGTCAATGACCACATCGTAAACTTCCGCCGCAACGATGCGGAAGAATTACTTCGCCGCCAGGGAAATTTACAGTACCGTGGCTACGATGTTGACTCCTATCTTCTCGACTGCGCCTGCCCGCGTTTCGGAAGTGGTGAAGCAAAGGGGATCGTAAACGAATCTGTCCGCGGAACCGATATTTTCTGCATGGTCGATGTAACAAACCATTCTCTTACCTACAAGATGTCCGGATATGTAAACCACATGTCCCCGGATGACCACTATCAGGATCTCAAGAGAATCATCGGCGCTACGGCATCCACCGCACACCGTATCAACGTTATCATGCCGTTCCTTTACGAGAGCCGTCAGCACAAGCGTACTCACAGAGAGTCTTTAGACTGTGCAATGGCACTTGAAGAGTTAGTAAGCATGGGCGTGTCCAACATCATCACATTTGATGCACACGACCCGCGTGTACAGAATGCGATCCCGTTATCCGGTCTCGACAATTTCATGCCGACCTACCAGTTCGTAAAAGCACTGTTTAAACATGACAATACCTTAAAGATCGATAAAGACCACTTAATGGTCATCAGCCCGGACGAAGGTGCAATGAGCCGTGCCGTATATCTCGCCAACAACCTCGGCGTTGATATGGGTATGTTCTACAAAAGAAGAGACTACTCCAAGGT
>ERZ772870.2157-NODE-2157-length-11005-cov-7.374247_pt1 | contig 11005 bp, 8 predicted proteins | sample MGYA00511376_ERZ772870 | MGnify/ENA primary metagenome ERZ772870 (study PRJEB29015, sample SAMEA2737719) | human gut metagenome | biome: human gut; feature: human-associated habitat; material: faeces | place: China | collected 2012 ... | reverse complement strand
CGGTCTCGTGCACCATCTTTTCCAGCAGCTCGGGGTTTTCCAGCATCGGGCAGGGACGCAGATGGTTCTTGTTGAAGGGCTGACCGTTGTGGTAAGCCATGAACAGCGGGCTGTGCAGAATTTCCAGAATAGACTGGTCGTGGATATTGGCGTTGGAGTAGTGGATGAACACGCAGGGCTCGGCGTCACCGGCAGAGTTGATGTGGAAGTAGTTGCGGCCGCCGGCGATGCAGCCGCCCACGAACTCGCCATCGTTCTGGAAGTCCATGGGGTAGAACGGGATATCGCACGCAGAAGAGCGCAGATAGCGGATACGGTCGATCATATACTTGCGCTGTTCCGGGGTGGGCATCAGCTCCGGGGCGGCCTCATTGCCCACCGGCATATAGTGGAAGTAGAAGCCGAAGTGTGCACCCTTCTCGCAAAGGAGCCGCATGAACGCATCGTTGGTGACGGCCTCGATGTTCTGGCGGGTGTAGCAGATGGAGGTGCCGAAGATAATGCCGTACTTCTTGAGCAGATCCATGGCGTGCATCACAGCGGCATAGTGGCCTTCGCCGCGGCGGGCGTCGTTGGTCTCCGGGGTGCCCTCGATGGACAGCATAAAGGCGATATTGCCCAGACGCTGCACTTCTTCACAGAAGGGCTCGTCGATGAGGGTGGAGTTGGTGTAGATGGCAAACTGCACATCGTTGTGCTTTTCTGCCAGCTTGAGCACGTCCTTCTTGCGCACCAGCGGCTCGCCGCCGGTCAGCATATACAGGTACACACCCAGTTCCTTGCCCTGCGTGACGATCTTGTCCATATCATCAAAGCTGAGGTTGTTCTTGTTGCCGTACTCGCCTGCCCAGCAGCCCACGCAGTGCATATTGCAGGCAGAGGTGGGGTCGAACAAAATCAGCCAGGGGATGTTGCACTGGTATTTGACGCGGTTCTCGCGGATCATCTTAGTGCCGCGGAAGAAGGCTTCGTAGCCCAGATTCAGCGCAGTGGTGCGCGCCACGTGGGGGTCGGTCTGGTCCAGCACGCAGTTGATGAGTTTCGTCCACTTGCTATTGGGGTCGGTCAGCACCTTTTTGGCGTTCTCGTAGGTCTCGTCGCTGAAGCCGCTGCCGTAGAACTGCTTTGCAGCATCTACCAGCTGGCACATTGTTTTTTCACGGTCTTGCTCGGCGCGGGAAAGCGCCACGTCCACTATTTTACCAAGCGCAGCACGCTGCATCTTGTGAGTCAGATTATCAAGAGATGTATTCATAACTTTTTCCTCCCGAAATGATTCCTTTGGAAATCCTTATTTTGCTTGACCACATCCTACCACTTTGCGCGTTTTTGTGCCATAAACAGAAAATACGCCGTGATGGAAAACCCATCACGGCGTATCCTTTGATAAAATTTTATTGAAGCCGCACAGCCACAAAGCACATCATTCCTCTATTTTCAAGCTGCCGCTGCTCAGGCGGCACAGCGCCCGGCGGAAATCCCCGTGGATCATGGTGCTCACGCGCTCCACCATCTTCTTGGGGTCGCCTTTCATATCCCGGCGGGTCCATTCCAGCGTCATACCCACCAGTGCATACTTGTAAAAATCGACAACAAACTGCTTATCTGCGTCCTGCACGGTGATATCGTGGCATTCACGGTCCGCAAAATCCTTCAGGATGGGGTCCAGCAATCTATAAAGGTACTGTTCCACCTGTTCCCTGCCCACCGAGCGGTAAACGTTGAGCACAAGGGTCTTGTTATCCTGCAGTTGGCGCAGAACGTCCAGATAGGCTTCGCTCCATGTACCAAAACCCCGGCGGCCTTCCATTGCCTTGGCGGCATCCTCCGCCAAGATCCAGTCCACCAGATCGTAAATATCCTTGAAATGGTAATAAAAAGTCATGCGGTTGACCCCGCAGTCCTCGGTGATATCGTTGATCGTGATCTTGTTCAGGGGCTTTTCCAGCAGCAGCTTCTTGAAAGATGCCTCCAGTGCCCGTTTTGTCGTTTGTGACACAAAAACCCATCCTTTCCCGGCAGACTCCTCTGCCGTTTCCGTAAATGATACCCCATAGTTTATTTTACCGCAAAATACGACCTTATTTCAAGTAAAGATTCTTACCTTTTTATGAAGTTTGTGTGTGCGCTGCCCGCCCCGAAGGTGCTGTTTTTCAATCTGCCCGCCAAAAATAAGACAAAAGTCTTGATTTTCTCCCAGCGGTTGCTTAGAATGAATAAGAAGCAGAATTTTATGCAGTGCATATCTGCCGAGGGAGGGTTATTATTATGATGAAAACCATTGGGTTTTTAGGCTGCGGAAACATGGGCGGCGCTATTGCACGCGCCGTATGCAAGGCTACTGAGCCTGAGAATGTATTTCTGGCCAACCGCACGGCGGCCAAGGCCGAAGCGCTGGCTGCAGAGCTGGGCTGTCAGACATCCACCAACGCCGAGGTGGCCGGTGACTGCGACCTGATCTTTCTGGCGGTGAAGCCCCAGATGATGGAGGCCATGCTGGAGCCCCTGCGGTTCATCCTTGCCGAGCGCACCAAGCGGTTCGTGCTGTGCACCATGGCCGCCGGTCTGCCGGTGGCACGCATTCAAGAGATGGCGGGCGGCGACTACCCTGTCATCCGCATCATGCCCAACACCCCGGCGTCGGTAGGCGAAGGCATGATCCAGTATTGCTCTGCCAACGTAACCGCCGAGGAAGAGGCTGCATTCTGCCAGCTGATGGCTCCCGCCGGGCGGCTGGACGCCGTAGCCGAGGGCATGATTGATGCCGCAAGCTGCGTCTCCGGCTGCGGCCCGGCATGGGTGTACCAGTTTATTGAAGCGCTGGCCGATGGCGGCGTGGCCTGCGGTCTGCCCCGGGCAAAGGCACAGGAATACGCCGCACAGATGGTACTGGGCAGCGCAAAGCTGGTGCTGGAAAGCGGCAAGCACCCCGGTGCGCTGAAGGATGCTGTGTGCAGCCCCGGCGGCAGCACCATTCAGGGCGTGCGGGTACTGGAAGAACATGGGCTGCGCGGTGCGGTGATGGATGCCGTGCTGGCTGCTTACGACAAAACAAAGGAAATGGGAAAGGGTTAATGGAATCATGCGCATCGTTGTGAAAGTGGGCACCTCCACATTGGCATACCCCACCGGGCGGCTGAACATCCGCCATGCAGAGGAACTGGTCAAGGTATTGAGCGATTTAAAGAACGAGGGACACGAGGTCATTCTGGTATCCTCCGGCGCTATCGGCATGGGCGTAGGCAAGCTTTCGCTGCCTGCACGCCCAAAGGATACCACCACCAAGCAGGCCTGCGCTGCCGTGGGGCAGTGCGAGCTGATGTACACCTACGACCGGCTGTTCAGTGCCTATGATCACACGGTAGCGCAGATCCTGCTTACCGGCGTGGACGTGGAGCACACCGAGCGCCGGGTGAACATCCAGAACACCCTGACCCGTCTGCTGGAACTGGGTGCACTGCCCATCATCAATGAAAATGATAGCGTTGCCACCGATGAGATCACCTCCATTGGCGACAATGACACGCTGGCTGCTATTGTGGCCTGCTGCTGCAAGGCCGACTTGCTGGTGCTGCTGAGCGACATCGACGGCCTGTACACTGCGAACCCCCACACCCACCCGGATGCGGCACTGATCCCGCTGGTGGAGGAGATCACCCCGGAGGTGATGGCGCTGGCAGACGGTGCAGGCTCCGCACTGGGCACCGGCGGCATGGCCACTAAGCTGCGGGCTGCCCGCATGGTGACCGGCAGCGGCGCAGATATGGTCATTGCCAACGGCGCACACCCGGAACTGCTGTATGATATCGCTGCGGGCAAGCCCATCGGCACCCGTTTTGCCGGGCACAAGCAGCCCGTGCTGTCCACACAGGAGGTTTGACCTATGACCACACAGGAAATTCTGGAAGCCGCCCGCGGGGCAAAGGCTGCGCTGGCACTGGCTGATAGCGCCAGCCGCGCACAGGCACTGTGCAGTATGGCTGCGCAGCTGTGCAGCCCGGCAAACATGACGGCTATCCTTGCCGCCAACGCCGACGATATGGCCGCTGCAAAGGGACATATCAGCGAGGTGATGCTGGATCGTCTTGCCCTGACCGAGGAGCGCATCCGCGCCATGGCAAAGGGCATTGAAGAGGTCGCTGCCCTGCCCGACCCGGTGGGCCGGGTGCTGAAGCGGGTGGAGCGCCCCAACGGGCTGGTGATCGAAAAGACCGCCGTGCCCATGGGTGTGATTGCTATCATCTACGAGAGCCGTCCCAACGTGACCAGCGATGCCGCCGCCCTTGCCATCAAGAGCGGCAACGCCTGCATCTTGCGCTGCGGCAAGGAGGCATGGCGCAGCGCCAACGCCATTGTACAGGCGCTGCGGCAGGGACTGCGGGAGAACAGCCTGCCGGAAAACGCGGTCTGCCTGATCGAGGACACCACCCACGCCTCTGCCAACGCCCTGATGACCGCCGTGGGCTATGTGGATCTGCTGATCCCCCGGGGCGGCGCAGGGCTGATCCGCGCCTGCGTGGAAAACGCCAAGGTGCCCTGCATCCAAACCGGTACCGGCATCTGCCACATTTTTGTGGACGACACCGCTGATCAGGCCAAGGCGCTGGATATTATTGAAAACGCCAAGGCCAGCCGCCCCAGCGTGTGCAACGCCGAGGAGGTGTGTCTAGTGCACTCTGCCATTGCGCAGGAGTTTCTGCCCAAGCTTGCACAGCGTCTTGGCCCCGACCGCGTGGCTGCGGGCAAGCTGCCGGTAGAGCTGCGGCTGGACGCACGCGCCGCCGCCATCATTCCCGGCACGCCTGCCGGCCCTGCGGACTTTGACACCGAGTTTTTGGACTACATCCTTGCCGTCAAGGTGGTGGACAGTGTAGATGAGGCCATTGCCCACATTGCGCAGCACTCCACCGGCCATAGCGAGGCCATCCTGACCCAGACGCAGGCAGACGCCGACCGGTTCACCGCTGCGGTAGACAGCGCCGCTGTGTATGTGAACTGCTCCACCCGCTTTACCGACGGCGGCGAGTTTGGTCTGGGCTGTGAGATGGGCATCTCTACCCAGAAGCTGCACGCCCGGGGTCCCATGGGGCTGGAGGAACTTTGCAGCTACAAGTACGTTATCCACGGTGACGGGCAGATTCGCTGATCTCCCCTGCCCCGGCTTCTTCATAATTTTTTTACAATTCTGTCCGGCCTGCGGGCGCGGCAGAGCAAGTTTTTCACAGTTGAAAAAAATTTCCTGTACAGGCCGATGCAAGCTGCTTCGGCCTGTATTTTTGTTTTACCGGGATGGACTGTATTTTAAAATGAATATGAAAACTGAAAAATTTTTCACCTTTCCCATAAAACGAGCGTTCTTGGATAGCGGTATGTATCCAAGAATTCGCCGTTTCTCACAATGTAAAAGTAGTACTTTTATGTTTTTATAGGTCAAAAAAGCAAAATTTTCTCTTGACAGAGCTTTTTTTGTGCGGTAAAACTATAGTGTAAGATTTGATATCGATTTCACTCCCGTTTCACAGGATTTCAAAATTCGTACATCATAACTGGTGCATTGTAAAAATAAGTAAAGGAGAGAGCATCCTATGACGATCGCAATTCTTGCCCACGATTCCCGCAAAGAACTGGCTCTGCAGTTCTGTACCGCTTACAGTGCCATCCTTTCCCGCAATAATGTTATCGCCACCGGTACCACCGGCCGGATGCTTGCCCAGACTACCGGTCTGCCGGTGCACTGCTACCTTTCCGGCAAGCTGGGCGGTGTACAGCAGATCACCTCCCGCGTTGCCTGTGATGAAGTGGATCTGGTGCTGTTCTTCCGCGACCCGCTGAAGGCCGATGCCGCCAGCCTGACCGAACAGAATCTGCTGCGCCTGTGCGATATGCACAGCGTACCCATTGCCACCAACATTGCTACCGCAGAGGTGCTGCTGCGTGGTCTGGATCAGGGAGATCTGGACTACCGTGAGGGGATGCACCCGGCTATGATCGAGCCGATCCCCGCCATGCAGGCCCGTGCCGTGTAAGCGTTTATTTGTGTGTTACTTTGTGTATAGAGGGAAAAAAGGAGCTATCGCAGCGTGTTGTGCGATAGCTCCTTTTGTTATAATGATATCCTGCCCGCAGGGCAAACATTACTCCTTAAAATAAGCTTTCTGGACAGCCAGCAGCACACCGGCGCGGCTGGCGGCAAAGTTCAAGCCGCCCTGCAAATAACAGGTATAAGGGGCGCGCAGAGGACCGTCGCAGGAAAGCTCGATGGTGCTGCCCTGCGTAAAGCTGCCGCTGGCCATGACCACCTCGTCGGTGTAGCCCGGCTCCGGGCTGGGTTCCGAGGCGGCGTAGCTGTCCACGGGGCTGGCAGCCTGAATACCCTGACAGAAGCCGATGAGCGCCTCTGCCGTACCGGCATCAAAGCAGGTGACGATATCGTTGTGAGCCTCGCAGTAGCGTGGGATGGGCTTTTTGCCCAGCAGCTCCAGCATACACTGGGCGTAGATGGCGGTCTTAATGGCCTCGCACACCACACCGGGGGCGTAGTAGAAGCCCAGATACATATTCCGGGGGGTCTCCAGCGTGCAGCCCAACTCCTTGCCAAGGCCGGGGGCGTTCAGGCGGTAAGCGCACAGTTCCACCAGATCCTTGCGACCCACGATGTAGCCGCCGGTGGGAGCAATGCCGCCGCCGGGGTTCTTGATCAGGCTGCCCACTGCGATATCCGCGCCCACCTGACAGGGCTCCTGCGTCTGGGTGAACTCGCCGTAGCAGTTATCCACAAAGATGATGATCTCCGGGTTTGCGGCGCGGGCGGTATCGGCAATTTTGCGGATGGTAGCCAGATCAAAGGCGTTGCGCTGTAAATAGCCGCGGCTGCGCTGGATATGGCACACCTTTGCGCCGGGGGCTTTTTTGGCGATCAGGTCGTAATCCGGGGTGAAGTCGGCCTTGAGGGGGGCTTCATCATAGTTTACGCCGTAGTCCATCAGAGTGCCGGTGCCCCTGCCCTTGCCGTCCAGACCAATGACGCCCTCCAGCGTATCGTAGGGGCGGCCGGTGGCGGCCAGCAGGGTGTCCCCTGCCCGCAGCAGACCGAACAGCGCCACCGCCAGCGTGTGGGTGCCGCTTTGGAACTGGCTGCGCACCAGTGCATCCTCTGCGCCCATGACCTGCGCAAAAATCTGCTCCAGCTTGGCGCGGCCGGTATCCCACAGGCCGTAGCCGGTGGTGCCCAGCATATCGGTGGAGGACATCTGGGTATCGGCAAAGGCCTTGAGCATCTTCAGCTGGTTGAAATCCCGGATTTCCTCCATCTGGCGGAAGTAGGGTTGGCACAACTCCATGGCCTTTTCGTCCAGCGCCAGCACCTCGGGCTTATAATCAAAAAAGTGGTTCAGAATCGACATTATAACGTGATAGTTCCTTCCTGTTATTATTGGGTTCTTTGTGCAAGAAGCTTTAACATTTCTCGGGCACATAGCGGGCGTACTCTGCCTGTTTTGCAAAGCCAAGGCGGGTATAAAACCGCACCCGCTCCGGTGCACAGAGGAATACCGGGCGCAGCCCTTCGGCGGCAAGGCTGTTAGCCATTTCCACAATGAGCCGCCCGCCGATGCCCTTGCCCCGCAGCGGCTCTGCGGTCTGCCCGCAGGCCATGTAGGCTTGCCCATTGCACAGGGCATAAGCGCCCACGGTGCAAACGACTGTACTTCCCTGCTCCAGCGTCCATGCCACTGCCCTGCCCCGGCTGCGCTTTGTGCACAGTTCTGAGTAAAAGTCTGCCTGCCGGGTGAGGTCTGCGGGATAAAGTGCTTCTGCCACCCGGGCAGCAGAAGCTTCCCGGCAGAGGGTCAGCTGCGTCCACAAAGATTCGTCCACGGCGGGCAGGGGCAGCGGCCCAGCCTGCGGCAACCCGAACACGGTCAGCGTTTCTGCTTTCCGCCAGCCATCCGGCGGCGGGCAAACGGCTTCGTCCAGAATGGCGCTCTCGCACCCGCAGAAGGACAAAAAGCCTGCCAATTCTGCGGGGTTTGCGTGCCCAGCCAGCCATGCCGTGCTGCCGGAAAGTTCCAGCGCCAGCGTGGGGCCCGCGTAGAACCGCCACGGCTGACTTTTGCGAAAGAGCGCACAGTCCAGCGGCAGCAGAGCGTCCAGCACCGGCAGACCCCGGCAGGCATTCGCGAACCGGGTGCGGCGCTTTACATCCTTTACCTGTGCGATCACTTGAGCGCGTTGACGATCTTTTTGAACTCGCGGCCGCGCACTTCAAAGTTGGGGTACAGGTCAAAAGAAGCACTTGCCGGGGACAGGATGATGATATCGCCGGGCTTTGCGGCGGCACGCGCCAGCTCTACGGCGTGCTGCATATTGTCTGCGTGTTGAATGGGCAGAGCGGCTTCGTCAAAGCCGGAGCACTCCCGTACAGCCTGCTCGATGCGGGGGCCAGTCGCGCCCATCAGCACCAGATTTTTGACGTGGGCGATGATCTCCGGTGCCAGCGGCTCGTAGGGGATGTGCTTATCGTAGCCGCCCGCGATGAGGATGACCTTCCGGTCAAAGCTGCGCAGACCGGCAATGGTACGGGTGGGGCTGGTGCCGATGGAATCGTTATAGTACAGCACGCCGTCCAGAGTACGCACCGGCTCAATGCGGTGCTCCACGCCGCCGAAGGTTTTCGCGATCTCCCGCATGGTCTCATAGCTGACCATCCCCCGCACGGCGGCGAAGGCCGCCATGTAGTTTTCAATATTGTGGACGCCGGGCAGCAGAATGTCCTTTGTCTCCATGATGGGCATCACAGCGCCGTTTACGGCTTCATAAATCACGCCGTTCTCGCAGAACACGCCGTTTTCCACCCGCTGCTTCCGGGAGAACCAGCGGACCTCGCCCACCGCTTTCGCGGCCTGACGCACCGTGTCATCGTTGTCGGCGTTGAACACGGCAATATCGCTGGCAGTCTGGTGTGTAAAGATGTTTGCCTTTGCATTCACATACTCCTGATAGTCCTTGTGGACATCCAGATGGTTAGGCGCCAGATTGGTGGTCACTGCGATATGGGGGCTTGTTTGCATGGTCATCAGCTGGAAGGAACTGAGCTCCAGCACCGCCATATCCTCCGGTGCGATCTCCGGGGTGTCGCACAGCAGCGGATGGCCGATATTGCCGCCCACATGGACGATCTTCCCCTCCGCCGCCAGCAGCTTGGAGATAATGGTGGTGGTCGTCGTCTTGCCGTCGGAACCGGTCACCGCCAGAATGGGACAGGGGCAGACTGCAAAGAATGCCTCCATCTCCGAGGTGATGACGCTGCCGCCGGCCACAGCCGCCGCCAGCTCCGGCACATCCGGCCGCAGACCGGGGGTACGGAAGATCACATCCTCATGGAGGTCCGCCAGGTATTCGCTCCCCAGCCGCAGCTTGCAGCCCTGAGCCGTCAAAGCCTGCCCCAGTTCTCCCAGATCCTCTTTTTTATCCCGGGCGGTGACGTCGATCCCCCGCTCCAAGAGTTTTTCGATCAGGGGACGGTTGGAAACGCCCACGCCGATCACACCTACCGTCTTTCCCTTCAGGGAGGACAGATATTCTTCAAAGGTCATAAAAACGCTCCTTTATAAAAGCCGTCTATCATCGCGGCTTTCGCCCGGTTATCATACCACACGCCGCAAAAAAATTCAATGTAAGGGTTCTGTTTTTCTGTTTCTCACCGGGCCGCTCCCTCCCTTTGACCTTTTTCGATGTTCTTTCACTTGACAAGCGTCCGTTTTGCAGATAAAATGAAATGTAGTATTGAAAACTATTTTCGCCGATCCACTGTCAACATCCTGTGGGTCGAGGTAGGAGTGTGTCATCATGTTGAATCTTGTCAGCGACAGCAGCTGTGATCTGATCTCCGGGGAACTCAATTCCCCTTACGCCCGTCTGACAGTAGCGCCCATGTGCCTGCACGTCGGCGGTCAGGACTATCTGGATACGCCGGAGCTGGATATTCCGGCATTGCTGAGCAAGCTGGCCCATCACCGTTCCTCTTCCGCCTGTCCCTCCCCCGCCGCCTATGCCGAGGCCTTCGAGCAGGGCGAGGAAACCGTCTGCGTGACCATCTCCTCTCAGCTTTCCGGCTCCTATAACGCCGCCATGGCCGCGAGAGATCTGGTTCTGGCGGAGCACCCGGAAAAAAAGATTTTTGTGCTGGATTCCCGTGCCACCTCCGGCGCTATGATCCTGCTGCTGCGCAAGGCCGCCGAGCTGGCGGAACAGGGTCTGCCTTTTGAGGATCTGTGCGCGGAGCTTCAGGTCTGTCAGAAGAATATCCGTCTCTGCTTCACGCTGGAGCATTTTGACAATCTGGTGAATAACGGACGGATGCCGCCTCTGGCCGGCACCCTGCTCCAGACGCTGGGCATCCGCATTGTCGCGGAAGCCACGGCCGAGGGTACGATCCGCGTGGCAAAAAAGGCCCGTGGCGAGGCCCACACCGCCAGAGCCATCGCCCAGCTCATGAGCGATGCCAAGGACTGCACCGGCAGCCATGTGATCATCACCCACTGCCAGAATCCCGAAGGTGCCGAGCGGCTGCGGAACGCGATTCTGGACCGTCTGCCGGTAAAGGCTGTGGAGATCCTGCCCTGCCGGGGTCTCACCAGCTTCTACGCCATGGACAAGGGATTGATCCTCTCTTATTGATCGACTTCCCATTGACTTTTCCCGCTGTTTTGCGTACAATAGACCCGCGAGGAAAACAGACAGTCGCGCGGAAGGGGCGAAAGACCCTTCCGTGAGGAAAGTCCGGGCTCCACAGGGCAAGGATAACGGGTAACGCCCGCCGAAGGCGACTTCAGGAAAAGTGCAACAGAGATATACCGCCGACAGAGTTACTCTGTATCGGTCAGGGAACCAGCGACGGCTGAACGCGATGCCCCGCGGAGCGGGGCGAGGGAAACTTCCCCGAACAGCGCAATCGCTTCCGCGCGGAACGGCGCAGGGGTGTTGTGTGAAGAGGGGCGAAGGGTCC
>ERZ772870.2149-NODE-2149-length-11066-cov-10.636636_pt1 | contig 11066 bp, 8 predicted proteins | sample MGYA00511376_ERZ772870 | MGnify/ENA primary metagenome ERZ772870 (study PRJEB29015, sample SAMEA2737719) | human gut metagenome | biome: human gut; feature: human-associated habitat; material: faeces | place: China | collected 2012 ... | reverse complement strand
TGGTCACCGCTTACAAGCTGACCGACGGCACCACCACCACCCGCTTCCCCATGGGCGAGGCTCTGGACACCGCACAGCCGGTGGTGGAGTATCTGCCCGGCTGGCACTGCGACATCACCGCTGCCCGCAAGTGGGAAGACCTGCCCAAGGAGGCCCAGAACTACGTCGAGTATCTGGAAAAGGCCGTGGGCTGCAAGATCACCTATATCTCTGTGGGCGCAGAGCGTGAGGCATACATCCACCACGTGGTCTAAACCCTGAATTCACCGGAAAGAAGGATGCCGCTAATGTTTGACATCATCGCCGACAGCGCCTGTGACTTTACGCCGGAAATGGCGCAGAAGATGGGTGTGGAGATCGTGCCGTTCTATGTTTCGCTGGACGGTGAGCACTACCGCAAGGAGGGCAAGGAGATCGCTGTGCGGGATTTCTACCAGTTCATGGTAGATAACCCCGCGGCCTACCCCAAGACCAGCCTGCCTTCTCTGGAGGATTTTGAGACCGCCTTCCGGGCCCATGCCGAGGCGGGCCGCCCGGTGCTCTGCATCTGCTTTACCAGCAAGATGAGCGGCTGCGTGGGCAGTGCCCGCAACGCCCGGGAGCTGGTGCTGGAGGATTTCCCCGATGCTAAGATCGAGGTCATTGACAGCACCGCCGCCACCGTGACCGAATCCATCGTGGTGGAAAACGCGGTGGCCATGCGGGATGCAGGCTGTACGCTGGACGAAGCCGTGACCTGGCTGGAAGCGGAGAAGATCACCAACCAGATCTTCTTCACGGTGGGCAATCTGGACTACCTGATCAAGGGCGGACGCATCGGCAAGGTGACCGGACGGGCCGCCAACATGCTGGGCATCAAGCCCATGATCCTGTTCAAGGAGGGCGAGATCTTCTCCGGCGGCGTGGCCCGCGGCCGCCAGAAGAGCTTTGAAAAGGCGCTGGAGCAGCTGATGAACTATCTGGATGCCCACGGCGGCACCCCGGACGATTACCGCATCACGGTGGGCTACGGCTACGATGCCGACGAGGGCAAGCGTCTGTGGATGCAGACCCGTGCCGCCCTGCGCGCCAAGTACCCCGGCGCACAGTGCGAGGTAGGGCTTTTGCAGATCGGCTGCACCATCGCGGTGCACACCGGCCCCTATGCACTGGGCATGGGTGTCATGCGCCGCTGGAAAAAGCAGAACTAATAAGATATAAAGCAGAAGAAGGGACAGCCCACAGGCTGTCCCTTCTTGGTTTTTATAAAAGAAAAAGCGAAATACAGCCAAGCCCGCAGGTTTGGCTGTATTTCAAATAAAAAATATTTTTTCCGCTGAAAATATCCAGAGCGCAAGCGGAGGATATTTAAAATCGTTCTGCTTACAGCAGCGGGATGCCGGCCTTAGCGCAGGCCTCGCGGGTGGCCTTGTCCCACACGCTGGCCTGCACCTCACCGATGTGGACGCTGCCCAGCAGCAGCATGCACAGGCGGCTCTGGCCGATGCCGCCGCCGATGGTATAGGGCAGCTCACCAGCCAGCACCGCCTTGTGGAAAGGCAGGGTGCGGCGGTCGTCGCAGCCCGCCATGGTCAGCTGCTTGTCCATGCTTTCCGGGCTGACACGGATGCCCATGCTGCTCAGCTCGTAGCTGCACTGCAGCGGGTCGTTCCAGAACAGCAGATCGCCGTTCAGATCCCAGTCGTCATAGTCCGGGGCGCGGCCATCGTGAGGCTTGCCGCTGCGCAGGGGTGCACCGATCTTCATCAGGAAGGTGGTGCCGTTCTCCTTGACAAAGGCGTTCTCCCGCTCCTTCGGGGTCAGATCGGGGTACTTATCCTCCAGCTCCTGTGAGGTGACAAAGGTTACGTTGGGGGTGTGCAGGGGCAGATCCTGCAGCTGGGGGAACATGGCGTGCAGGTTCATCTCGGTGGCGCACACCGCAGACACGATGCAGCGCACCACGTTTTTCAGGTAGGTCTCGTTGCGGTCCTCCACCGTGATGATCTTTTCCCAGTCCCACTGATCCACATAGACCGAGTGGAGGTTATCCAGCTCCTCGTCCCGGCGGATGGCGTTCATATCGCAGTACAGGCCCTTGCCCACGCGGAAACCGTAGTCCTTCAGCGCCTGCCGCTTCCACTTTGCCAGCGACTGCACCACCTGTGCCTCGGTGCCGCTGTCCTTGATGTCAAAGGTCACCTTGCGCTCCACGCCGTTCAGGTCATCGTTCAGGCCGGTGGAAGCCTCCAGAAACAGCGGTGCAGACACGCGGTACAGGTTGAGCGTAGCGCACAGGGTATCGGCGAACAGCCGCTTCACCGTGCCGATGGCGCGCTGGGTGTCGTACAGGTTCAGCGCGGGTGTGTAGTTTGCCGGGATGATGATCTTGCTCATAACGTTTACCCCTCATTCTGTGTGGTTTGCGCCCCGCTTTCCCGAGCCGGGGCGTGGCTTTTGCAAAGCCGGAATACTGCACTCATTATGGCACAATTTTTTACGAAAGTAAAGTGATAGCAGGAAAAAGCAGTTCCGAAACGCCCAAGGGCGTTTCGGAACTGCAAATCAAACTATTTTTCCGTTTACCCGCCCAGATAGGCGTTGCGGACGCGCTCGTTGGTCAGCAGCTCGGCACCGGTGCCGTCCATGACCACGCGGCCGGTCTCCAGCACATAGGCGCGGTCGGCCACCGAAAGCGCCATCTGCGCGTTCTGCTCCACCAGCAGGATGGTCATGCCCTCCTTGTGGATGTCGCGGATGATGTCAAAGATCTCCTGCACCAGCAGCGGCGAAAGACCCATGGAGGGCTCGTCCAGCATCAGCATGGAAGCGTTGCTCATGAGCGCACGCCCCATGGCCAGCATCTGCTGTTCGCCGCCGGACATGGTGCCCGCCAGCTGCTTGCGACGCTCCTTCAGGCGGGGGAACAGGGTGAACACCTTTTCCTTGTTGGCGGCAATGGTGGAAGCGGGCTGGGTGTAAGCGCCCATATCAAGGTTCTCGTCCACTGTCATGTGCAAAAACACATGGCGTCCCTCCGGCACCTGTGCAAGACCGCTTTCCACGATCTTGTGGGCGCGTACGCCCTTGATGCTCTTGCCCTTGTACAGCACATCGCCGGTGCGGGGCTTCAGCAGACCGGAAATGGTTTTCAGGGTGGTGGATTTGCCCGCGCCGTTGGCACCGATCAGGGTGACGATCTCGCCTGCGTTGACGGTGAAAGAGATATCCTTTACGGCGTGGATGTTGCCGTAGTAGACGTTGATGCCGTCCACCTTCAGTAATGTATCAGCCATGGCTCAGCCCTCCTTTTTGCCCAGATAGGCCTCGATGACCTGCGGGTTATCGCGGATCTCGTCCGGGGTGCCCTTGGCGATGATGCGGCCGAAGTTCAGCACCGCAATACCCTCGCAGATGCCCATGACAAGGCTCATGTCGTGCTCGATGAGCAGCACGGCAATGTTGAACTCGTCGCGGATGCGGCGGATGGTCTCGGTCAGCTCCGCAGTCTCGGAGGGGTTCATACCGGCGGCAGGCTCGTCCAGCAGCAGAAGCTTCGGGCCGGTAGCCAGTGCACGCATGATCTCCAAACGGCGCTGTGCGCCGTAGGGCAGGCTGCCGGCCTGCGCGTTGGCAAGGTCTGCCATGTGGAAGATGTCCAGCAGTTCCAGCGCACGCTCGGTGCACTGCTTTTCCTCTTTCCAGTAGTTCGGCATCCGCAGCAGGGAGGACGCCAGATTATACTTCATGGACTCGTGCAGACCCACCTTGATGTTGTCGATGACGCTCAGCTCCTTGAACAAGCGGATGTTCTGGAAGGTACGCGCCACGCCCATGCGGTTGACCTGATAGGTCTTTTTTCCGGCGGTGGGCATCCCGTCGATCAGGATGGAGCCGCGGGTGGGCTGGTAGACGTTGGTGAGCAGGTTGAACACGGTGGTCTTGCCTGCGCCGTTGGGGCCGATCAGACCGGCGATCTCGTTGCGGCCGATCATCAGGTTAAAGTTGTCCACAGCGGTCAGACCGCCGAAGTCGATACCCAGCTCACGCACGTCCAGAATGGGCTTTTTGTCCTTGTCGCGGTCGGTCAGAAAACCGCCGGAGGGCACACTGTGCAGTCTGGTCTTGAACTCACTCATGGTCAGCGGCCTCCTTTTTGGTATGTTTGCGGAACAGTTCGCCATTCATGGCCTTTTCCACGATGCGGCTCAGGGAGAAATCGTAGCTGCCCAGCAGTCCGCCCGGGCGGAAGATCATCATCAGCACCAGCACCAGCGAATAGACCACCATGCGGTAGCTCTCAAAGCTGCGGGTAGCCTCGGGCAGGATGGTCAGCACGGTAGCGGACAGAATGGAGCCCAGCATGGAGCCCATGCCGCCCAGAACCACCATGACAAGGATCTCAATGGACTTCATAAAGCCGAAGGTGGAGGGGTTCAGCACGCCGATGTAGCAGGCGTACAGGCCGCCCGCCAAGCCTGCAAAGGCAGCGGAGAAGGCAAAGGCCATCACCTTATAATAGGTGGTCTGGATGCCGCAGCTCTCGGCGGCGATCTCGTTGTCGCGGATGGCCAGCACGGCGCGGCCGTGGCGGCTCTTCATCATGGCGTGGATGAGGAAACAGGTGATGACCACGCACAGAAATACGTTGGTAAAGTTGGAATACTTGGGGATGTTCTTCAGGCCCTTGGAGCCGTAGAACAGCTTGAAGCCCAGCACATCATCAATGTTGTTCAAGGTGATGCGGATGATCTCGCCAAAGCCCAGCGTCAGGATGGCCAGATAGTCGCCGGTCAGGCGCAGGGCAGGGATGCCGATAAGCACCCCGAACAGCCCGGCGATCACCCATGCCAGCACCAGACCGATGGCAAAGGCCACGCCCTTGGGCAGGTTGGAAGATTTGGTGAACAGGGCGCAGGCGTAGGCACCTACCGCCATAAAACCGGCGTGACCCAGCGGCAGCTGCCCCAGATAACCGGTGGCAACGTTCAGCGAGACGGCCAGAATGATATTGATGCCCACGGTCAGCAGCACCTTATTCTGGTAGGTGGACAGCATATTGCCGGTCACATAGGAAAGCCCCACGAACAGCAGCCCCACCAGCACCAGATTCATCAGGTAGCGCACGGGCATTTTGAGGGTCTTGCGTTTGGTATTCATCGTTATGCCCCCTTACACCTTTTCCTGCACCTTGCGGCCAAGGAAGCCCGTGGGCTTGACCAGCAGCACGATGATCAGAATTGCAAACGTAACAGCGTCCTTCCATGCGGAAAGGCCGATGGCGGAAACAAAGCACTCGCACAGGCCGATGGCGATGCCGCCGATCATGGCACCGGGAATGGAGCCGATGCCGCCCAGAACGGCTGCAACGAAGGCCTTCAGGCCCAGCATGGAGCCCATGGTGGGGGTCGCCTGCGGGTAGCTGCAGCAGTACAGCACCGAGCCGATGCCGGCCAGTGCGGAGCCCACCGCAAAGGTAAAGGAAATGGTGCTGTTGACGTTAATGCCCATCAGACGGGCAGCGTCCATATCCTCAGACACGGCACGCATGGCCTTGCCGAGCTTGGTCTTCTGCACAAGGAAGGTAAGCACCAGCATGGACAGCACCGTGACCAGCAGGGTGATGACAGAGGTGAGGCCCAGCGGCACAGAGCCGATGTGGAAGGTCTGGTTGGTGTAGTAGGCCGGAATGACCTTTGCACCGGAACCAAGGATCAGCTCTGCAGTGTACTCCAGGAAGAAGGACACGCCGATTGCCGTGATCAGCAGGGAGATACGGGGTGCGTTGCGCAGCGGGGTGTAGGCGATCTTCTCGATCACAACGCCCAGCAGCGTGCAGGTGATGATGGTGGCGCACACAGCAGTGACCGGGCCAAGGCCCAGCTGGTTCATCACGAACCAGGACATGTACGCACCAACCATAATGACATCGCCATGGGCAAAGTTCAGCAGCAGGATGATGCCGTACACCATGCTGTAACCCAGTGCGATCAGTGCATAGATGCTGCCAAGGGACAAGCCGTTGATCAGCTGGCTAAAGAACACTGTCATGGTTGGATACTTCCTTTCTTTGCGGCGTTTATACGCCGTTGGATACACTTTTTTAGATGCGATGACGCATCTGAAGCCTTTCCCCGGCCGGGGGAAGGTGGCGCGCAGCGCCGGATGAGGGCGCTGGCGGCCAATGGCTTGCCAGTAAATTGTTATAAAAAAGGAGAACGCCTGACCAGAAAAAAGCTGTTCCGGCGTTCTCCAAAAAATCATGGGGGTTGATCTGTGCGGGCGGCTCCATCACCGGTGGATGGAACAGCGCGGATCAGAACATTTCCTTCAGCTCGGGCTTGCCGTCCACGTAGGTCAGGATGGCAGTGCTCTTGACGGGGTTGTGGTGCTCGTCGAAGGTAAAGGTGCCGGTGATGCCCTCGATGGTGCCGCCGGCAATGGCATCGATGACGGCCTGCTTGTACTCGTCGGAGCCGGCCTCGAGACCCTGCTCCTCAGCTGCCTTGATGCCGTACACGACGGTCATGGCAGCATCGTAGCCCAAGGGTGCAAAGCCGTTGGGGTAGGCCTCACCGTACTCGGCCTTGTAGGCATCCTCAAACGCGGTGCTGGAGCCCTTGGCGTAGCAGGCGCAGAAGTAGGAGTCCTTCAGCTGGTCGGCGGTGGCGTAGCCCTCCAGACCATCCCAGCCGTCGCCGCCGAGGAAGGGAACGTTCAGGCCGACGCTCTCAGCCTGAGCCAGGATCTGACCCACTTCCTGATAGTAGTTGGGGCAGAACACCATCTCGGGGTTCTTGCCCAGAATGCTGGTCAGCTGGGTCTTGAAGTCCACGTCGCCCTCAGAGTAGCTCTCCTGATCCACGACGGTGCCGCCCTTTGCCTCAAACTCCTTGGCAAAGTTCTCGGCCAGACCCTCGTTGTAGTCCTTGCCCTTCAGGAAGATGACGGCTGCCTTGGTGTAGCCCAGCTTCTCGTAAGCGTAATCTGCCATCTTCACGCCCTGGAAGGGGTCGGTGAAGCAGGCACGGAACACATTCCCGTTCACGGTGTCGGTCTCGGCATCGTAGGTAACAGCCTCGGCAGTAGCGGAAGCGGTGACCATAGGCATATTGTAATCGGCGCTCTCGGCGGCAACAGCCAGCGTGGGAGCGGTGGTTACATCGCCCACCAGAGCGGTGATGCCCTGATCCACCATCTTGGTAAAGCAGGTCACAGCCTGCGTTTCATCGCCCTGCTCGTCCATGGCGATGATCTCCAGCTGCTTGCCGTTGACACCGCCATCGGCATTGACCTGCTTCATGTACAGGCTGGCACCGTTTACAACAGCCTGACCGTAAACGGAAGCGTCACCGGTCAGGGGGCCCATCACACCCACCTTGATAGTGCTGCCGGAAGCAGCAGCGGAACCGGCTGCAGAAGAAGCGGCCGTGCTTGCGGAAGAACCGCCGCAGGCAGTCAGAGCGCTTGCTGCGGCAACAACACCGGCAGCAGCCATGAACTGACGACGAGTGATCATCTTTTTCATAAAAATCTCCTCCTTCGGAGTGTTCTATAAAGTAAATTGATAAAAACGGAAGCAAGGCCCTTCCCCTCTAAAGCGGCCTTGCTTCTGTTCTTGTCTGTTATTATAGCTATCTGGGTTCAAATCCGCAATTCACAAACCGTCCATACTTTTGGGCGCATTTTCTCGGCTTTGTTGATACTTTATACAAAAATTAAAGCGTGATTTTGTGCACTATTTCAAATTGTTCATTTTGTTTATCTGTGACATGAAACAAATTCACAAGTTGCAAAATGGTTACAGGGTCTCCATCTCGGCGTCGGCGGCAAATTCGGCCTCGGCGCGGACTTCGGCGGCCTGTCCCTCGGCCTCGGCAACAGCCAACGGCTCTGCCAGTGCCTTGCGGATGGCGGTGACGTAGAACACCATGGAAAGCGCCGTACCGATGCACCAGCCCACAGGCCATGCCATCCAGATGCCGGTGGAGCCCAGCGCGGTGGCGCTGAGCACGGCGGCAATGCCCACGCGCAAAATCAGGTCGGTGAAGGTGGCGATCATGAACCGCACCATCAGGCCGCAGCCGCGCAGGATGCCGTCTGCCACCAGCTTGACCGACACCACAAAGTAGAAGGGAGAGAGGATGCGCAAAAACAGCATACCGGTGTCAATGGCAGGGCCCTGCGGGTCGTTCATGAACAGCAGCAGCAAAAAGCGGCCAAAGAAGAAGTACAGCACCACCAGCGGCACGCACAACAGCCACACCAGATTGCGGCCTGCGCCAAAGCCCTCCTTCACGCGGTCCATCTTGCCTGCACCCATGTTCTGGGAGGTGTAGTTGGAGATGCCGTTGCCCAAGGTGGTAAAGGAGGTGATGACCATGTTGTTCAGCTTGACGGCGGCAGAGTAGCCTGCAATGACGCTGGCGCCAAAGGTGTTGATGATGCTCTGCAGGATGATGTTGCCCACCGAGACAAAGCTCTGCTGCAGGATGCTGGGCACAGCCACCACGGCCACCTTGCCCAGCATATTCCACGAGAACAGCTGCACATGACCCTCGGTGTGGAAAGCGCGGATGCGGCGGAACACCACCACCATGGCCAGCACGCAGCTGACACCCTGACACAGGAAGGTAGCCCATGCTACACCGGCAATGCCCATCTTGAAACCTGCCACAAACAGGATGTCCACGCCGATGTTGGACAAAGAAGAGACTGCAAGGAAGTAGAAGGGGGTCTTGCTGTCGCCAAGGGCAGAGAAGATGCCGGTGGCAATGTTGTAGAAGAACATGAAGGGCAGGCCCAGAACGTAGATGTCCAGATACAGCGCAGAATCTGCAAGGATCTCCTCCGGGGTGTTGATGAGCTCCAGCAGGGCGTCGCAGCCAAACAGACCGATGCCCATCAGCACGGCGCACAGCACGGCAGAGCCGATGAGGGAGGTGTAGACCGAGGTCTTCATCTCGCGGTATTCCTTTGCGCCAAAGTAGCGGGACACGATGACCGAGCAGCCGATGTTGCAGCCAAAGGCAAAGGCGATGAAGATCAGGGTGATCTCGTAGCTGTTGCCCACCGCAGCCAGCGCGTTCTCACCGATGAACTTGCCTGCTACCAGACTATCCGCGATGTTGTACAACTGCTGGAAAATGATGCTGCCGAACATTGGCAGACAGAATTGCCACAATACCTGTGACGGCTTGCCCACCGTCAGATTCTTATTCATTGCAAAAATCCTCCTCTATAACGACTATAAATGGGAAAACAGCGAAAACGCCGCAACCAGTATAGAACCGAATCGCCAAAAAGTAAAGAAAATTTTTGGCACATCTGCCATATAAAAAACACATGGTAAGCATAACGTATCCCCGCTGCCGCAAGGGGGCAGACTGTAAACAGGTTTTCCACGGCGGTTTGCGTTCCCGTTAAAAATTTAGGTCTGCAAACATACGCACCGGCTCTTGCGCCGGGGCGCAAAGCGTGGTAGGATATTGATGGTTAGTTATGTATAACTATCTAAATAGAGCAGTTCCCCGTCTGCCCGCCCGGGCAGTATGGGAGAGAAAATGATATTCAGGAGGGTTTCAAGATGAATTATCTGGAAATTGAAGCTGTTGTTGGCCGCGAGATTCTGGACTCCCGCGGCAACCCCACCGTAGAAGCCGAGATCACGCTGGCGGACGGCACCGTGGCACGCGGATGCGCCCCTTCCGGCGCATCCACCGGCGAGTTTGAGGCGCTGGAGCTGCGGGACGGCGACAAGAGCCGCTATCTGGGCAAGGGCGTGACCAAGGCGGTGGAGAACATCAACACGGTCATTGCGGACGCGGTTGTGGGCATGGATGCTTCCGACATTTACGCCATCGACGCCGCCATGATCAAGGCAGACGGCACCAAGGATAAATCCAATCTGGGCGCAAACGCCATTCTGGCGGTGTCCATTGCAGCCTGCCGCGCAGCAGCCGCTTCGCTGGAAATGCCGCTGTACCGTTTTCTGGGTGGCGTAAACGGCAACCGCCTGCCTGTGCCTATGATGAACATTCTGAACGGCGGCGCACATGCAACGAATACTGTGGATACACAGGAGTTTATGATCATGCCGGTGGGCGCACCCTCTTTTAAGGAAGCGCTGCGCTGGTGCGCCGAGGTGTTCCATGCGCTGGCTGCCATCCTGAAGTCCAAGGGGCTGGCTACCTCCGTGGGCGATGAGGGCGGCTTTGCGCCCAACCTTTCCAGCGATGAGGAGACCATCGAGACCATTCTGGCAGCCATCGAAAAGGCGGGCTATCTGCCGGGCAGGGACTTTATGCTGGCAATGGACGCCGCTGCCTCCGAGTGGAAGAGCCCCAAGGGCAAGGGCTTTTACAAGCTGCCCAAGGCGGGCACCGAGTTCACCTCTGCCGAGCTGATCGCGCACTGGAAGAGCCTTGTGGAAAAGTACCCCATTATCTCCATCGAGGACGGTCTGGACGAAGAGGACTGGGAAGGCTGGCAGCAGATGACCCGCGAGCTGGGCGGCAAGGTGCAGCTGGTGGGCGATGATCTGTTCGTGACCAACACCGAGCGTCTGGCAAAGGGCATTCAGCTGGGTGCGGGCAACGCCATCCTGATCAAGCTGAACCAGATCGGCTCTGTCTCCGAGACCCTGGAGGCCATCAAGATGGCACACAAGGCCGGTTACAACGCCATCAGCTCCCACCGCTCCGGCGAGACCGAGGACACCACCATTGCGGACTTGGCTGTGGCGCTGAACACCTGCCAGATCAAGACCGGTGCACCCAGCCGCACCGAGCGTGTGGCAAAGTACAATCAGCTGCTGCGCATTGAGGAACAGCTGGGCGAAAGCGCCGTCTACCCCGGCATGGAAGCATTTTAAGTAAGACGATTGGGAATGCCCTCCGCGCTGCTATGGGCATTTTCAGCGGAAATAGTATTTTGGATTTGTTGCTCAGAAACGCCTGCGGGCGTTTCTGAGCAACTTTTTCACGGGAAGGGGTCGTAAAGGCATACGGCAGCTGCGAATAATTTCAGCGGGCTCGCCCTCTCCGTCACCTACGGTGACACCTCTCCCAAAGGGAGAGGCCTTGGCA
>ERZ772870.2147-NODE-2147-length-11077-cov-22.895210_pt1 | contig 11077 bp, 8 predicted proteins | sample MGYA00511376_ERZ772870 | MGnify/ENA primary metagenome ERZ772870 (study PRJEB29015, sample SAMEA2737719) | human gut metagenome | biome: human gut; feature: human-associated habitat; material: faeces | place: China | collected 2012 ... | reverse complement strand
TTGGACCACATTATTGTTTGTGATAAAAATTGGAAGAATAATTTTAGCTTTGCCAAGGAAAAATATCTTGGTCTGAAATACAACATATCTGCTGATTAGGAGGTAATATTATGAAAAAATTATATAAAATCAGAAGTGAAGCTGTTGTAGGTGGTGTTTGTGCGGGTATCGCAGAATATTTTAATATTGATAAAACTGTTGTAAGAGTAGCTTTTGCTCTTATCAGTTTAATAAGTGGTGTATTCTTAGGTATAGTTTTTTATATTGTTTGTATGATGGTTATGCCTGATAAAGATATATAAATTGTCATTTAGGAGGATTACAATGGAAAAGTCAATGGAAAAAGTTGTTGCACTTGCTAAAAACAGAGGTTTTGTTTATGCTGGCTCTGAAATTTACGGCGGTTTAGCAAATACATGGGATTACGGTCCTTTAGGTGTTGAGCTTAAAAATAATGTAAAAAAAGCTTGGTGGAAGAAGTTTGTTCAGGAAAGCCCTTATAATGTAGGTGTTGACTGTGCAATTCTTATGAACCCAGAAGTATGGGTAGCTAGTGGCCATGTTGGTGGCTTTAGTGACCCTCTTATGGACTGTAAGGAATGTCACGAAAGATTTAGAGCTGATAATATCATTGATGATTTTATGAAAGATAATGGTATTGAAGGTTCAGCTGACGGTATGACAGAAGCTGAAATGCAGGCTTATATTGATGAACACAATATTCCTTGCCCTAGCTGTGGTGCTCATAACTTTACTGGCATTAGACAGTTCAACCTTATGTTTAAGACTCATGCTGGTGTTACAGAAGATAGCAAGAATGTTGTTTATCTTCGTCCAGAAACTGCTCAGGGTATTTTTGTAAACTTTAAGAATGTTCAGAGAACAACAAGAAAGAAAGTTCCTTTCGGTATTGCTCAGGTTGGTAAGTCATTTAGAAATGAAATTACACCTGGTAACTTTACTTTCAGAACTAGAGAATTTGAACAGATGGAACTTGAATTCTTCTGTAAGCCTGGTACTGAAATTGAATGGTTCAACTACTGGAAAGAATACTGCAGAAATTGGCTTTTAAGCCTTAATGTAGACGAAAAGAACATTGTTCTTCGTGACCACGAACAGGCTGAACTTGCTCACTATTCAAATGCTACAACAGATATTGAATATATGTTCCCATTTGGTAAGGGCGAACTTTGGGGTGTTGCATCAAGAACTGACTTCGACCTTAAAGCTCATGCTGAACACTCTGGTGAAGCTATGGACTACTTTGACCCAACTACAAATGAAAAGTATGTTCCATACTGTATCGAACCATCTTTAGGTGCAGATAGAGTTACACTTGCTTTCCTTTGTGAAGCTTATGATGAAGAAGAAATTGGCGAAGGCGATGTAAGAACTGTATTACATTTCCACCCAGCACTTGCTCCTTTCAAGGCTGCTGTGTTACCTCTTTCTAAGAAGCTTTCTGAAGAAGCAGGCGAAGTATTTGCAGAACTTAGCAAGTATTTCAACTGTGATTTTGATGATGCACAGGGTATTGGTAAGAGATACCGTCGTCAGGATGAAATTGGTACTCCATATTGTATTACATATGACTTTGATTCTAAGGAAGATGGTTGCGTAACTGTTCGTGATAGAGATACTATGGAACAGGAAAGAATTAAGATTTCTGAATTAAAGGATTACATTCTCAAGAAGATTGAATTTTAATTATACTTTTTAAGATAAGGTGCATTGATATTGTGTCAATGCACCTTTTTTCAAATTTTTTTATTTGAGTCTTGTAATTGTTTACAAAAATAGTATTGCAAAATTAGTAAAATATGGTATAATAGTTGTAAGATAACTGAATTTAATTGGCAATTTGCACAATTAATATAGGAGGCGGTTAAAATGGGTAAAAAGTTTGTATATTTATTTTCAGAGGGTAATGACCATATGAGAGAATTACTCGGTGGTAAAGGTGCTAACCTTGCAGAAATGAACCTTATAGGGGTTCCGGTTCCTCCGGGCTTTACAATAACGACAGAAGTTTGTACGGAATATTATGAAATGGGGCAGGATAAAGTCGTTGCTCTGTTGAAGAATGAAGTTGAACAAGCCATTGCCCATGTGGAAACACTGATGCGTTCCAAATTCGGTGATGTGGAGAATCCGTTGCTGGTTTCCGTACGTTCGGGTGCGCGCGCTTCCATGCCGGGCATGATGGACACTATCCTGAATCTTGGCTTGAATGACGAAGTGGTGGAAGGCCTGACGCGCAAGACGGGCAATGCACGCTTTGCATGGGACTCTTACCGTCGTTTCGTGCAGATGTATGGCGACGTGGTGCTGGGCATGAAACCGGTGAACAAGGAAGATGTAGACCCGTTCGAGGCTATTATAGAAGAGGTGAAACATGCTAAAGGCGTGAAGCTGGATAACGAGCTTGAGGTGGAAGACCTTAAGGAACTCGTGAAGAAGTTCAAGGCTGCGGTGAAAGAACAAACCGGAAAAGACTTCCCGACTTGTGCCTACGAGCAGTTGTGGGGTGCCGTTTGTGCCGTATTCAACTCCTGGATGAACGAACGTGCTATTTTGTATCGTAAGATGGAGGGAATTCCTGACGAATGGGGTACTGCCGTAAGCGTTCAGGCTATGGTATTCGGTAATATGGGCGAGAGCTCTGCTACGGGTGTTTGCTTCAGCCGCGATGCTGCTACCGGTGAGGACCTTTTCAATGGCGAGTATTTGATTAATGCACAAGGTGAAGACGTGGTTGCCGGTATCCGTACTCCGCAACAGATTACAAAAATCGGTTCTCAACGTTGGGCTGAATTAGCCGGTGTAAGCGAAGAAGAACGTGTCAGCAAATATCCTTCCATGGAGGAGGCTATGCCGGAAATCTATAAGGAACTGGATGCTTTGCAGACAAAACTCGAAAATCACTACCGTGATATGCAGGATATGGAGTTTACAGTACAAGAGGGTAAACTCTGGTTCCTCCAGACCCGTAACGGTAAGCGTACCGGAGCCGCTATGGTGAAGATTGCCATGGACTTGCTCCATCAAGGTATGATTGACGAAAAGACTGCATTGATGCGTTGTGAGCCCAATAAGTTGGACGAACTGCTCCACCCGGTATTTGATAAGACAGCTCTGAAACAAGCTAAGGTGTTGACTCGTGGTCTTCCCGCTTCTCCGGGTGCCGCTACGGGACAAATCGTATTCTTTGCCGATGATGCTGCCGAATGGCATGCTGCCGGCAAGCGTGTGGTGATGGTACGTATCGAGACTTCTCCGGAAGATTTGGCAGGTATGGCAGTTGCCGAAGGTATCCTGACTGCCCGCGGTGGTATGACTTCGCATGCGGCAGTGGTTGCTCGTGGTATGGGTAAGTGCTGTGTGTCTGGTGCAGGTGCCTTGAACATCGACTACAAGGCGCGTACAGTGGAAGTGGATGGTGTACTGTTGAAAGAAGGTGACTATATCTCCTTGAACGGAAGCACCGGTGAAGTATATAAAGACAAGGTGGAGACAAAAGCGGCTGAGCTGTCCGGTGACTTTGCGGAACTGATGGATTTGGCAGACAAATATACGAAGCTGCAGGTTCGTACCAATGCGGATACTCCTCATGATGCCGCAGTAGCACGTAATTTTGGCGCTGTGGGTATCGGTCTTTGCCGTACGGAACACATGTTCTTTGAAGGCGAGAAGATTAAAGCCATGCGCGAGATGATTCTGGCAGAAAATGCAGAAGGGCGCCGCAAGGCTTTGGCTAAGATTCTTCCCTACCAGCAAGCTGACTTCAAGGGAATTTTCAAGGCAATGGAAGGCTGTCCGGTGACGGTGCGTCTGCTTGATCCTCCTTTGCATGAGTTTGTTCCCCATGACCTGAAGGGACAGCAGGAAATGGCAGATACGATGGGCGTGAGCCTCCAGTATATCCAGCAACGTGTTGAGGCACTTTGTGAGCATAATCCGATGTTGGGTCATCGTGGTTGCCGTTTGGGAAATACATATCCTGAAATTACACAGATGCAGACGCGTGCCATCCTGGGTGCTGCTTTGGAATTGAAGAAGGAAGGTGTTGAAACCCATCCTGAAATCATGGTGCCTCTGACCGGTATCTTGTATGAGTTCAAGCAGCAGGAAGAAGTGATTCGTGCTGAGGCTGCCCAGTTGTTTGAAGAAGTGGGTGACAGCATCGACTTCAAGGTAGGTACAATGATTGAGATTCCGCGTGCCGCCTTGACTGCCGACCGCATTGCTTCCTCTGCCGAGTTCTTCTCATTCGGTACGAACGACTTGACTCAGATGACATTTGGTTATTCACGCGACGATATCGCTTCCTTCCTCCCGATTTATCTGGAGAAGAAGATTCTGAAAGTAGACCCGTTCCAGGTACTCGACCAGAATGGTGTAGGACAGTTGGTGCGCATGGCTACTGAAAAGGGACGTGCTATCCGTCCGGACTTGAAGTGCGGTATTTGCGGCGAGCATGGAGGTGAACCTTCTTCTGTGAAGTTCTGCCACAAAGTTGGCTTGAATTATGTCAGCTGTTCTCCGTTCCGTGTGCCTATTGCACGTCTGGCTGCGGCGCAGGCTGCCATTGAAGGCTGATTTCAATAATACTGAATAATGACATTTATGGGCTGCATGCTTTACTTGGTAATGGCATGCGGCCTATTTTGTTGGAAAAAACTGTAGTTTCTATTAATTTATTTGTATTTTCTTTAGTATATTTGCTTCCCATAATTTTATAGTTTCCAATAAGCAAGCAAAAAACGATGATATTGACAATTACGGCAGCATACGATGTTTGGACGAATGACTTCTATCAGAATAATGAAGCATTGGTATATAGTTTTGGGATAATTGTCATTCTGCTTTTGGTCATCATGATAATCATTTCCATCAGCAAGAGCAAAAGGTTGAAGACGTTGCAGCGCATCAATGAGGTTGCCGAAGAATCCAACCAGCTGAAGAATGCTTTCATCGCTAATATGACTCACGAAATTCGTACTCCTTTGAATGCCATTGTAGGCTTTACAACTATGCTTGCCGAAATGGATGATCTGGACAGAGAAACCCGTATGGCTTTTCTGAAGGAGATTAATGATAACAAGGACTCGCTGCTGCAACTGGTCAATGACTTGCTGGACTACTCGAAGATTGAGGCAAATACTCTGGAATATAACGATGGAGAAGTGGATGTAAACGCGCTGATTGATGAAGTCTGTACGACGGAGAATATGCGCTCGCATCCCACGGGCATTCAGGTGGAGTTTGTAGAACGGTTGCCTCAATGCCGTTTGGTGGTGGACCGCGTGCGTTTTGCCCAAGTCATAGGTAACTTGGTGAGGAACGCCTTGAAGTTTACGGAGATGGGCAGTGTGAAAATCGGTTGCAGGAGATTGAGCAACCATAACTTCTATTTTTATGTGGCAGATACAGGCTGTGGTATCGATGAAGTGGGAAGACATGCCATCTTTGAACGGTTTGTGAAGATGAACTACAATATCAAAGGTACGGGGTTGGGGCTTTCCATCACCAAATCTATTGTGGAGCACTATGGGGGAGGTATCGGTGTGGAGTCTAAGAAAGGGGAAGGCTCCACCTTCTATTTCACGTTGCCTGCCGGTATTGAATACAAAGAGTACGGTAAATTTTGATTTGCCAGTCCAAGAAGGCTCAATCAGCCATTTTCTTCAACTTCTTGAAGTGGCGGATTACTTCCAGATAATCGCGGTCGGTGCAGGCATTGAATTTATTCCATAAGTCACCCATTACAACGGCACCACCGAATCCGTAATCCTTAATCTCCAGTATGTTGTCGGGAGTAATGCCTCCCAAAGCCATGACTCTACTGTCTATGACCTTACTTTTTCCTGCTTGCCGCAACTCTTCGGCTGTGAAGCCGGACGTGACTCCGGACTTTGTGATGCAATTATATATCGGGCTTAGGAACAGATAGTCATAGAAATGCTTCTTGTTCTGCACTTCGTCCAGTGAATGGCAGGTGCAACTGATGTGGCCCGAATAGTCGTGGGGCTCTTTGGGATTGCGGGTGTTTAGATGAATCCCCATCAGGCTGAACTCTTCCTGCAGGTAGAAGTGCTCATGGGTAATGATGCGCTTATGGTATTTTTCGGGTATCAGCGTTAAAAGCCGTTCTGAATACATGGCGGGAGTTTCCGGCTTCCTCAGATGTAGAATATCCAGCCCCTCTTCGAATAGTGCCGTGATAATCTTGTCTTCTTCCACAAAAAATGTGGGTGCTGTTACTACGATGAGTTTCATTTCTTTTGTTTAACTTTTAAGTTTAGCAAAGTTAATGAATACTTATGGTAGAAGCCAAAGAATTTCTTTAAAATATGTTAGATGGCTATTTTAAACAAGAAAACGCATTCTTGAACCTTAGTTGCTCAAGAATGCGTCATTAACATGTTTAGTGGGACCTTGTTGCTTATTTCAGTCTTTTACCTACTACATCCCAGTCGATGATGCTCCACAGTTCGTTCACATGGTCGGCACGGCGGTTCTGGTAATCAAGATAGTAGGCATGTTCCCACACGTCGAATCCGAGTAGCGGAACAAGACCGGCGCGTACCGGATTGCTACCGTTGGCTTCTTTGGTGATGTGGAGTTTGCCGTTCTTGTCGGCAGACAACCAAGCCCATCCGGAGCCGAACAAGCCGACAGCTGCCGCGTTGAATTCCTTCTTGAAATTCTCAAAGCTGCCGAAGTCGCGTTTGATGGCTTCTGCCAGCTTGCCGGTAGGCTCGCTGTGGGCAGGCTTCGGAGCAAACTGTAAGAAGTATAATGTGTGGTTCAACACTTGTCCTGCATTGTTGAAGATGGCACCGTCCGGTGCTGTGGCAACAATGGTTACCAGGTCTTTGCCTTCAAATTCCGTTCCCGGAACGAGGTTGTTGAGGTTGTTCACGTAGGTTTGCAGATGTTTACCGTAGTGGTAATCTATGGTTTGCTGACTGATTACAGGTTCCAGTGCATTGTTGGTGTAGGGAAGTTTTGGCATTTCGTAAGTCATAACTGTTATCATTAAAATCGTTAATATTGTATTCATAAGTTTCAATTATTTAATTTTGGAACTTTACTATATAAACACTATAACCTATAGAAATGTTCGTACGTCTCCGAAGCTTTTTTTATCTTTGCCTCCGTAAAAACAAAGGAAGAAAAAATATCATCATTTTAAGATTATACGGATATGCCCGATTATATAGAGGAACTGAACGAAGGACAACGGAACGCGGTGTTATACAATGACGGTCCGTCACTGGTGATAGCCGGTGCCGGTTCGGGAAAGACGCGCGTGCTGACCTACAAGATTGCTTATCTGCTGGAGAATGGCTACCAGCCTTGGAACATTCTGGCATTGACCTTTACCAACAAGGCGGCGCGCGAAATGAAGGAGCGTATAGCCCGTCAGGTGGGGCCGGAGAGGGCGCGCCATCTGTGGATGGGAACCTTTCACTCCATGTTCCTGCGCATTCTGCATGTCGAGGCCGGGTATATCGGCTTCACTTCGCAGTTTACCATTTACGATACGGCAGACAGTAAAAGCTTGATACGTTCCATTATCAAGGAAATGGGGCTGGATGAGAAAGTGTACAAGCCGGGGATGGTGCAGGCGCGTATCTCGAATGCCAAGAATCATCTGGTTTCTCCGGCAGGCTATGCCAACAACAAGGAGGCTTACGAAGGAGACCGTGCAGCCAAGGTTCCGGCGCTTCGCGACATCTACCAGAGATATTGGGAGCGTTGCCGGCAGGCAGATGCGATGGACTTCGACGATTTGCTGTTCTACACATTCCTGCTGTTCCGGGACCACCCCGAGGTGTTGGCGCGTTATCAGGACCAGTTCCGTTACATTCTGGTAGATGAGTATCAGGATACCAATTTTGCACAGCACAGCATCGTGCTGCAACTTGCCAAGAACCATCAGCATGTCTGTGTGGTGGGGGATGATGCACAGAGTATCTACTCCTTCCGTGGTGCCGATATTGACAATATTCTCTACTTTACGAAAGTATATCCCGATACGAAGGTCTTCAAGCTGGAGCAGAATTACCGTTCCACCCAGACCATTGTCCGCGCGGCCAACAGCCTGATAGAAAAGAACCAGTGGCAGATACGCAAGGAAGTGTTCTCGGAAAAGGAGAAGGGAGAGGCCATTGGTGTGTACCAGGCATACAGTGATGTGGAAGAAGGGGATATTGTGGTGAATAAGATAGCTGAACTGCGGCGTGAAAAGCGCTATGCCTACTCTGATTTTGCGATACTCTACCGTACCAATGCGCAGAGCCGTATCTTTGAGGAAGCCATGCGCAAACGCAGTATGCCTTACCGTATTTACGGAGGCTTGTCGTTCTATCAACGCAAGGAAATCAAAGATGTAATCGCTTACTTCCGTCTGATAGTGAATCCCAATGATGAAGAGGCTTTCAAGCGTATTATCAATTATCCTGCGCGTGGTATCGGAGATACGACAGTGGGAAAAATCATTGCTGCCGCCACCGGGCACAATGTAAGTTTGTGGACCGTGCTTTGTGAGCCGTTGGCGTATGGCTTGAACTTCAATAAAGGTACGGTGGGAAAGTTGCAGGCATTCCGCGAACTTATATCCGCCTTTATCACAGATGCTGCGGAGAAGAATGCCTACGAGATCGGTGCCGACATTATTCGCCAATCGGGCATCATCAATGATGTGTGTCAGGACAACTCTCCCGAGAATCTGAGCCGTAAGGAGAATATAGAGGAGCTGGTGAACGGTATGAGTGATTTTTGTGCCCAACGGCAGGAGGAAGGAAACCCGAACGTGTTGTTGGGTGACTTCCTTTCGGAAGTTTCCCTTCTTACCGACCAGGATTCGGATAAGGATGGGGACGATGAGGAGATAACCCTGATGACTGTACATTCGGCCAAGGGATTGGAGTTCAAGAATGTGTTTGTAGTGGGGATGGAGGAGAATCTTTTTCCCAGCGGCATGGTGGGTGACTCTCCCCGGGCATTGGAGGAAGAACGGCGGCTGTTCTATGTAGCCATCACACGTGCTGAAGAACACTGTTTCCTATCGTATGCAAAGACGCGTTTCCGATATGGCAAGATGGAGTTTGGCAGTCCCAGCCGTTTCCTGAAGGATATAGATATACGTTTCCTGCGTCTGCCTCAGGATGCGGGAATGTTCCGCAGGGTAGAGGAGGAAGCCGCCGCTTTCCGCAGGGAGAACGCCAGAGGTTTTGCGCCTGATAGGGAAGATGCTCCGTATGGAGGAAAAGAGCGTGTGTCTGTACGACCGAAACAGCAGATTATTGCGCCGACTGTTCCACGTAACCTGAAACGGGTGGCGCCTTCTGCAAATACGGCAAGTACATCGCCTTCTGCCGGCGGGTCTGCCAATCGTGTACAGCAGGGACAATTGATAGAGCACGAACGTTTCGGCCTGGGTGAAGTTTTGAAAGTGGAGGGCGAAGGAGACAATGCGAAAGCCACCATCCGCTTCAAGAATGCGGGAGACAAACAACTTTTGCTGCGCTTCGCGCGTTTCAAAGTTATATGGTGATGAATATTGTTTACAAAAGAATGACTTTGCAGAAGGGCGGCATCTGTTTTACTAAATATTCCCCGGAGAATTACTAAAATGAGGAGGACGATTTAGTAAATCTTCTCCGAAGTTTTACTAAATCGTTGGAGAGGGCTTGTCAACCCCTTGTGGCGTGTTTATTAGGATGGAATCATAAATGGTAAAAAAAATATATATAAAATGACAAATAAAGACTTTTCCCTTTTCCCTTCTCCCTGCTATATTATGGAAGAAGGATTGCTGAGAAAGAACCTCGCACTGATAAAAAGTGTGGCCGACCGCGCAGGTGTGGAGATAATCCTCGCTTTCAAATCATTTGCCATGTGGCGTTCTTTTCCCATTTTCAGGGAGTATATAGACCACTCTACGGCAAGTTCCGTCTACGAAGCCCGTCTGGCATTGGAGGAGTTCGGAAGTAAGGCACATACGTACTCGCCTGCCTATACCGAGGCCGATTTTCCGGAGATAATGCGGTGCAGCAGCCATATCACTTTCAATTCGCTTTCGCAGTTCCACCGCTTTTATCCGGTAGTGGTGGCGGAGGGAAGCGGCATTTCCTGCGGTATCCGTATCAATCCCGAATACTCTGAGGTGGAAACGGAGCTTTATAATCCCTGCGCACCCGGTACTCGCTTCGGTGTAATGGCCGACCCGCTTCCCGAAGAACTTCCGGTGGGTATTGAAGGTTTTCACTGTCATTGTCATTGCGAGTCTTCTTCCTACGAACTGGAACACACATTGGAGCACTTGGAAGGAAAATTCTCCCGCTGGTTCTCACAGATTAAGTGGTTGAATTTAGGAGGCGGGCATCTGATGACGCGTAAGGATTATGATGTAGAGCATCTTGTCCGTCTGTTGCAGGGCTTGAAGGGACGCTATTCGCATCTTCAAATCATTCTTGAGCCCGGTTCCGCTTTCACTTGGCAGACCGGTGTGCTGAGCTCGGAGATAGTGGACATCGTGGAAAACCGCGGCATTCGTACTGCCATTCTCAACGTTAGCTTTACGTGCCACATGCCGGATTGCCTGGAGATGCCCTATCAGCCTGCGGTGCGTGGAGCGGAGATGGGTGATGCGGGTCCTTATGTCTATCGTCTTGGAGGAAACTCCTGCCTAAGCGGCGACTATATGGGACTGTGGAGTTTCGACCATGAGCTGCAGATAGGGGAGAGAATCGTCTTTGAGGACATGATACATTACACCACTGTAAAGACGAATATGTTCAATGGAATTCACCATCCGGCCATTGCAATGTGGACAAAAGAAGGAAAAGCTGAAGTTTTCAAGCAATTTTCTTATGAAGATTATCGTGGCCGAATGAGTTGATAATCAAAAGTCTGCTTGTATGCCTGGCGAAAATGTACACTTTTCTGTGTGAAAAAAGTCTGCGGAATGTTTGCAGGTTTAAGGAAAATATCTACCTTTGCATCCGCAATCGCGGAAATAGCTCAGTTGGTAGAGCATAACCTTGCCAAGGTTAGGGTCGCGAGT
>ERZ772870.2144-NODE-2144-length-11084-cov-2.649107_pt1 | contig 11084 bp, 13 predicted proteins | sample MGYA00511376_ERZ772870 | MGnify/ENA primary metagenome ERZ772870 (study PRJEB29015, sample SAMEA2737719) | human gut metagenome | biome: human gut; feature: human-associated habitat; material: faeces | place: China | collected 2012 ... | reverse complement strand
GGCTCTCGGTCCAGAAGCTCTCGCAGGGCTTGCAGTACTTACCCCGGTAGGTCCCCTTATAGATATCCCCCTTGTCATACATCCTCCGGAAGATCTTCTGGATGGAGGCCACATGATAGTCGTCGGTGGTGCGGATGAACCGGTCGTTGGAGATGTTCATCAGCTTCCACAGGTCAAGGATCCCTCTGGGTCCGGTGACGATGTTGTCCACGAACTGCTGGGGGGTCACGCCTGCGGCCTTGGCCTTGTCCTCGATCTTCTGGCCATGCTCATCGGTGCCGGTGAGGAACATGACATCGCAGCCGGTGAGCCGCTTATAGCGGGCCATGGCGTCGGTGGCCACGGTGCAGTAGGTGTGGCCGATGTGCAGCTTGTCAGAGGGGTAATAAATGGGTGTGGTGATATAGAATTTCTGCTTTTCCATGGGGATCTATCTCCTTTTCCGCCGCTCCGAATGGAAGAGCGGCTTAATATTTTGGCGTTTTTCCGGCGGCCAGGCAAACAAAAAACGCCCCCGGCTGACTGCCAAGGGCGATGCAGCGCACCGCGGTACCACCTTGCTTCGCCGCGCTCCCTCAGGAGGCGGCCTCATGGGACGCCGACACGTCCCCGCGCTGTAACGGGCACACCCGGTCCGGCTTCACGCGTCTGCGCTGGGCCGGACGGCTCCGGGGCCATGTTCGCCGGGTCCCCCGTGTCCGCTTTCACCTTGCCGGACTCTCTTGTGACGGAGGCTGCGCCGGGTACTCTTCCCATCCACGCCGATTTATCCCTATCTTATCCCCGGCGGCGTGGTTTGTCAATGATTTTCTTGGATTATGGCCCGGTTTGTGGTATGATACAGAAAAAAACGAAGGGAGAGCGCCATGAAGCTGGTAAGCTGGAACGTCAACGGCCTGCGGTCATGCCTGACCAAGGGCTTTCTGGAATATGTGAAAAATGAGGACCCGGACGTGATATGCCTGCAGGAGACCAAGCTGCAGCCGGAGCAGGCGGTGTTTGAGCTGGAGGGCTATCACCGGTATTTTTACTCCGCCGAGAAGAAGGGCTATTCCGGCACCGCCGTTCTGACCCGGCAGGAGCCGCTTTCGGTGGTGTTCGGCTTCGGCGATGACATCCACCGCCACGAGGGCCGGGTCATCACCGCGGAATACCCGGAGTTCTATCTGGTGTGCTGCTATACCCCCAACAGCCAGGACGGGCTGAAGCGGCTGGATTACCGGATGCAGTGGGAGGACGACCTGCGGGCCTATCTGATGGAGTTGGACCGGACAAAGCCCGTGGTATACTGCGGTGACCTGAACGTGGCCCACCAGGAGATGGACCTGAAAAACCCCAAGACCAACCGGATGAACCCGGGCTTCACCGACCAGGAGCGGGAGAAGATGACCGCCCTGCTGGCCTCGGGCTTTGCCGACACCTTCCGTACCCTGCACCCGGAGGAGATCACCTATTCCTGGTGGAGCTACCGCTTCCACGCCCGGGAGAAGAACGTGGGGTGGCGCATCGACTATTTCATCGTGTCCCGGCGTCTGCTGCCCCGGGTGACAGGCGCCGCCATCCGCACGGAGGTGTACGGCAGCGACCACTGCCCAGTGGTTCTGGAAATTTCCTGAAAAAACACTTGACTGTCAAGTCCCTTTACCCCTTATACTGCGGATAAAAGGAGGGCAACGCCATGCATATCAAGGACGTAGAGCAGCGCACCGGGCTGTCCCGGGCCAACATCCGATACTATGAACAGGAGGGGCTGGTGCATCCGGCCCGGCGGAAAAACGGCTATCGGGACTACAGCCCCGATGACCTGGAGACCCTGCTGCGGGTCCGCCTGCTGCGGCGGCTGGACGTGCCCATTGAGGAGATCCGGGCCATGCAGGCCGGGAAGCTGTCCCTGTCCGAGGCCCTGTCCCAGCGGCTGGCGGCCCTGCGCCGCCGGGAGGAGCAGGCCCGGGCGGATCAGTCCGTGTGCCGGGCCATGCAGGCCGACCACGCCTGCTATGACACCCTGGATGCGGAGAAATACTGGCGGCTTCTGTACACGCCGCCCCAGGCGGCCCCTGCCGCAGCCCGGACGGACCGTCAGGAGCCGTGCCCCTGGCGGCGGTTTCTGGCCCGGGGGCTGGATATGCTTCTGTGCTCGTCCAGCGTGGCCCTGGCGCTGATGCTGGGGCGGATCGCGCCCCAGACCCCGGGGTTCTCCCTGCTGACCTATGTGGGAAGCCTGCTGCTGATGCTGGGGGTGGAGCCGGTGCTGCTGCACCTGTGGGGCGTCACGCCGGGCAAGCTGCTGCTGGGGCTGACGGTGGAACAGCCGGACGGCCGCCGTCCCACCTGGGGCCAGGCCTACGCCTACACGGCCATGGCCGTGGTATACGGGATCGCCCTGTACATTCCCGTTCTGCGGCTGTGGCGGCTGCGCAGGAGCTATCTGGACTGCCGGGACGGCCTGGAAATGCCCTGGGAGGGAGAGCTCCTGTGCCAGAGCCGGGACATTCCCTGGTGGCGGTGGGCGCTGCTTCCCGCAGTCTGGGGGCTGGTAATCCTGGCCATAATCGGCGGCAGCAACATTCTTCTGATGCCTGCCAACGGCGGGCGGCTGACGGTGGCGGAGTTTGCGGAGAATTTCAACCAGGTGGCCCAGGCCACGGACTCCCCTCTGCGGATGCGCTCCAACGGCACATGGGTGCGGGATTCACTCCGGGGATATGCGGCCACCCTGGAAAACGCCTTTCCAAGCCGCCTGGAGTACGAAACCGACGCCAACGGATATCTGACCGCCGTGAGGTTCCGGTGCTCCTATACCGCCCAGGGCGGCGGGGACCCGTCCTCCGCCCCGGACTTCGTCTATGCCAGCACTGCCTTTATCCAGCCGCTTCTATTGGCCATGCTGGCCAGCCAGGACGCCTCTGCCCAGGATATGGCGGCCCTGGTCAACGACCGCTGGGACCAGGGCTTTGTGTATGAGACGGAGGACGCCCGCACCTCCGTCACCGTCACCTGCTATGGCTATGTGGTGGACCGCAGCACCGGCATGCTGATTTCCCACGACGCCTCCTGCGGCTTCACCGCCGCCTTTGACATCGTGTGGAACTGAACAGAGAAAAAAGGCAGCCGCCCGGGTCGGGCGGCTGCCTTTATGGCGTTTGACAGTCTTGTTAAATCAATATACCCGGGCAGGCTCCTCGCCGTTGAGGACACGCAGAGCGCCCTGGGCCAGGGCCAGCAGCTCATCCTCGCCGGGATACACGGTGATGGGGGCGATCCAGCCCACCATATCGGTGATGGCGTCCACGGTCTCCTGACCGTAGGCAATGCCGCCGGTGAGAATGATCTGGTCCACCTTGCCCTTCATGACGGCGGCCATTGCGCCCACTTCCTTGCCGATCTGATAGTGGAATGCATCCACGGTGGCGGCAATCTCCTTGTCGCCCTCGGCGGCGGCCTTCAGCAGGTCGCGCATGTCGTTGGAGCCGGTGTAGGCCACCAGGCCGCCGTGGCCGGCCAGCATCTTGCGGACCTCGCCGGCAGTGTACTTGCCGCTGAAGCACAGGCTCACCAGCTGACCGGTGGGCAGGCTGCCGGACCGCTCGGGGGAGAAGGGGCCGTCGCCGTCCAGGGCGTTCTGGGTATCCACCACGCTGCCGTGGACGTGGGCGCCGATGGAGCAGCCGCCGCCCATGTGGCAGACGATAAGGTTCAGATCCTCATACTTCTTGCCGTGCTCCTTGGCGTAGCGCTTGGCCACGGCCTTCTGGTTCAGGGCGTGGAAAATGCTGGTGCGGTGGAACAGGGGGTGACCGGCAAAGCGGGCCACGTCGCTGAGCTCATCCACCACCACGGGGTCCACGATGAAGGAGGGGATGCCCAGCTGGTCGCCGATCTCCCGGGCGATGATGCCGCCCAGGTTGGAGGCGTGCTGGCCCTGAACGCCCACGGTGCAGTCGCGGACCAGACGGTCGCTGACGGCGTAGGTGCCGCCCCGGATAGGAGCCAGCAGGCCGCCGCGGCCGGAGACGGCGGACAGGGTCTTCACATCGAAGCCCTGATCCTCCAGGGCCTTCATCACCAGCTTGCGCCGCCAGTCCTTCTGGGCGGGGATGGAGTCAAACTTTTCGAGTTCCTCGGCGCTGTGGCGCAGAGTCTTGTCAAAGAGCAGGTTCTCGTCCTCATAGACGCCGATCTTGGTGGACGTGGAGCCGGGGTTGACGACCAGAATTCTGTAAGACATGGGAATTTTCCTCCTGTTATTTTTTTGAATTGTTCCGTAAAAAGCAGCCTGATAACGACTTTACTGTATTATACAACAGTCGGTCAAGCTATGTAAACTACTTTTTCTACTATAAGGAAACAATTTCGCAAAAATGTTAAATTCTTGCCGTTCTTTTTTGGTCCGGCGGCATCACATAAAAAAAGAACGCCCGCAGGCGTTCTTTTTTCGTATTCGTTTACCGCTTGTCGCGGTCGTAGGACACCACCACGCGGCGGTTGGGCTCGGTGCCGATGGAGTAGGTATTCACACCGGGGACATCCTGCAGGGCGGCGTGGATCACATGGCGCTCATAGGCGTTCATGGGCTCCAGGGTGACGCTGCGGCGATACTTGGTGACCTTTCCGGCCACCTTGCGGGCCAGGGACTCCAGGCTCTGCTCGCGCTTGGCCCGGTAGTTCTCGGCGTCCACATGGACGCGGATGCGCTTTTCCCGGCCGGAATTGACGGCATAGTTGGTCAGCTGCTGGATGGCATCCAGGGTCTCGCCCCGGCGGCCGATGAGCTGGCCCAGCTTCTGGCCCTCCAGCACCACGCTGTAACGGCCCTTCTCCGTCTCGGTGACCTGCACCTGGGCAGGGCTGTCCATATGCTCCAGCAGGCCCGTCAGGAACTCGGTGATGCGGCGGGCGTTGTCGTCCTGGCAGGACTCCTGAACCGGGGCGGCGGGGGCCTCCGCAGCCTTGGGGGCGGCCTTGGGAGCCTCGGCCTTCTGGGGCTTGGGCTGCTGGGGTTTGGGTTCGGGCTTCTTTTCGGGTTTCTTCTCCGGCTGGACCGGGGCGGCGGGAGCCTCGGGCTCCTGCTGACCATAGGTCACGCGGACCCGGGCAGGGCTGCTGCCGATGCCCAGAAAGCCGCTCTTGGCCCGCTCCAAAATCTCAACAGAGACATCGTCGCGGTCCATCTGCAGCTGCTGGAGCGCTTTGCGGATGGCTTCCTCCTCGGTCTTGCCCGTTACGTCAATATAACTCATAGACAAAACTCCTTAGTCATCATTAGTCATCGTAATGGCTCTTGTCATAGGCGCGGCCCCTGGCATAGGGACGCTGGCCCACGCGGCCGTTTTCGTTGCTTCCGGTGGATTTTTTCTTGTCGCCGGAGGGCTTTTTCTTCCCCTGCTGATTCTGGGGCTTCTTGCCGCCGTTGGCCAGCTGCTGCTGGGCCATCAGCTCCTTCTGGCGCTGATACTTGGCATAGCGCTTTTCCCGGGCGGCCTTCTCCTTCTCCGTCTCCTCGCGGTCCAGAATCTTGTTGAAATACTCGTTCAGGGTGACCTCCTGGATCAGGGAGAACGCGGAGTTGGCAATCCAGTAGATGCACAGAGCGGAGGGCAGGATATAGCCCATCCACAGGGTCATCAGGGGCATCATGTACATCATGGTCTTGGTGGACCCGTTGGGGGCAGAGCCATTGGTGCGCATGGTGATGAAGCTCATGGCAAACTGGATGCCGGCGGAAATGATGGGCAGCAGAATGGCGCCCCACACGGGCCAGCCGCCGCCGGGGAACTGGCTGAACAGGTCGCTGGGCCGGTTGGCCAGGTCAATGTGCAGGAAGCTATAGTTCAGGTCGATGAGGCCGTCGAATTTCCCGGCAAACTCCGCCCAATGCTCATGGATGAACTTGGCCAGATAGATCTGTTCATAGGCCTGGCTGCCGTCGGCCACGGTGAAGCCCAGGCTTCCGGCCAGAGTGGTGATCTCGGCGATCACCGTCTCGGACAGGCCCATGAAATACCGCATGGGCACGCGGATGATGTAGTACAGGGCGATCAGGATGGGGAAGGGAATGAAGGACCACAGGCAGCCGGACATGGGGTTGATGCCTTCCTTGGCATACAGCTCCGCCATGGCCTCCTGCTGCTTCTGCTGGTTGTTGGCGTAGCGGGTCTTGATGTCGTTGAGCTTGCCCTGCATACGGTTCATGCGCAGCATGCTCTTCTTGCTCTTGAGCTGGAAGGGCAGCAGCACCAACTTCACCACCAGGGTAAACAGGATCAGGGCCACGCCATAGGACCCGGTCCAGCTGTAGAACAGCCGGGTCAGGAAGGCAAAGGGAACGCAGATATAATATCCGAGCGTTGCAAACATGGGGTAGTTACCTCCGTTTTTTGTTGGGTGGGAAAAACGAGGTTTTTAGGGAACAGGATCATACCCGCCTTTGTGAAAGGGATTGCATCGCAGAAAGCGCCGCAGCGCCATAAAGCCGCCCCGCAGCGGCCCGTATTTCTCCACGGCCTGCAGGGCGTATTCCGAGCAGGTGGGGATATACCGGCAGCGGGGCGGAAACAGCGGCGACACGGACGCCTGATAAAACCGGATGGCCCGCAGGATAGCCCGCTTCATGACGGGTCCTCCCGCAGCAGATTCAATTGCCTCAGAAGGCCCAGATAGGTGCTTTCCAGCTTTTGATAGCCGGTTTCCACGGCCCGGACACGGGCCACCACGATGATGTCGTATCCCGGGACCATTTTCGGCTTATTCAGCCGGTAAATCTCCCGGATACGCCTTCTCACCCGGTTGCGGACCACGGCGCCGCCCAGCTTCGTGCTGACGGAGACCCCCAGGCGGCTCAGCCCCCGGCGGTTCCGCTGGCAATAGATCACCAGCTGCGGCGACACCGCCGACTTCCCCTTGCGATAGATCCGGCGAAATTCGTAGTTCTCTTTTACCGTGACGGCAGGATTCATGAAAACAAGCACCTTCTCCGCCGGTGCGGCGGCTGAAATGAGCATAGGCCAAAAGGGACGGCAGTTTTCCCTTCCACCGTCCCTGGTCTATCCTTTATGCGCGATGCACTTTCCGCGACCTCAATGGGTCAGGCGAGCGCGGCCCTTGGCGCGGCGGCGGGCCAGAACCTTACGGCCGTTGCTGGTGGCCATTCTCTTGCGGAAGCCGTGCTCCTTGGAGCGCTGACGCTTCTTGGGCTGATAGGTACGGAACATTGCATGACACCTCCATCTTTTGTAAGATCAGGCGGCAGAAAAAGCCTCTGCCGCACATACTCGACGGCGGGCGGAGGACTTGTCCCCCGCGGCCGCAGTTGACAAAGCGGATGCCGCAAAACGGCATGGTAAACATTATACAGAATCCCGGCCCTGCTGTCAACAGAAATCTGCATTTTCCACGAAAAGGTCATTTTGGATGCTCCAGGTACTCCATTCGGCCCATTTTTCGGAAAATACGCCGGAAATGGGGCGTATTTTCTTCCGGAATCTGTTTAGGGAGAAGAAAAAAATTCTATACTTAGTATTAGTATATGTGTGGACTTTCCGGCGCTGATTTGATATAATGTGAGGTGTTATTTTGCCTGAAACAGAGAGAGAAAAACGCATGATCCGCGGGAAAGGGGCGCTTTCATTGAATTCAATCGCAGACGTATGGAAAAACGTGCTGGACCGGCTGCGGTCCCAGCTGTCGGAAACCACCATCAACACCTGGTTCGACGAGGTGGAGGTGGTGACCATGGAGGACTCCGCCTTTGTGCTCCATTGCAGCAACTCCTTCAAAAAATCCACCATCGAGGCCCGGTTCATGAGCCATATCAAGGCCGCGCTGAAGGACATTTTCTCCTCCGACCTGGAGGTAAAAATTCTGGACGATCAGCAGCTTTCCGCCTATCACGGGGTGGCTCCGGACCGGCCCGGCTCCCTGCTGGAGTCCGACGCCTTCACCTTCGGCACCTATGTGGTGGGCCCCCAGAACAAGATGGCCTATGCCGCCGCCCGGGCCGTGGCCGAAAAGCCTGCGGAGCACTATAACCCCCTGTTCATCTATGGCGACTCCGGCCTGGGCAAGACCCACCTGCTGTACGCCATCGCCCACCAGGTCCGCCAGCGGCAGCCGGAGGCCCGCATCGTGTACATCAAGGGCGACGATTTCACCAACGAGCTGATCGCCTCCATCCGGGAGGGAAAAAACGCCGAATTCCGGGAGAAATACCGCCAGTCCACCCTGCTGCTGGTGGACGATATCCAGTTCATCGCCGGCAAGAAGCAGACCCAGGAGGAATTCTTCCACACCTTCAACACCCTGTACGAATCCGGGCGGCAGATCGTGCTGACCTCGGACCGTCCTCCCCGGGAGATGACCCAGCTGGAGGACCGGCTTCAGACCCGGTTCGAGTGGGGCCTGATGGTGGATGTGGCGCCGCCGGACTTTGAGACAAGGCTCGCCATCATCAAAAACAAGGCCGCCCTGCTGGGGGTACAGCTGCCGGACGATATCAGCAGCTTCATCGCCGAAAACCTCACCGCCAACGTCCGCCAGATCGAGGGTGCCCTGAATAAGCTCCTGGCCTATCGGGACCTGCTGGGCAACCAGGTGGACGGCGAGGCCGTCAGCCGTGCCGTAAAGGACATGCTGAAGAAATACAACGAGTTCGTGCCGTCGCCAAGCCTGATCATCGAGTATATCTGCCGCTATTACGACGTGGACGAGGAGCAGGTCCGGGGCCAGGGCCGGAAGCGGGACCTGATGGAGGCCCGGCAGACCGCCATGTATCTGATCCGCCGGATGACCAACCTCTCCCTCAACGACATCGGCAAGGAGTTCGGCGACCGGGACCACACCACGGTGCTGCACTCCCTGGACCAGGTGGAGAAGAAAATGCGCTCCGACCCGGCCTACGCCGAAAAGGTCAAGGAGATCACCACCAACATCAACAACAAGAAGTAACCCTCTTTCCACATTCTCTGTGGATTCCACGGGGAAAACCTGTGGAGTACCGGATCCTGGATTTTCCGGTGGAAAACTCCCGCCCTTTCTCCCCACCCGGGTGTGGAGAAAGAATCCACTGATTTCAGGCCCTCCGGCACTTTTCCACATGAATTTTCCCTACGGCGACTGTTACTAAAATAAAGATATCTTTTTGTTCTCTTTTGGAGAACGGAGTCTCTTTTCATTCTGAAAGAAAGGAACGCGTCTCTATGCTTCGATTTTCCTGCGAAAAGGCGCTGCTGCAAAGCGCCGTCAACACCACCTCCCGGGCGGTAGCCGCCAAAAGCTCCATTCCGGCCCTGGAGGGGATCCTGCTGGAGGGGGGCGACACCCTGACCCTGTCCGGCTACAACATGCAGACTGGCATCCGCACCATCGTGGACGCCCAGGTCCAGTCCCCAGGCCGCATCGTCCTCAGCGCCCGGCTGTTCGGCGAGATGATCCGAAAAATGCCGGACGATTTGATCGTGTTTGCGGCGGATGAAAATCTGTCCGTCCATCTGACCTGCGGCGACGCCAGCTTTGAGATTCTGGGCCTGTCCGCCGACGACTATCCGGAGCTGCCTGAGGTGGACGACCAGTTCTCCGTGGACATCCGCCAGGGTACCCTGAAGGCCATGATCAACCAGACCAGCTTCGCCGTGTCCACCAACGAGAGCCGCCCCGTCCATACCGGCTCCCTGTTTGAGGTAGGGGACCAGGACCTGACGGTGGTGTCCGTGGACGGCTTCCGCCTGGCCTTCCGCCGGGAGAAGCTGGAAAAGCTGGAAGGCCCTGCGCCGGGAGCCTCTGGACCGGGCCGAGGGCGGCGCCTTCAAATTTGTGGCCCCCGGCTCTGCTCTGAACGAGGTGGAGAAAATCTGCGAGGATTCCGACGAAAAAGTCACCATTATCCAGGGCAAGCGCCACCTGCTGTTTGAAGCCGGGGCCACCCAGCTGATCTGCCGCCGCCTGGAGGGGGACTTCCTGGACTATAAAAACGCCATCCCCCGGAATAATCCCATCCGCCTGACGGTGGACACCAAGACCATGCTGGGGAGCCTGGACCGGGTCAGCGTGGTCATCAGCGAAAAGCTCAAGAGCCCGGTGCGCTGCGTGTTTGAAAATGGCCGGGTGCTGCTGTCCGCCAAAACCGGCGCCGGCGAGGCCAAGGACATCTGCCCCCTGGACGGCGACGGAAACGGCCTGGAGATCGGCTTCAACAACCGCTATCTCATGGACGCCCTGCGCTATGCTCCGTCGGACTCCGTGACCCTGGAGCTGAACACCAGCATCTCTCCGGCGGTGATCGTGCCTGCAGACGGAGAGGAGAGCTTCCTTTATATGGTGCTGCCGGTGCGGCTGAAAGCGTGATAGATATGGAAATGATTACCATTACCACGGAGTATATCAAGCTCCAGGACCTTCTGAAGCTGGCGGCCGTCACCGCCACCGGCGGCGAGGCCAAGCTGCTGATCCAGGACGGAGAGGTCCTGGTCAACGGCGAGGTGTGCACCATGCGGGGAAAGAAGCTCCGCCCCGGCGACGTGGTGGAGGCCCTGGGGCGGCGCTGCGGCGTGCAGTATGCAGATTGACCGCCTGCTGCTGGAGGGCTTCCGCAATTACGACAGCCAGCAGCTGACCTTCGACGGAAGCTGCAACGTCATATACGGCGAAAATGCCCAGGGAAAGACCAACCTGCTGGAGGCCATCGTATACCTGTCCTGCGGCCGCAGTCCCCGGACCCATGCGGATCGGGAGCTTATTGGCTTCGGAACGGACAGGGCCAGGCTGGTGGGACAGATCCGGTCCCGGGAGCGGGAATTTGAAACGGAGATTCAGCTGACCCGGGGACGGCGGCGGAAGATGACCGTCAACGGTGTGGCCGCCAAAAACGGCGGCGACCTGTCCCAGGTGCTGCACACGGTGTTTTTCTCCCCGGAGGACCTGTTTCTCATCCGGGAGGGGGCGGCGGCCCGGCGGCGGTTCATGGACCAGTCCCTGTGCCAGCTGCGGCCCCGGTATGCCGAGGCCCTGACGGAATACGGGCGGCTGTATGACCACAAGACCCGGATCCTGCGGGACAGCGACGAATATCCCCAGCTGCTGGACACCCTGCC
>ERZ772870.2140-NODE-2140-length-11107-cov-17.396399_pt1 | contig 11107 bp, 9 predicted proteins | sample MGYA00511376_ERZ772870 | MGnify/ENA primary metagenome ERZ772870 (study PRJEB29015, sample SAMEA2737719) | human gut metagenome | biome: human gut; feature: human-associated habitat; material: faeces | place: China | collected 2012 ... | reverse complement strand
TAGGGCACTGAAAAGTGCCCTTTCGAAGGGGGATGCCCTAAATTGAGTGCTTACGGAATCTCAGATTTTTATCTACATTTGTATCACTCAAATTAATTTTTACGAGGCTGTCCAAAAAGTTTTTGGCACCCTCGATTTATTCGTATCCCTATTAGAGGCTGAAATCAAATATCCGATTCTACAAGGGGATGTTTTGACTTTTTGGACAGCCTCATAGTAATTTTGTTAAAACAGGAAAAAAAGATTAGAACAAATACAGATAAAAAAATATTTTGTTTCTTTATTGTTACTTGAAATAATAATAACTTATATTTTACACTGATAATCAGCTATATAATTATGTATATTGGTTAGTTGCCCACCAACCGATGCGATAAACTATCAGAGCGATGAGCATAATGATTTTATCCAGTCCGACCACTGCACCGGCAGTTAGTGAAGTAAACCATAGTTTGGATGCGTCCTTTTCCATGTTGGTCACTTCTTCAACACCGGTCTGTTCCATCGTGGACTCAATAAGATTCGGATCGGACGTTCCTGAATGTGCTACGTCAGCCTGAACTTGCAAGGATGTATAGAGAGTGTCCCTGACATAAATGAGTTCCTGAACTTCCTCAAACTTATCTTCTATCTGTAAGGATTCTGCCTGATAAAGGTCATGAGTATATGAACCGATACAGTTAGGAATGTAAGAAAGAAAGTCAAGGAAGCACCAGCTGCTTCCGCTGTTAGTTATTCCCGTATCTGCAGGTGGATACCACCAGCACAGAATAACGGATATTGCCAATGGCCGGAACAGTTTCATCACATCCAGAGGCTCGTGCTTCACCATCATCTTATAAGCTATATTTCCAGCCACTACAATAGAGAACAGAGCAGCGAGAGCCATGCACATTTGGAGAATCCACCAGTAACCACCAATTACTTCAAGTGTGGCTAACTATCGGAAATAAAAGGCAATAAAACTGACAAAGTAGTACTGATTTACAGTTTATTAGGTAATAATGGGGATTTTGGATTGCTTCGTTATACTTTCCTAAAATTGCAGATTATTTGACTGATTTTGTCTCGTTTTTGTCCCGTTTGGCAATACCTTTGTAATTGTAATTAAGTTATTGATTATCAACGTGAAAACAAATATAAACATCAGAAAATAAAGAAAACAAAATGGGACGAAAGAAGAAAGAAATCAAATTGAAAGAGCCTGTCCGCATCCGTGAAAAAAAACTCTTGGACGGCAGCATCAGCCTGTATCTTGACATCTATTATCGTGGAAATCGAAAGAAAGAGGGACTGAAACTCTATTTAGTGCCGGAAATCAATGCCGCCACCAAGTTGCAGAATGCCAATACACGTAAATTAGCAGAACAAATCAAGGCACAGCGCATCCTTGATATTCAGAAAGAGGGGCTTGTGGATTGGGAAAAGGTAAAAAAGTCAAGGCTGACACTCAGTGTTTGGTTCAAGCAATATGTGGAAGACAATGCCGAACTCTCCGAATCATCCAAACGCTCCAAGAGAAACGTACAGGCACGAGTAGAACAATACCTTTCTTATATAGGGAAGCCAGATCTTTTATTAAAAGAAGTGGATAAAGAGTTCTGCAAAGGCTTCATAGCATTCTTGAAAACATGTACTTTCAATGACGGAAAGAAAACATTAAGCTGTACTACTTGTCGCATCTTTATAAACCGCTTCGGTTCTGCATTGGCTAAGGCAGTACGCGAGGGGCTCATTGAGCATAACCCATTCACGTTGCTGGAAGCAAAAGAAAAACCGCAGAAGTTGATTGCTGACCGGGAATTTCTGACGATAGAGGAAGTTAAAAAAGTGATGAATACTCCCTGTCGGTATGAGATTGTCAAGAAAGCATTTCTGTTCTCTTGTTTCACAGGGCTTCGTTACAGCGATATGAAAGCGTTGAATTGGAGCGAGATTCATTCAGCAGCAGATGGCAAGACGGAATACATAGACCATATACAAATCAAGACCAAAGACCGTGTGACTATCCCATTATCGGAAGAAGCAAAAAGATGGATGCCCGATAGGATTGAGAACATAGATAACATCTTCCACCAACTTGCAATAACGCATACGACAGTAGAAGTGGTGCTAAAGGAGTGGATGGAAGCAGCAGGAATACAAAAACACATAACCTACCATTGCTCACGCCATACTGCAGCCACCATGCTTCTGACTTTGGGAGCCAGCATCTATGTGGTAAGTAAGATTCTTGGACACAAAAGTATCAAAATGACAGAGGTTTATGCAAAAATTGTGGATAAGAAGAAACTTGAAACAGTAAATCTTGTCAATGGAATGTTTGACCAAACCAAATAGCAATATGAAGATAGAAATCAAAGAACGCAAGCTGACCGCAGGAAACCGAAGCCTGTATCTGGAATATTACGAAACAGGATTCCGAAAGAAAGAGAATCTGCATCTGTATCTTATACCCGAAGATTCACCAAAGGCAAGAAAGTTAAACCGTGAAGCATACGACAAGGCAAGAGTGATTCGTGCCGAGCGTTTGCTTAATCCACCATCATTTGAGAAGAGGACTAAGCAAACAGAGGGGAAGAATGAAAAAGCAGAAACCTTGACGTGGCTTGATTGGTGCGATGAGTATATTGAATGGTCAAAGGCTTGCGATAACTGCAAGAAAATGTTGCAACACAAGGAAGTGGTTCGTAAGCGAATTACTACATACCTTGAAAAGATTAAGCAGACGAAAATACTCCTGAAGAATGTTGATGCCAAAATTATAACGGGACTTTTTGACTATATGCGCAATGAGTATCGCAATCCTCGACAGATAAAAACGCAGGACGGCAAATTAGCTGACTATACACTGCTTCTATTTGAGGAAACTGTAAAGGCGATATTTAACAAAGCGGTAAGGGAAGAGCTTATTGCTTTCAATCCAGTACATAGTCTTACAAAAGTAGAGCGTTTTCATGCTCCCGATAAGGCTCGTGAATTTCTTACTCCTGAAGAACTCACACGTTTCTTAGCTGTGGAAACAGCAACGGAGAATGAAAGAACGGTACAAATGGCATTTGGCTTATCATCTATGACTGGCATTCGACTTGGTGATATGCAACATCTTCGCTGGGGTGATATAAAATTCATAGATGGGATTCAGACAATCTGCATCATACAGCGCAAGACGAAGCGTCCTGTGTCAATTCCACTCAATGATATTGCTTTATCGCTTCTTCCACCTCGTGAAGATGATAATCCTGAAAGTTTAGTCTTCCATTTAGTAAAGAAGTCTGACAATATATCAAAGTATATAAGGCGTATAAAGGACAAAGCCGGGATAGAAAAGGATTTTACCTACCATTCCAGTCGGCACACAACGGCAACTTTGGCTATCAGCGCAGGTGCAGATATTTCATCTGTAAAAGAGGTGCTTGGGCACAGTAGTGTGACATCTACAGAAGTTTATGCAAAAGTAAACCTCGAAAAGAAGATTGAGGCGGTCAGCTTGATAGACGGGGTGTTTGGATAAAGCCAATGCGTCATCAAGAGCAAGAAAAGAGTTTTTTCTTTCCCTTTATTCCCCCTTTTTTGTAATTATTCTTGCTAAATAGCTTAAATATTTACAGATAAGGCAGAAAGTGAAAATAAATCACTATCTTTGCATATTATAAGTTGGTGATATGGAAGAACTAAACCGATTGAAAGTTGTACTGTGTGAGAAAAAACGTACAAGCAAGTGGCTGGCAGAACAAATGAAAGTCAATCCGTCCACTGTATCAAAATGGTGTACCAATACCTCACAACCGGATTTGGGAAGTCTGTTGAAAATTGCAGATTTACTTGAAGTTGATATTCGGGAACTGATAATCAGAGAATACAAGTCATACCTTTTTTCGCAGAAACCATGAAAAGGGATTTGTTGTTTATCAAAGATTTTCGTCCCATACATGGTTATGATGGCGAAATACGAAATCTCGCAGAAGATGATTTATCAGAGATTTCAGTAAAAGAGGGGGTATATATCATTGCTTCTCCACAAACGAAATTCGTTTATCCGAAAGGAGTATCTAAAATCATATACATAGGCAAGGCAAATAGCATCAGACGGAGATTAAAAGAACACCAAACAAATCTTCGGAATGCTATTAGTGACCAGTATGATGAGTGGTGGTACTTTGACAGATATAATTACATGAAGTATCACGGAGCAAAAGTCTACTATTATCTATGTAAAGGCAATCAAGAATCTAAAAATCTTGAATCCCAAATGATAAGTTCATTTTATGACAAATTTGGAGCGATGCCTGTTGGAAATGGTGCAAGGTCTTTTCAATGTGAAACAAAGGAGGACGAACAATGAAACAGTTTTCAGAAGCAACACGGGTACAGATGCCTGCAATGATTCATCTTACCCGAATAGGATATACTTACTTCGGTAAGTTGAGTGAAGACAAGAATGGCATCGTCTATGACGGTGACACGAATATTCTATTGTCGGTTTTCGAGCAGCAGTTCAAAAAGTTGAATCCCGGACACGAAGGGGAATTTATTCAAGTACTGAAAGACATTCGCAAGGAATTGAATGATGATGATCTTGGTCGTGGTTTTTATAACCGTCTCAAAGCCGTATCTCCTGTAAAATTGATTGACTTTGACAACATAAAGAATAATACATTCCATTTTACAGCCGAGTTTACCTGTAAGAACGGGCAGGATGAGTTCCGCCCGGACATCACTCTGTTTGTGAACGGTCTGCCGCTTTGCTTTGTTGAAGTGAAGAAACCCAACAATCACGGTGGAATACTGGCGGAGAGCGAACGTATGAATAAGGAACGTTTTCCTAATAAGAAATTCCGCCGTTTCATCAATATCACTCAGTTGATGATATTCAGCAACAATATGGAATACGATGCGCTCGGTGGTATCGTCCCCATACAAGGAGCCTTCTATTGTACTGGCGCACGTGCCTACTCTACTTTCAACTGTTTCCGTGAAGAAAATCCGGGTGGTTTGAAAGTTGCACCTTTCCATCGTGACTATCCATACAAAGACATTGACAAGTCCGTGGAAAAACGGATACTGTCAGATTACAATTGTCAGGTTATCCACTCCAGCCCGGAATATCAGACAAACCTCGGCTTCAATACGCCAACCAATAGAGTATTGACTTCCATGTGTTCGCCTGAGCGGTTGTTATACATCATCAGATATGGCATAGCGTATGTGCGGATGGAACGTGAAGTGGATGGTAAGATTGAATCTACTGACCAAAAGCATATCATGCGATACCAACAGTTGTTTGCATCATTGGCTATCCGCAAGAAATTGGAAGAAGGTGTAAAGTCTGGTGTTGTATGGCACACGCAAGGAAGTGGAAAAACCGCCTTGTCCTATTATCTGACCTATGTTCTCAACGATTTCTATTCCAAGCAGAACAAGGTCGCCAAATTCTATTTCATCGTTGACCGTCTTGATTTATTGGAACAAGCCACGCAAGAGTTTGAAGCCCGTGGATTAGTTGTTTCAACAGCCAATACAAGAGCCGAGCTTATGGAACAGTTCCGTAGTAATCAGGCACAACAAGGTGTGAGCGGTCAGGCGGAAATTACAGTAGTCAACATACAACGCTTTGCGGAGGACAAGGAAAAGGTGCGTATCAGCGATTATGCAACCAATCTCCAGCGTATCTTCATACTTGACGAAGCACACCGTGGATATAAGCCCGGCGGCTGTTTTCTTGCCAACCTTTTCGATGCGGACACCGATGCGGTAAAAATAGCACTTACCGGCACTCCGCTATTAAAAGAGGAACGAGCAAGTTGCAAAGTGTTTGGTAACTACCTGCATACTTATTATTATGACAAATCCATAGCTGACGGCTATACGCTGAAAATCATACGCGAGGATATAGAAACGTCCTATAAGGAACGACTTTCGGATGTATATGACAAACTAGACACCTTGGTGCAGAAGAAAGACATCCGGAAATCGGAAATCATAGAACATCCAAGTTACGTGAAAGAACTGGCTCGCTATATCATGGAGGACTTGAAAGAGTTTCGCAAGATACAGGGGGACTATACTTTGGGCGGCATGGTCATCTGCGAGACCAGTGAACAGGCACGGCGGCTCTATGATCTGTTTGAAGAAGAATGGCAGAAATACCAGCCGAAGCCAATCAAGATAAAACTGGCGGACGGAACTTATGTCGTCGGCGAGCCAGAAGTGGATTATAAGTCAGCGTATAGACCGTTAAAAGCCGGAATCATTCTTCACGATACAGATGACAAGGAAACCAGAAAACAGATAGTTAAGGATTTCAAGAAGAATATGACAGTGGATATTCTTATTGTGTTCAATATGCTTTTGACTGGATTTGACGCACCCCGTCTGAAACGCCTGTATTTCGGTCGTAAGTTGAAAGAACACAACCTGCTTCAAGCCATTACCCGTGTGAACCGTCCCTATCCGGGAATGCGTTACGGATTTGTCATTGATTTTGCAGACATCAAACGCAACTTCAAAGAAACAAACGAAGCGTATTTGCGAGAGTTGAACCGTTTTAATGATGTGGACGAGACTGGAAAAGAAGCAGCGACAGATACGTTTACCCAAGTCATTGAGGATAAGGAGGAGATTGTAAACCAAATGAAGAAAATCCGCCAGACACTCTTTGACTATTCTTACGACAATGCGGAAGAGTTTTCTTCCGAAATCTCTACAGAGGAAGACAAAGCCGTACTGCTCGATTTGAAACAGGCGTTGGAATCAGCAAAGAATATGGCAAACCTTGTGCGTACTTTCGGTGACGAAGATATGAAAGAACAGTTTGCCAAACTTGAAATTACAAAATTGCCGCAACTACTTTCCGAAGTGCAAAGGCGGATTGGTATCATTAACCAAAAGGAGGCGTTCAGTACCAATGACGAAACTAAGACCCTTATCAACGAGGCAATGATGGATATAGAGTTCACATTTTCCAAAATCGGACAAGAAGAAATGCGGCTCATATCTGGTGGAGCGGAACTTAAAGAGAAATGGCAGCGCACTATCGCCTCATTTACTCAAAACTTTGACCAGGAAGATCCTGAATTCATGTCATTACGTGATGCCTTTATGGAGCGGTTCAAAGAACATGGTTTTGTGATTGACACCATAGCCAAGTTCAACGAGGAGACACAAGCTTTGGATGAAATTGTAAAACGCCTGCAAGACTTGCAAAAGCGGAATAATGTATTGCTGAAAAAATATAAAGGGGATGAAAAGTTTGCCCGTGTACACAAGCGTATACGTGAAGTAAACAAACAAAGGGAAGAGAAAGGACAAAAGCCTATGTTTTCGTTCCTTGACGAAGAAATAGCAGCCATACTCAATATCATAAAAGAAGATGTGGATGCCAAGGTATATGACCGTAACGATATTCTGAAAAAAGATGCCTATTTCGGACGCACGGTAATGGCTCTTATAAACGGATGCCTGTATCATTTTCCGCAGATAAAGCCGGAAATGGATGACTACAAGTTTATCCAGACACGTATTTCACAACAATATATCAACCAATATAACGCCACTTACGGCATTTCATAAAAATTATGTCTGACATTAAGGAAAAAACATTAAAACTCATCGACGGGCTTAAAGCTACCTGCCAGTCATACGGCATGGGAAACGATGGCAACGAATATAAGATTATCACTCAGGTTTTTCTTTATAAATTCCTGAATGACAAGTTCGGCTATGAACTGAAAAATGCCAAAAGCGACATAGCCAAGAAACTGACAGGAGATATAAAATGGGAAACGGCATACGAGAATCTTTCCGATAATGAGCGGATGCTTATTCAAAGTGCAATATCGCCGGATGTTCCTATGCTCGAACCTTACCATTTGATAGCCAATCTTTGGAACCAGCAAGGGAAAGGAGATTTTGATACCATCTTTGACAATACTATGACAGATATTGCCGAACAGAATGCGGACATATTCTCCACACAGACTACTGCTAATACAAAGATTCCTTTATTCGAGCCTCTGACCCCGTTTGTGACGGACAGTGCCCAACGTGCGCCTTTTGCCCGGGCTTTGGTAGATAAGCTCGTAAATTTCTCTTTTGAAGAGGCGTTCGCCCAAAATTATGATTTCTTCTCCAGCATCTTTGAATACTTGATAAAGGACTATAATACAGCTGGAGGTGGTAAGTATGCGGAGTATTACACTCCTCATGCCATAGCTACCATTATGGCACGTCTGCTTGTCGGAGACCACGCTGATCTTCACAGTATGGAGTGTTATGACCCATCTGCCGGAACAGGTACATTGCTTATGGCATTAAGCCACCAGATAGGCGAAGACCGTTGTACCATCTTCTCACAAGACATTTCCCAGCGAAGCAATAAGATGCTCAAACTGAATTTGCTGCTCAACGGACTTGTATCTTCGCTTGACAATGCCATCCAAGGTGACACTCTTGTAAGTCCTTACCACAAGAGCGATGATGGACAGCAGTTGCGCCAGTTCGATTTCGTAGTCAGCAATCCGCCTTTCAAGATGGATTTCTCCGATACCCGTGAGAAGATAGCCGCCATGCCGGCTCGCTTTTGGGCAGGAGTACCCAATGTGCCAGCCAAAAAGAAAGAATCAATGGCAATATACACCTGCTTCATCCAACATGTCATCAACTCATTGAAGAAGACTGGAAAGGGTGCGATTGTCATTCCGACTGGATTTATCACGGCTAAAAGTGGCATTGAGAACAAAATCCTTCATAAAATTGTAGATGATAAAGTGGTATATGGATGTGTTTCCATGCCGAGCAATGTATTTGCCAATACAGGAACGAATGTAAGCGTGCTGTTCTTTGACAAGTCTGCCACTGCAGATAAGGTGATTCTGATTGATGCCAGCAAACTTGGCGAGGAATACAAGGATGCCAACGGGCTGAAAAAGGTGCGTCTGAATGATAGCGAGATTGAAAAGATTGTCGGTACATTCCAACGAAAGGAAGCCGTTGACGATTTTTCGGTAGCTGTCATCTACGATGAAATCAAAGAAAAGGGCTACAGCCTCTCCGCCGGACAATATTTCGACATCAAAATAGATTATGTGGATATTACGGAAGAGGAGTTCAATCGCCGCATGAACAACTACAAACAGGCTCTTTCCGAACAATTTGCGGAAAGCCACCGTTTAGAAGAAGAAATCATGAAACAGTTGGACGCTTTGCGTTTCAACGCAAATGTAGGCAGCAATGAGTAACGAAATACAATTCTTGTTATACAGCCTTCCCGATGAAGAAGGAAAGGTTCAGGTCGTTATAAAGGACGAGACCATTTGGTGCACCCAAAAGGCTATGGCACAGCTTTTTGGCATTAACAAATCCGGTATTAGTCGCCATATAACCAATATCTTCAAAGAGGGAGAACTTGACCAAGACACGACAGTTGCAAAAATTGCAACCGTCGTAAATCGTGGTATAAGAGGTGAAGTAGAAGAACTGGTCGATTTCTACAATCTTGATATGATTATTGCGGTGGGTTATCGTGTCTCTTCACCCAAAGCCACCAAGTTCCGTCAATGGGCAACTAAGATTCTCAATGAGTATATCAAAAAAGGGTTTGTATTAGACGATGACCGTTTGAAGCAGGGAACAGCGGTATTCGGCAAGGATTACTTCCGTGAATTGCTTGAAAGAGTTCGTTCTATTCGTGCCAGCGAAAGGCGTATCTGGCAACAGATTACCGATATATATGCTGAATGCAGTACGGACTATGATAAGAACTCGCCTACTACACACGATTTCTATGCAATGATACAGAACCGTTTCCATTATGCCATTACAGGGCAGACAGCGGCAGAGATAATCTATACCAAAGCCGACCATACCAAAGACCACATGGGGCTGACCACGTGGAAGAACGCTCCTGATGGACGTATCTTGAAATCGGACGTATCAATAGCCAAGAATTATTTGCAGGAAAATGAAATCCGGCGTTTGGAACGTGCAGTAACAGGTTTCTTCGATTATATTGAAGACCTAATCGAACGAGAAAACACATTCAATATGGAACAGTTTTCAGCCAGTGTCAATGAGTTTCTGACTTTCCGCAAATATCAAATTTTGCCAGATAAAGGACGTATCTCTGCGGTACAAGCAAAGGCTAAGGCTGAAAGTGAATATGATATATTCAATAAAACCCAACGGATAGATTCTGATTTTGACAAGCAAGTTAGGAATATGTTGGGGGATAAATAATGGGATGAAGTGTAATGGAATTAAAAAAATATAAATTGGGAAAAATCCTTGATGTTACAAGAGGGGCAAGTCTCAGTGGCGAATATTATGCCACTGAGGGTGATTATATCCGTCTGACTTGTGGCAACTTCGATTATCAGAATAACTGCTTTAAGGAGAATACGTCTAAAGACAATCTTTATTACATTGGAGAGTTCAAACCGGAATTTCTAATGGAAAAAGGAGATATTATTACCCCTTTAACCGAACAGGCAATAGGCTTACTTGGTTCTACTGCGATTATTCCTGAAAGCGAAAAATATATACAAAGCCAAGATGTTGCAAAGATTGTTTGCAAAGAGGATTTGTTAGACAAAGATTTCGCTTTTTATCTCATATCTTCTGCTATTGTCAAGCAACAGCTAAGTGCTGCTGCCCAACAAACAAAAATTCGCCATACTTCTCCAGATAAAATTAAAGATTGTACCGTATGGATTCCTGAATTGACTGAGCAGAAGCGCATAGGAAAATTGCTCCGTACCCTTGATTCTAAAATCGAGCTTAATCGTGCGATAAATCAGAATTTAGAGGCGATGGCAAAGCAACTTTACGATTACTGGTTTGTGCAGTTTGATTTTCCTGATGAAAATGGAAGACCGTATAAGTCAAGTGGTGGTGAGATGGTTTGGAATGAGAAGCTAAAGAGGTTTATACCAAGAGGATGGGAATCATCAACGCTTGGTAACGAATGTCAAATGTACCAACCTAAAACATTAGGATTATCAGAACTTGACGAATTCGCTAAATACAAGGTTTATGGTGCTAATGGTATCATAGGTGTAGATACTAATTGAAAAGTGCGCTGTATTCTAATTGAAAAGAGCTCCATCCA
>ERZ772870.2131-NODE-2131-length-11194-cov-2.807972_pt1 | contig 11194 bp, 9 predicted proteins | sample MGYA00511376_ERZ772870 | MGnify/ENA primary metagenome ERZ772870 (study PRJEB29015, sample SAMEA2737719) | human gut metagenome | biome: human gut; feature: human-associated habitat; material: faeces | place: China | collected 2012 ... | reverse complement strand
GAGATCGAGGTCTGTCTCTGTGCCGTCATCGGTAACGAAAACCTCGCCGTGCTGAATCGGGTTCATCGTACCCGGGTCAACGTTGATGTACGGGTCAAATTTCTGCATCGTCACTTTGTATCCTCGGGCTTTTAAAAGCCGTCCAAGGGACGCCGCCGTGATTCCCTTTCCAAGGCCGGAGACTACTCCGCCTGTCACAAAGACATATTTTACTGCCATATTGATTTCCTCCTGCTTTTCTCTTCTGATATTTTCTTTTCCGTCACAAGTTTCTCTAAAAGGAAATGTCGCCTGCCGGCGACATCTCTATGATGAAAGCCAGTTACTCCGCGCCTGCGTCGCTCCCGTAACTGCTGACAACATTCGTAATCCGGGCTATCGCCCTACTTACTCATGTAGGCTTGATTGTCAAATGTCTATCCAGCCTGACGTGCAAGCACGTCATTCTGGCTATCCGCTTGACAACACTTTCAAACAAAAATAGCAGCTATCCCACATCGGAATATCTGCCACCAATCTGTCTCGTTTCAGAGTACGGAAATCTCTTTCGATACTCTTATCCTTTAACGCAGGAATCACGGCCGCAGCTACTCGGATCTCTTTCACCTGGCGTCTCACAAACCCATTCCATAGGGAATTCCATACTGTCTTCCACCACCGACAGCTCTCTGTGATTTCATTCCGAATGTACTCTCTTTGCTCATCGACTTTTTGTTTTTAATTTTTATGGATTAAAGATTAGCACACTTCTTTCCATATGTCAATTTTATTTTCAGAATCTTTGCTATTAAAAAATCCTATATCCAGTCACTATTTTTTCCAATCATATCCGGTTCGAACAAAAATCGGCTCCTGAAAGACTTTCCAAGATCAGATCTATCATCTCTTTGTTGACAGTCTTTTCCATTTTGTAGAAACAAAAGTTACATAATTCTTATTTTTTGATTATTGTGCCGAATTAAGTAAAGTGAATTCAAAAAATACTTGACTTTTTAAAGTTATGGTTTTATTCTTAAGCACATAATTTTATTAACGATCCATTCCAACTATCAAAGGCGATAACTTCTGACAAAAGTGCGCCTTTCTTTTTTACCCGGACTTAACTGTAAGACTATCGAACAGCTTCTCCGGTTCTCCGGAAGCGACTGCCGGATACCCACCGGCACCGGAGATTCCCCACCCGGATCGTTCGTAAAAGGAAAGAGAGAGGAGAGATTCATTTATGAAGAAGAGACGACTTATTGCACTCGCAGCTGCAGCCGTTATGGCAGCATCTTCCCTGGCAGGATGCGGCGGTTCCCAAACATCCTCAACAACAGCAGCGGCTTCCTCCAATGCGGTATCCCCGGACGCAAAATCCACGGATCAGACACTCGGCGGCGGTATCGCGGTCGGCTCAAGTGACGGCGAGGCAGTAAAAGGCGGAACACTTGTTGTGTCAATGCCTTCATCCCCACGCACTCTTGATCCGAAAGCCTACTCAACCATGTACGAGAACCACATTATGTACAATGTTCTCGATACCCTGTTTGTCTGGGATAAGGATTACAAAGAGGTGATTCCGAGTCTGGCAACTGATTACACTGTCAGTGATGACGGCCTGACCTACACCATCAACCTCCGTGATGATGTATACTTCCAGAAAGGTAAATTCCAGGACGGAAGAAAAATGACCGCGGATGATGTTGTATACTCTCTTGAACGAAGTAAAGAGGAGAGTACAACCGACCGTATCTGCCGTGATTTCTTCGATTACTGCGAAGCTGCAAGCACGACACAGGTCGTTATCCATATGAAATCTGTTGCAGGACCGTTTATCTCTCAGTTAGCCGGTATCGGAAACGCAATCCTCCCGAAAGAGGAAGTTGAAGGCTGGGGAGAAGACTTCGGTTCCCACATCGTCGGCACAGGTGCTTTCACACTGGAAGAAATTGTAACCGATGAAAAAGTCACATTAAAGAAAAATGAGAATTACTGGGGCACAGAGCCGAACGTAGACGGTATCGAGTTCCGAATCATCTCCGATTCCAATCAGGCGATCAACGCAGTCCAGACCGGTGAGGTCGACATTGCGATGTATCTTCAGGGTGAAGCTATCAAGCGTGCGCAGGATGCGGACCTCTTACTTCAGGCCCCGAGTTCCGCTGTCACCTATGTCCGCTTCAATATGCAGAACGGACCGACCGCAAACGCTGATGTCAGAAAAGCACTCACAATGGCTGTCGATATCGACTCCATGGTAGCCGGTATCTATCAGTACGGAGAAGGCACAAGAGCTTATCAGCCGCTTCCGGTATACTCCTTCGCTTATGACACGGCATACAATGATCTTGTACCATCCTACGATCCGGAAGGTGCAAAGAAGCTCCTCGCGGAAGCAGGCTACCCGGATGGCTTTACCATGAGCCTTTACATTGGTTCCACTACCTATCGCGAGAAAATGGCACAGATGTTACAGTACTACTGGAGCCAGATCGGTGTAACACTTGATATCAAGTCTTCCACCATGGCCGACTGGTCCGCAGCGGTTGTTGATTCCTGGCAGTCCGATGTTGTAAACAGCTACGGTGTAAGCTGGAACAGCGATCCGGATCCTTACGGTTTCCTCGGAAAGTTCTTCAGCTCCCAGACACTTCACGCCTCCTCCAACGCAGGCGGCTACAACGATCCGGAGATGGATGAACTCTTAAATGAAGGCTTTGGCTCCACAGACACCGCAAAGCGCGCGGAGTCCTATAAGAAAGTCATTGAGAAGGTTATGAACGAATACACCGGTATCTACTACGCATATGAGTGCCGGAACTGGGCAGTGTCCCCGAAGGTACATGACGCGGTTCTCCGTGCTGATAACCAGATGTTAGTCGCAACACCATTCAACAATATCTGGGTTGAAAAATAGAATTTGACGACCAAACCGGTTTGAGTAAGCAGGGTGATAGCCCGGATTACGAAAACCGGCGGTCGCTGCGTGAGTGCTAAAGACACAAAGCAGCTGGATTTCACACATAGAAAGGGGGAGGCAAATCCTAAGTTTGTTTCCCTTTTTCTGTACACTCACAGAGATTTAACTGTTCCATTCTCTTCACATTCTTCCCGGTGAAGAGAACAGGACAGCTATGAAAGGATTGGATTTATATGGGAAAGATCATCATAAAACGATTATTGCAGACGATCCCCACACTTCTGGTCGTCGTCACACTTACCTTCTGCCTCACACGAATGCTTCCGGGCGATCCGGCAGTGGCGATCTTAGGTATCGAGGCAAATGCGGAGGACATCGAAGCTATGAGAGCCGAGATGAACCTCGACAAATCGCTCCCTGAGCAGTACGCCCTCTACCTAGGCGGACTTGTCCACGGTGACTTTGGTTACTCCTACAGCTACCGTCAGGACGTTCTTCCACTCATCACTTCCAGAATTCCAAACACATTGACCCTGACGCTGACAGCACTTCTCTTCGCTTTCATCATCGGAACCAGCGTCGGTATCATTGCTGCGTTAAAGCAGAATACGATCTTCGATTACATTGTCATGGTCATCACGCTCGTGGGTGTGTCCATGCCTATTTTCTGGCTGGCACTCATGCTGGTTCTTCAGTTTTCCGTTAAAATGAATCTTCTGCCTGTTATGGGTATGGGCGATCTCTCCAAAGGCTTCGGCGATGTTGTGATCCACATGATCCTTCCCGGCTTCTGCCTCGCGACGATCCCGATGGCAACCTTTGCGAGAACCATGCGTTCCAGCATGATCGATATCATGAGCAGCGACTACATCCGATGTCTCAGAGCCCGTGGAATCAAAAAACTCAAAGTCATCCTGATCCACGGATTAAAGAATGCTCTCCCGCCGCTCATCACAGTTTTAGGTCTACAGATCGCCGGAACCTTCACCGGTGCCATCATCACCGAGGGAATCTTCTCCTGGCCGGGCATGGGAACCATGATCAACACTGCGATCAACAACCGTGATTATTCCCTGATCCAGGGTGCGGTCCTGTTCTCCGCGATCATGTTCGTCTTCTGCAACATGCTGGTCGATATCGCCTACGCGATTCTGAATCCGAAAGTTAAACTGGAAAAGGGGTGATGAGTTATGACATTATCAAAAAAGAAAAAACCTGCTGCTGCGTCCTCCGTTGTTTCCGGTGAGGCGCTTGGAATGGATGCCAATATCGCAATGCTCGTAAAAGAGCGGGACGCAAACAATGCCTGGCACAAATTAGCGAGAAATAAAACAGCCCTCGTCGGCTTCTTCATCGTGGCTTTTATGGTAGTCATCGCTGTATTTGCCCCGCTCATCGCTCCATATGACCCGAACGCGATCAACCCGGTCCTGCCGTTTAAGGGAATCGGCACTCCCGGACATCTCTTCGGCACAGATGACCTTGGCCGTGATATCCTGTCCCGTATCATCTACGGCTCCCGTATTTCCATGATCGTTGCCGTAGGCGCCACCATCGTCGGCGCGATCATCGGCGTCCTTATCGGACTTACCGCCGGATATTTCGGCGGATGGATCGACGCGGTGTTCATGCGGATCATGGACGGCATGTTCTCCTTCCCGTTCATCCTGTTAGCCATGATTTTAATCACCGTTTTGGGAAACGGCGTCATGAACGTCATTCTGGCCATCGGCATCGCAAGCGTGCCGGGATTTGCCCGTGTCACAAGAGGCCAGGTACTGATCGTAAAGGAAGAAGAATACTGCAACGCCTGCCGCGTTGTCGGTGTTTCCCCGGTAAGACTCCTGTTCTTACATATTTTGCCGAACTGTGTATCCCAGATCATCGTTTACGCGACACTCCGTATCGCAAGTGCCATCATCTCCGAGGCATCCTTAAGCTTCTTAGGACTCGGCATCGCGCTTCCGACCGCCTCCTGGGGCAGCATTCTCCGTGTCGGCCGTGACTGTCTGACAACCGCCCCGCACGTTGCGGGAACCGCAGGCGCGTTTATCCTCGTGACCGTTATCGGTTTCAACCTGTTGGGCGATGGTATCCGTGATGTCATGGATCCGAAAATGAAACAGTAGGAGGTGCAGGCTATGAGTGAAAACGATGCAATCTTAAAAGTAAATGGATTAAAAACATATTTCTATCAGGCAAGCGGCGTTTCCAAGGCTGTCGATGGCGTAAGCTTCAGCCTGCGTCAGGGCACGACCATGGGGATCGTCGGTGAGTCCGGTTCCGGAAAGAGCGTCACAAGTGCCTCCGTGATGCGGCTCATGCCGTCAAAGACCGGAAAGATCGTAGATGGCTCCATCATCTTCGACGGTGTGGACATCCGGAATCTCTCCGAGGCACAGATGGAAAAGTTCCGCGGCGATGAGTGCTGCATGATCTTCCAGAACCCGATGACTTCCCTCGATCCGGTATTCAAGATCGGCCACCAGATGGTGGAAATGATCAGAGAGCATGAAAAGGTCAGCAAAAAGGAGGCCTGGAACAAAGCCGTTGAAGCCTTGAAGCTTGTCGGCATCCCGGAAGCCGAGAAACGGATGGATGCCTATCCTCACGAGCTTTCCGGAGGTATGTGCCAGCGTGTCATCATCGCCATGGCTGTCTGCGGACATCCGAAGCTCATCATCGCTGACGAGCCGACGACCGCCCTCGATGTGACCGTACAGGCACAGGTTCTTGAGCTTTTAAAGGATCTCCAGAAGAAGCTCAACACAGCGATCTTACTCATCACCCACAACCTTGGCGTTGTCTGGGAGATGTGCGACACCATCATGGTCATGTATGCAGGAAATACCGTAGAATACGCGGATACAAAGACGCTCTACAAAGAGCCGCTTCACCCGTACACCTGGGGTCTTTTAGACTCCATGCCGAAACTCATCAGCTCCACGAAGGAGGACTTAAAGACGATCCCGGGCACACCGCCGGATCTCCGCCTTACCGGCCACTGCTGCAACTTTTATAACCGCTGTCCTTACGCGACGGAGATCTGCAGACAGCAGGTACCACCGCTTAAGGAAGTCGCTCCCGGACATTTCGTGGCATGCCACAGACAGGACGGCGAGCACAGATTAACACGAGGGGAAGTGAATGTGACATGCAAAAAAATGTAATCATGAGCGTCGATCATCTCAGTAAGGATTTCGTGATCCGCGGGAAGAAATTAGGGGAAAAGAGTAAGCTTCTCCACGCATTGAGCGATGTTTCTTTTGATATTTATGAGGGTGAAACCCTTGGCATCATCGGTGAGTCCGGATGCGGCAAATCCACGCTTGGCCGCTGTCTTGTAAAGCTCCACAAGCCATCCGCCGGAACGATCACCTACAATGGCAAGGATCTCTGGAATCTGCCGGTCTACGAGCGCGAGGCAGCCCGCAGGGACATCCAGATGATCTTTCAGGATCCGTATTCCTCTCTGGACCCGAGAAAAACAGCTTCCTACTCTATTGAAGAAGCGATGAAGGTCCACCACATCGGTGACACCGCAAGAGAGCGCCGCCAGAAAGCGTTAGAGTATCTTCAGGAGGTCGGTCTCGACATCCAGCACATGGAGCGCTATCCCCACGAGTTCTCCGGCGGCCAGAGACAGCGTGTGAACATTGCCCGCGCCCTCTCCATGGAGCCGAAGATCATCGTCTGTGACGAGCCGGTATCCGCTCTGGACGTTTCGATCCAGGCACAGGTCGTCAACCTCTTCCGCCGCCTGCAGAAGCAGTTTAACCTGACTTATGTTTTCATCTCCCATGACCTCGGCATCATCAAGTACATCAGCGACCGGATCATGATCATGTATCTGGGACGTGTCATGGAGTTCTACACCTCCGAGGGAATCTACGCAGATCCGAAGCACCCGTATACACAGGCACTTCTCTCCGCGATCCCGCCGGAAAGCCCCTTTGATAAAAAAGAACGCCTGCCCCTCACCGGCGATATCCCGAGCCCCATCGGGGATCAGGTTGGCTGCCCGCTCGCAGGCCGCTGCCCGCACTGCACGGAGCGCTGTAAGAAAGAAATTCCAAAGCTTGTGGACACCGGCAACGGACATATGGTAGCATGTTTCTTATACGAATAAAATCTCACAAATATCTTGATCCTTACAATTTTTATATTTAGGAGGAGTAATACACAATGGTAGATTCTAAAAAATTAATTTCTCTCGTCGAAAAATACGAAAAATTGATCTATGACACCGCTGACCATATCTGGGCACATCCGGAGACAGGATTCCGCGAGTGGAAGACTTCCGCCTACATGGAACAGCATTTTGAGGAGCTTGGCTACACACTTACAAAAGCCGGCAACATCCCGGGATTCTACACAGATCTCGACACAGGAAAGCCGGAAATCCTATTTCAACCGGCTTCACCGGACAGTTTATTCTGTTTTTAGTGTCAAATTTACGGAAAGGACGGGAGATCTTGTATGAAAAACTTTGTTATCACAGTTGCCAGAGGATTCGGTTCCGGCGGACGTGCAATCGCCGCCAAGCTGGCAGATGAGCTGAATATCCACAGCTACGACAACCGTATCCTGACGCTCGCTTCCCAGTACAGCGGTTATCCGGAACATTACTTTAAAGAGGCTGACGAGACCTTAAACGGCAGTCTGATCACGAAACAGCTTCAGGCACTGCCGAAACGCCATTCACCGACCGGTGAGTTATCGAGATTTACTTCAGATGACCGGCTCTTCGAGTACCAGAAGATCATCATCGAGAAGCTTGCCGCTTCGGAGTCCTGCGTGATCGTCGGAAAGTGCGCCGATTATATCTTAAAGGACTATGATAATGTGGTCAGCATCTATGTGGAAGCACCGAGAAGCTATACCCTGCGCCGTGTCATGGAGCGCATGGATGACATTACTGTCGAGGAAGCGCACCATCTGATCACGAAAACGGACAAGTACCGCGCGGACTACTATAAGTATTACACCGGCGGCAACTACTGGACAAATCCGGTCAACTATGACCTGACCTTCAACAACGCCAGACTCGGTGACGATCGCTGCGTGAAGCTTGTTCTCGAGTGTATGAAGTTGAAATTTGGGGATGATTTCAAAGAATATATGAAGAGTATCGGAAAAGATATTTGATATGCTATTTCACTTAATTTTGTAATACCGGCACCGGGGTTTTTCCAATCCTGTCCCCGTGCCCGGGTTCCCCGCCGCGTTCCCCTCTCTCTCATGCGGCGGGGATATTTTATTTCTCTAAATTCTCAAAATACGCTCTCAGCTCATCCACCAGCTCACCGAACTCTTTTCCGGTCTCATCCAGTGTGATGTCCGCGTATTTCTCGTAGTACGGAAGTCTCTCATTGTAGAGATCCCTGAGTGTCATGCCGTCCTTTAAGACAACACCGCGGTCCACAAGGTTTCCGAGACGTGATTCCAGATCCTCATAGCAAAGTTTCAGATAAACGATCGTCGCGGTCTCTTTGTAGTGTTCCATGGCCTTCGCCTCATAGATCACGCTTCCGCCCGGCGCAATCACGGACTTCTCTACATCGAGATCCAGATTCGCCTGCTCCTCGACACGCAGGAAACCGTCATCGCCCTCTTCTGCGATGATCTCCTTCAAAAGCTTTCCGGTCTTCTCCTGGATCACAAGATCCACATCCACGAAGGAATATCCAAGACGCTTCGCAAGAAGCACGCCGATGGTGCTCTTTCCGGACGCCGGCATTCCGATCATCAGAATATTTTTTTTCTTCATAACTTATGCCTCGCTCTTTTGTCTGTCGCTGTAATTATCTCTGGCTAACTGTTCCGTATGACTGCAGTCACTCTGCAGACTACTTCTGTCTCTTCTTATCATTCCGCGGACCGTCGGATTTCTGACTATTCGCCTTTCTGGTTTGTTCCGGCCGGGTAGTTGCTTTCTTTCCGCCGTTCACGTCTGCAGACTTTCGAACTTTCCCGGCACCTCCGGCTTTTTCCGCTGATTTTGAAGTTTTCCTGCCAGCCTTCGCACCCTTTTCCTGCTTTCTCACGCTGTACCCGAAGCTTCCCAGCTCCTCGCCCATCCCATAATATCTTCCATGGGAATAGGCAAGCGGCTTTGCCATAGAGAGATGGAACGTATCTTTCTCATCCATGTACGCTTCGTCCACATCCACCGCCACGACATCGGCGATAAACATGTGATGGCTTCCCAGCTCTTCCACCTTCACAACGCGGCACTCGATGTTCACCGGGCTCTCTTTGATCACCGGTACATTCACCACGTTCGCCTTCTCCGGGGTCAGTCCGGTCTCTTTCCACTTATCCACGTCGCGCCCGGAGCGCACGCCGCAGTAGTCTGTCGCCCAGGCCATGGACTCCGTCGTCAGGTTTACGACGAACTCCCCAGTTTCCTTCATCATATGGTAGGAGTGTCGTTCCGGCCGGACACTGATGGACAGCATCGGCGGATTCGTACAGATGGTTCCCGCCCATGCCACCGTAAAAATATTCGAATTTCCTTCCCGGTCGGCCGCTGTCACAAGGACCGCCGGAACCGGATAGAGCATATTTCCTGGTTTAAACTGTCTTTTTCCCATCTTTACAGATCCTGCCTTTCTTCAATCGCAACCTTTCCGGCATCTCACACCTGCAGTGTCTGCCATCCGCACTTCCTTTCAAATGCGTAACAACCGCTGCTCCCAACTTATAAATACGGCAGCCCGGTCATGACTTCTCCCGATTCGACCGTGTCAGACAACCGGGCTGCTGCAAAAAATTTACTACTGTAATGCCATCATGATCTGCGGCGCAAGCTGTTTCTTTCTGGAAACAACGCCCGGAAGCTTCACGATTCCGGTCTGTCCGCTGACGTTCTCCATATCCTCATCCTTTACATGGAACGCATTGGCGATAAGCTGCTCCGCTCCCTGTCCGGTGCAGATCAGATCTGTGGACTCTGTCAGAATGTTTGTGAGCATGAAGAACATCATGTCGATCTCATGCTGCTCTCTCTCTTTCTCCGTGTATGCGGACATTCTTGTTCTCAGATCCTTGAGCTCCACTGCATTTAAGGAGGTGATCTGGCCGATTCCGAATACGGAATTTCCTACTGTGAATCTCTTAAAATCCTGGTAGAAAATATCGCCGTCGGATTTTCCCTTCAGGTTGCTTCCTGCGGAGAACATGTCGATGGCGTACTTCTCGATATCGAGACCAGCGATCTGCGCAAGGGCGAGTCCGGCTGCCTTATCGATCGGCGTGCAGGTCGGGGAACGGAATAACAGGGTATCGGAGATGATCGCACTGCATAAGAGTCCTGCCGTTGTCTTGTCGATCTCTATGTGGTTCTCCTGGTACATCTGGTAGATGATGGTCGCGGTGCAGCCGAGCGGCTGATTGCGGAAATAGATCGGCCCGCTCGTCTCGACCGAGTCGATGCGGTGATGGTCGATGATCTCGACGATGTTGGTCGAGCGGATGCCCTCGGCGGCCTGATCGCGCTCATTGTGGTCGACCAGGATGACGTTCGGCCGCTCCAGATCGAGCAGATTGCGCTGCGAGAACATGCCGATGTAGCGGCCCTGCTCGTCGAGCAGCGGATAGTAGCGGATGCGCTTTTTGGAAACCGTGCGCTTGACGTCCTCGACGTTCTCCTCCGGTTCGAAGGTGATCAGGCCCTTGCGGCGCATGACATGACGCACCGGAACCGCCTGGCTGATGACCTTGGCGCAGGTATATGTATCGAGCGGCGTCGCGATGATGGAAACGCCGTTTTCCGAGGCGAGCTTGCGGATGGTGCGCGAGACCTTGGCGCCGAGGCCGATGATGATACAGCCGGCGTTCATTTCGATGGCGCACAGCTGGCTCTCGTAGCGGTTGCCGAGGATGACCATGTCGTTCGGCGCGATGTAGTCCTCGAGAACGTCCGGGTTCGCCGCCGCGACAACGACGCGGCCCTGCTCGAACGGCTGCTCGAGCTCACCGTTGACGAGCGTGCCGTCCAGAACATCGACCAGATTGCGGTAGCTCGTCTTTGCCTCAGCCAGCGCGTTCGCGTCCTGATCCTCCATGTAAAAGCGCGCGATGTCGCTCAGCGTCAGCAGACCCTTCAGATGGCGGTCCTCATCGACGACCGCGAGCGTCTGGATGTCCTTTTCGTTCATGTAGTCCCATGCGCGGCGCAGCGACATTTCCGAGTTGATGCCTGCGACCTCGCGGTACTGCACATCGCTCAGGCTGGACTCGATCTCCAGCAGGTCGGCCATATCCTCTTCCATCTTCGGATCGATCCAG
>ERZ772870.2124-NODE-2124-length-11234-cov-3.313624_pt1 | contig 11234 bp, 8 predicted proteins | sample MGYA00511376_ERZ772870 | MGnify/ENA primary metagenome ERZ772870 (study PRJEB29015, sample SAMEA2737719) | human gut metagenome | biome: human gut; feature: human-associated habitat; material: faeces | place: China | collected 2012 ... | reverse complement strand
GCAGTTGTAACCAAATCAAGGTTATATTCTCTTTCCAATCTTTCCTGAATAATTTCTAAATGTAATAAGCCTAAGAAACCACAACGGAAACCAAAACCTAAGGCTACAGAAGTTTCTGCCTCAAAGTTAAGAGCTGCATCATTTAACTGTAATTTTTCAAGAGCATCTCTTAAATCCTGATATCTTGAACCGTCTGCTGGGAATATACCACAGTAAACCATTGAATTTACTTTCTTATAACCAGGTAAAGCCTCTTTAACAGGATTATTTGCAAGAGTTACAGTATCACCAGTATGAGTATCTCTTACATTTTTGATACTTGCTGTTAAGTAACCTACATCACCAGCCTGTAATTTTTCAGTAGGAATAAACTGACCTGCACCAAAAGCACCAACTTCAACAACATCAAATTCCTTGTTAGTTGCCATAAAGCGAACTCTATCGCCCTTCTTTACAGTACCGTCAAAGACACGCATAAATACTATAACACCCTTATAGCTATCATAAAAGCTATCGAAAATAAGTGCCTTTAAAGGAGCATTTTCATCGCCCTCTGGAGCAGGAATATCTTCAATAATCTTTTTAAATACCTGGTCAATATTAATATCAGCCTTTGCTGAAATAAGAGGTGCATCTTCTGCATCAAGACCAATAACATCTTCAATTTCAGCCTTTACTCTATCTGGGTCAGCACTAGGTAAATCAATTTTGTTAATAACTGGAACTACTTCAAGGTCATTATCTAAAGCAAGATAAACATTTGCCAAAGTCTGTGCCTCTACACCCTGAGCAGCATCTACTACAAGTATAGCACCGTCACAAGCTGCCAAACTTCTTGATACCTCGTAATTAAAGTCAACATGGCCCGGAGTATCAATTAAGTTAAGTGTATATTCCTGTCCATCTTCTGCCTTATAAATAAGACGAACAGCCTGTGCCTTAATTGTAATACCTCTTTCTCTTTCAAGGTCCATATTATCAAGAACCTGTGCCTGCATTTCTCTCTCTGTCAAAAGACCAGAACGCTGTATAAGTCTATCAGCTAATGTAGACTTACCATGGTCAATATGGGCTACAATACTAAAGTTTCTAATTCTCGATTGTCTATCAGAACTCATATATATTCTCCTTACTAAATTTCTCTATACATACTTGCCCATTATTATAACATATTAACCACCTTAAAAGCAATTAATATGAAAAAAGTTTTCAAACTTTGTAAAAATATTTATATAAAACTATTGACAAATTATATTTATGGTGGTACAATGTATTTACAAACGGAGGTGAAGGTATGGCAAATAGTGTATACAGCATAGTTCTCAATGATGCTGTTGTTGAAGCGATAGACCGACTAGCTTACCAAAATGGTACGAACAGGTCTAGTATGATTAATAGGATATTGGCAGAAAGAGTGTCATACACAACTCCTGAACAGAGAATAAGGAATATTCTAGGCTATGTAGAAAAGAGCCTTGATTCCACAGAACTGTTTCAGATTTTAATGAATACGGGAGATTCCTCCCTTAACATTAAAAGCCCTTTTAAATACAAATATAACCCTAGTGTTAAGTATCAAGTAGTTCTTAACAAAGGTGGAAGTAACAAAAAAGGCGAATTGAGAGTGACAATGCGAACTCAGAACTCCACCCTTTTAGAGGAATTGGATAAGTTCCTTAATGTATGGAGTGCCATAGAACTTAAATACCTTGACGGAAAAATGCCTTGTGAATTATCATTTACAATTTCCAAGGGTAAATATGTTCGTGAGTTATATCTGCCAACTGACCAATATGATGAAAACACTATTGGCAGTTTAATAACAGCATATATCGAAAACTTTGATAGTGTAATGAAATTTTATTTTGATACAAATGATTCGACGAAAGCCGAAAAAATGTATCTTAAAAACCTTGAAAAAGCAGACTATATTATTTAGGGGGTTTGTTTATGAATTTAGAGAAATTTACACAAAAATCATTAGAGGCTTTACAGCTTGCCCAAAGTCTTGCTGCAGAGCATAACAACACCCAAATAGAAGAATGTCATCTTTTATATGCAGTAATTGCTCAAGACGGTGGCATTGGTGCAGAAATATTCAGAAAAATGGGTGTTGATGTAAATCAGCTTGCTTTTGATGTAAAACAGGCAGTTTCTTCTCTCCCTGGCGTTACTGGTTCAGGTGTAGAACAAGGAAAAATATATATTTCAGCTGATGTAAACACAATTCTTGCAAAGGCTGAAAGTATCGCATCTTCTATGAAAGATGAATATGTAAGTACAGAACACATTATTCAGGCTATTATCGAAAGTCCTGATACAAAAGTAAGTGGAATATTAAAGAAACACAATATCAGAAAGCCAGAGTTTTTAAAGGCTATGAAAGAGATTAGAGGTAATACTAGAGTGACAACAGACAGACCAGAATCAACTTATGAAGCTCTTACAAAATACGGTCAAGACCTTGTTTCTCAAGCTGAAAAAGGCAAACTTGACCCTGTTATTGGTAGAGATACAGAAATTAGAAATGTAATCAGAATACTTTCAAGAAAAACTAAAAATAACCCTGTTCTTATTGGTGAACCTGGTGTTGGTAAAACAGCTATTGTTGAAGGTCTTGCAATGAGAATTGTAAAAGGCGATGTACCAGACAACTTAAAGGACAGAAGAATTTTCTCACTTGATATGGGTGCATTAATTGCTGGTGCTAAGTACCAAGGCGAGTTTGAAGAAAGATTAAAAGCCGTTCTTCAGGAAATTAAGAAATCAGACGGCAAGATTATCATGTTTATTGATGAGTTGCACACTATTGTAGGTGCTGGTAAAGGTCAGGGTGCTATGGACGCCGGCAACTTGTTAAAGCCTATGCTTGCAAGAGGCGAGCTCCATTGTATTGGTGCTACAACACTTAATGAATACAGACAGTACATTGAAAAAGATGCAGCCCTTGAAAGGCGTTTCCAGCCTGTTATGGTAAATGAGCCTACAGTTGAGGATACAATTACTATTTTAAGAGGCTTAAAGGAAAGATACGAACTTTACCACAATGTAACTATTCAAGATAATGCCATTATAGCAGCTGCTACACTTTCTGACAGATATATTACTGACAGATTTCTTCCAGATAAGGCTATTGACCTTATTGATGAGGCTTGTGCTACTATAAAGACAGAAATGAATTCTATGCCAACTGAATTGGACGAAATTAATCGTAAGATTATGCAGCTCCAAATTGAGGAAATGGCACTTAAAAAAGAAGACGACAAGCTTTCTAAGGAAAGACTTGAAAAAATCCGCAAGGAACTTTCTGAACATCGTGAAGAATTTAATGCTTTAAAAGCTAAATGGGAAAACGAAAAGAAAGACATTGACAGCGTTTCTGAAATTAAGCAGAAGATTGATGACATTAATCATCAAATAGAAATTGCTCAGAGAAATTCTGACTATGCAAAAGCTAGTAAACTTATGTATGAAGAATTACCTAAGTTAAAGGCACAGCTTGAAAATGCTAATGAATCAGCCGAAGACAAGGACAACAAGCTTCTTCGTACAAAAGTTACAGAAGAAGAAATCGCTATGATTGTTGGTCGTTGGACTGGTATCCCTGTTTCTAAGCTTATGGAAAGCGAAAGAAAGAAACTTCTTGACCTTGATAAAATTCTCCACAAGAGAGTTATTGGTCAGGACGAGGCAGTTCAGACTGTTACTGATGCCATTATTCGTTCAAGAGCTGGTATACAGGACCCTAACAGACCAATAGGTTCATTCTTGTTCTTAGGTCCTACTGGTGTAGGTAAAACAGAGCTTGCAAAAGCCCTTGCTGAGGCACTTTTTGATGATGAACGAACCATTGTCAGAATTGATATGAGTGAATATATGGAGAAATATTCTGTGAGCCGTCTTGTGGGAGCTCCTCCAGGATATGTAGGTTATGAAGAAGGCGGTCAGCTTACAGAAGCTGTAAGAAGAAAACCATATTCAGTAGTCCTCTTTGATGAAATTGAAAAGGCTCACCCAGATGTTTTCAATATACTTTTACAGGTACTTGATGACGGTAGGATTACAGACTCACAAGGTAGAACTGTAGACTTTAAGAATACAATTATTATCCTTACTTCTAACTTAGGTTCTAGCTTTATACTTGACGGTATTCAGCCAGACAACACTATTAGCGAAGAAGCCAGAGAACAGGTTAATAACTTACTTAAATCACAGTTTAGACCTGAATTCCTTAACAGAATTGATGAAATTGTATTCTACAAACCATTAGCTAAAACTGAAATTACTAGCATTGTTGACCTTATGCTCCACGCTCTCGAAAATAGACTTGCCGACAAGCAACTTAAACTTGAGGTAACTCCTAGTGCTAAGGACTTCATTATAGACAGCGGTTATGACCCTGTTTACGGTGCAAGACCTTTAAAGAGATTTATACAGAGCCATATTGAAACACTTGTTGGTAGAATGATAATTGCAGAAGACCTTGCCCCAGATACTACAATCGTTGTAGATTATGACGGCAATAAGTTGGTTGCAAGTAGTAAGTAAGAAGTCAGGACTATCTAAAATGTCTTGGTTTTAATAAATTCTCCTTAATAGATAAGGCGTGGAAATTAATCCACGCCTTATTTTTTTACTTATCTACTTTCCAAATAAATATCCTTTCTAAATTCTTTCACTACCATAATGGCACAAATTACTCCTGCAAAGAAATCAGCAATAGGTCCTGAATACATTACACCGTCTATACCTATAAACAACGGAATTACTATAAGCAAAGGCAAAAGGAATATAATCTGTCTTGTAAGAGATAGGAATGTACCTATCTTTGGTTTACCTATTGATGTAAAGAAATTTGAAGTTATTGGTTGCATAAAGTTTATAAAAGTAAAGAACAAGAATATATGGAAATAATTAATTGCAAATGTATAGTATTCCTCTGAACCATTTCCAAAAATAGATATAATCTGGCGAGGTACTAACTGGAAAAGCAAAAATGCCACAATAGCCAATGCAAAGCCACATTTTATAGCAAATGTATAGGCTGTTTTAACCCTTTTATACTTTTTTGCACCATAATTGAAACTGGTTATAGGCTGAAGTCCTTGTGATATGCCAATAACAAAGGACATAAACACCTGATTTACCTTTGTTATAATACCTGCACAAGCAATAGGAACAGCCTCTCCATAAACAGAAATTGAACCATAGTATTTTAAAGACTTATTCATAACTATTTGTACAACCATCATAGCCAACTGGTTACTAAAAGGAGCAGTTCCAAGAGAAATTATCCTAGAAATTATCTTTTTACTAACTCTTAAATGTTCCTTGCCAACTACTACTGTTTTACAATGGCTTAAACACCATATTACCATTATAGCTGACAATATCTGACCTATAATTGTTGCAAGAGCTGCCCCTCTCATTCCCATATTAAGTCCAAAAACAAAAAGAGCATCTAAAAATGTATTTATAATTGCACCAGTTAAATTGCAAATCATACTTACTTTTGGTCTACCGTCTGCACGAATTAAATGCCCTCCACCAGTTGTCAATATAAGAAATGGAAAACCAAAGGCAATAATACCTGTATAAGTTTTTGCATAATCTAAAACATTATTCGGCGAACCAAAGAAATGCAATAAAGGTTCAAGAAACATTAATGTAATTACACATAAAACAATGCCACAGCTAAAAAGCATAACAGCTGAATTACCCAAATAGTAAACAGCTTTTTTCTTTTCTCCTGCCCCCATAGAAATATTAAAAGCTGATGCTCCACCTATGCCAAACAAAAGTGCAATAGCAACACAGGATATAGACAAGGGGAATGAAATATTTGTAGCTGCATTACCCAACTCTCCAACACTATGACCAATGAAAAACTGGTCAACTATATTGTAAAGAGAACCTACAAGCATAGCTATAATACTGGGGACTGCAAATTGAAAAAGCAATCCCTTTTCTGATTTATAGCCTAAGGGATTTTTCATTTGTTTTTCTTCTGTTGTATTCATATTTCCTCCTTTATATTTTCAATAGCCATTAATAAAAGTCTTTTAAGCTCTTTTTCCTCTTTATCAGACATATTTTTCGTAACTATACCGTTCCATTTTTCTATAGATTTTTTAATTGGTTCAATAGCCTGTTTTCCCTTTTCTGTTAAAAAAACTCTGTTACACCTTTTATCTACTTCATCTTTATTTTTCTCAATTAATCCCTTATCTATAAGAGATTTTATAATTCTGGCTACTGCACCCTTATCAATACCAAGGTCATTTACTATTTCATCTTGAGTTATACCATCGCCACAACTTAGTTTAAATATAACTGGATATTCTGACGATGTAATATTGTAGATTTTTAATTCTTTAGTGTAAAAAGATTGAGATTTTCTATGTATTACAGCCGTCAATTTGCCTATTCTGTTATTTTCCATAATCCCCTCCTATTTTCGAAAACATTTTACCACAAATTAGTTGACTAATCAACTAATTTTATTCAGAACAAATTAACTTTATTAATTTGTGGCTTGATATATCAAGCCATCGGATTTATCTTTCCGATTCACTATTATAAAAAAATTCCTCGTAATTAAACGAGGAATTTCAGAATTATTTAATTCGAACTCTTACAGTAGTTCCACTTTCTACCTTTACATTTGCCGATGGCATCTGTACATAAACCTGATTACCTGTAGATGTAGTGGTCTTTGTCTTGTCAGACTTACTTGTGTCTGTATCTGACTTTTCTTCTGTAGTAGTTTCAACATCTTCAAGTGGGTCATGAGTAGTTGTTTCAATAGCATAAGTTTCCTTTTCATCTGAATTAGAATTGCTATCGTCAGCTACACTACACTTAAATCCAGATGATTCCAACATACGCTTAGCATCACTTGCACTAAGTCCCGTAACATCAGGAACTGGCACAAGAGTTGTTTTTCCACTATTTGAAAGGCTTAACAACAATTTACTTGGTTTAGCTTTAAGCTGTGTACCTCCTGCTGGAGATTGCTTTGCAATAGTATCACCAGAACCAATAACCTCAAAGTCAATACCCTCATCAATAAGAGTTTCAATAGTTGATTTAAGGTTAGATTTTGTATAATCCTTAACAGTATAATTCTGTGCTGTATCAACTTTAGCTATACCAGATTTTCCATCATTATCTGGTGGAATAGCCTCATAATTTATAATCTTCTCTAAAAGAGTTTTCATCATAGGAACAGGAGTAGCTGCACCACCCACATCACTATAATTAGCTGGTTTATGAATAAGTGTAAGACAAATTATATTAGGGTCTTCAATAGAGTGATAAGCAATAAATGAAAGTGTGTACTTCTGCTTACTTCTATCGCCCTGCTGTGCTGTACCAGTTTTACCACCAAAAGCGTAACCCTGTATAGCAGCCTTTTTACCAGTACCCTCTGTAAATACATCTTCCATAGCTGTTCTTACGAAATCTGAAGTTTCCTTTGAAACAACTGACCTTACAACCTGTGGAGAATTTTCCTTAACAATATTACCGTCATTATCAACTACCTGTGATACAACATATGGTCGCATAAGTTTACCACCATTTATGATAGATGAAAATGCTGTAATAGCCTGAATAGGGGTACAGTTAAAGCCCTGACCGAAAGAACTTGTTGCCATTTCAGCTGAATGAAGATTTGATAAAGAGTATAAAAGATTAGAAGCACTTGCCTCGTTAGGTAAATCTATACCTGTCTTTTCACCAAAACCAAAATCGTGCTGATACTGTAAATACTTTTCTGCACCTAACTTTGTAATAATTTCCATCATACCAATGTTACAAGATTGAGCAAGAACACCAGTAAGACTTAATGTACCATGACCATTTCTGTTGTGACAATGGATTTCATAGTCTGCAATCTTCTTAACACCACCGCAGTAGAAAGAATCTGTAGACTTTATTACGCCTTCTTCAAGAGCCATAGCCACTACAATAGGCTTATAAATAGAACCTGGTTCAAAGGTATCTGTAATAGCAAAGTTTTTCCATGCCTTGTTTGCCAAATCGTTTTTCTGCTTGTCGGTCATTTTATCCCAAGTAGATGAAATATTAGTTTTACCTAAATCAGTAAGTTTCATTGGGTCATTTAAGTCAAAGCTAGGATACTGTGCCATAGCATATATTTCGCCAGTTTTTGGATTCATTACTATAGAATCTGTATATTCTGGGTCATAGGCATCGTAGGCAGTTTTACATACATCTTCTGCAAACTGCTGTATGTTTGCATCAAGAGTTGTTACCAACTTGTTACCCTTAACAGGGTTTTCTCTCTGGGTAACAATAGAACCGTTTCTTTCATAAGTTCTAAATGTTCTACCTGGAATACCTGTCATATCATCATTGTAAACAGACTCAATACCCCAAGACGCCTCGCCTCTTGTAAAGCCAATTACCTGTGCTGCAAGAGTACCATGTGGATAACTTCTCTTTGTATCCTGTTCAGCATAAAGCCAGTTACAGTTAAGGTCATTTATTTTTCTACCTACACTAATAGGAACTTTCTTAGCAAGTATGAAGTAGTGTGTATCCTTAGCCGGTTTTTTATTTGCATCAAGGGCTACATAACTTCTTATTGTTTCAACAGGAATACCAACAATCTTATTTATGTTGTTAATTGTTTCTTCTTGCTTGTCCTGTTTCTGTTCCACCATAAGACGCACATCAAGTATAATGTTAAATACAGTTTCGCCTACAGCAAGAGGTTCGCCATTTCTATCTACAATATCCCCTCTGTTAGGACTTACAATTTTGTCCTGTATTCTATTTACCTGATTGTAAATAGCAGATTTTTCATAATCTTTTCCGTCAGCCTTAATAGCAAAAACTCTATAACGACCTACATATGAAAGAAGTATAACAAAAACCAAAAGCATACACAAAAGCCTACCTGTAACATTGGTAGGCTTTGTAGTATGTGCTTTTGCCTTTGGTCTTGAATTATTAATTTTATTAGCCATAATTATCAACCCTCAAAAATTCTCTGTATCTTAGACCAAACTTTACTTAAATAACTTTCGTTAGCATTACTTTGGCTATACTGAACCGTATAGCTTTCTTTTGGCACTTTAATGTGCATAATCTGATATTCTGCCGGTTTTTGTAATCCCAGTTTTACAGCCTCATTTTCGATTTTTTTCAAATCAAGACTTTCTTCAATACTGTTTTCCAAAAACATATTTTCTTCCTGTAGCGTTGCCACCTGTTCCTGCATACCAACTATACTATCTCTCTTTGTACTATTAGATGCAAAAACAATTAAGTTGACCAAAGCCATAGTAAACAACAATGCAATAGTTCCGTAAGTCTTAACAAGACTTAAAGGAGCTACCTCCCTAGCTCTAGCAAAAACAATTCTTCTCTTAGGCTTACGAGGAGCAGATACTCCTGCATCTGTTGCATAATCAAGTGCTTCAGATGTATAGTTATATCTATTACTGCTGTAATATCCTCTTTCAGTATTATTCATTCCATAGTTAGGATAATTTCTACTTCCATAATTTCTGGAGCTGGAATATGTATTTCTGCCATATCTTGTTGAGGAGGAATTTCGTGAAGAATAAGTATTTCTTGTGGCAGGTCTTGTCTTTACTGTATTTCTGCCATTATTCCTCATACTTATCCCTCCTTTCTTTTTTCTCATTATAATTTTTCTACAATACGAAGTTTTGCACTTCTTGAACGATGATTTACCTCTAACTCCTCTTTAGACGGAGCAATAGGCTTTCTTGTAATGACTTTTACTTTAGGCTTTTTGCCACACACGCAAATAGGGAAATCTCTTGGGCAAGTACAAGGATTTTCCAAATTTCTAAAGACATTTTTTACTATTCTGTCTTCAAGAGAGTGGAAAGTAATAATACATATTCTTCCACCAGACTTTAATATATCTACCATACTGTTAATGGTATCTTCTAATATTCCCAATTCATTATTTACTTCTATTCTGATTGCCTGAAAAGTACGCTTTGCCGGATGTGGTCCGTCAGCTCTCGCACCTTTTGGCACAGCCTTTTTAATAACTGAAACCAATTCAAAAGTAGTTTCAATAGGCTTAATTTCTCTTTCCTGAACAATAAACTGAGCTATTCTCTTTGCCCATCTTTCTTCCCCGTACTCCCTTATAATACGGTTAAGCTCGTCCATAGAATACTCGTTGACAACCTTATAAGCAGACAATGGACTACGAATATCCATTCTCATATCAAGAGGTGCATCGTGATTATATGAAAAACCTCTTTCTGCCTCATCTAACTGATGTGAAGACACACCTAAGTCTAATAAAAAGCCGTCAACACTTTCTTGACCTAAATCAAGACTTTCAATTATATTTTCAATATTTGAGAAATTGTCGTGAACATACTTTACATTTGTATAATCCTTTAATCTTTCTGACGCTGCTGCAATAGCATTACTATCCTGGTCTATGCCAATAAGCATACCCTTGTCAGAAAGTCTTTTAACTATTTGAGAGGAATGTCCCCCTCCACCTAGTGTGCAATCAACATACACACCATCAGATTTTATATTAAGTCCCTCTATACATTCGTTAAGAAGTACAGAAACATGTTCAAAATTCATTTTCTCAAATCCTTATAATCCAAATTCAGCCATATCCTCAAACAGGCTTTCATCAACAGGGTCGGAATTGTATTCTTTCCATTTTTCCCTGCTCCATATTTCAGCTCTATCGTTGCACCCGATAGAAACTATTTCTTTTTCCAATCCTGCAAACTCTCTCAAAGTTTGGGATAATGTAATTCTGCCATTATTATCTGGCACACATTCCATAGCACCAGAAGTATAATAACGCACTATTCTTCTGGCATTAGGATTTGTTAGTGGCAGTTTAGACAGCTTTTCTTGCAGTTTTTCCCAACCTTCAGTAGTGTAAACAAACAAACATCCGTCATTTCCTTTAGTGATATAAAAACAATCACCAAGAATATCACGGAATTTAGCTGGCAAAATAACTCTGCCCTTTGAGTCAATATTATGATTATATTCCCCTATAAACATAACAACACCACTCTCTGGTTATGTAAAACCACTTTCCACCACTTTCAACCACTTACATAATATAATAATACATTTCGGGCAAAATTACAAGTGTAAATTTATTAACATTTACTTCAGGAATATAGTAATTATGCTGAATTTTCGACATTTTTCTACTTTTAAAATCCCATTTCAAAAGC
>ERZ772870.2117-NODE-2117-length-11259-cov-3.211085_pt1 | contig 11259 bp, 8 predicted proteins | sample MGYA00511376_ERZ772870 | MGnify/ENA primary metagenome ERZ772870 (study PRJEB29015, sample SAMEA2737719) | human gut metagenome | biome: human gut; feature: human-associated habitat; material: faeces | place: China | collected 2012 ... | reverse complement strand
ATTAAATGTGTAGGGCACGCTGTAAGCCGGGTCGATCTTATAGACACCGCGCCGTCTCAGAGCATCCGACAGCTGTTTCGACGGAAGAAGCACGGTTCCATAGTCCACCTGCGCCAGTGCATCCAGAGTACTCAGATTTCTGGACACCTGTTTGATCGGTGGGTGAAAGCCCATCTTATCAAAGATCTGCTCGCAGACCATCCGGCTTCTCTGCCAGGACTGAGTCACGATAAGCGGCTCATTTCTTAAAAATTCCGCGTCCAGATACGGCATCGGATCGTCATCCCGGTAGTAGATCATCTTGTGATACCGGCTGTTGCTTCTCGGCACGATCACCATCTCATCATGGTTGATCTCAAAATACTCCAGTTCTTCCCTTAAAAGCGGCGGGTGAACAATTCCGACCTCCACCTCACCTTTGATGAGCTTCTCCTCGATATCCTCGCTGGTTGCTTCTGTCAGGACCATGTCAATAGAAGGATACTTTTCCTTAAATTGCGGCAGAAAATATGGAAGAACATACATGGCCTGCATTCCCGTAAAACCGAGCTGAACAACACCCCGGTCAGAATTCTGAAGATCAAGCAGTTTTTTCTCCATTGTCTTCTGCTCCGTCAACGTTTTCTTTGCAAATTCCAGAAAGCATTCGCCTTCCGCCGTCAGCTTCACTCCGTTAGGCTGGCGGTGAAAGATCGTCACGCCAAGCTCCTTCTCCACCTTCTGGACGCACTGGCTCAAAGCCGGCTGTGCCATATACATCTTCGCAGCGGCGCGCGTAATGCTCTGTTCCTCCGCAATACTCACAATATATGCCATATCACGCGTTGTCATATCATCACTCCCTTATCACTGTTCCCATACACGATACTCATGTACGTTTTGCCCATCGATTTTTCTTATCAGTAATTTCTCCTGAAAAGCAATTCAAATTCAAACGTAAAACTCTACGAAATGCTTATAATTATACTATCCTTTTATTTGCATGTCAATTTCTTAACAATCAGAAGGTCATGTATACATGATCCTCTGGTCTTCCCCTTTTCCTGTCATGTATTTTCACCCTTATTTTCATCTCTTCCCATATATTTTTCTTATGTCCCGCATCGTATTTTCCTGTTACAATTTTCCCTTTTTTTCTCTGCCTTTTCTCTGGAAAACTATCCTTTTTTCATCTATACTATATTCATAGTCCCATTACGACATCATTGCTGTTTATCTCATTTGGAGGTGCTTTTATATGACAGAACTCAGTATTCATGAATTATCCCTTGGTTTTTCCCATGACAGACAGATGCTTGTGGAGTTTCTCGCAAAGCATCATTTAAATTATGAGGACGATATCGAAGCGGCGTTCGGCGTGTTTGATTCCGATGACAATCTCACCGGATGCGGATGCTGCGCAGGAAATCTTTTAAAATGCTTTGCGGTGGATGAGAGTCTCAGAGGACAGAATGCTCTCGGAAGTCTCGTGTCCAGACTTGTCGAAAACCGGTTTGAGGCAGGGCATTACGATCTTTTTGTGATCACCAGACCGAAGAACAAAGTGCTTTTCACATCCTGCGGATTTTATCCTCTGGCAGAGACAGAAGCTGTCCTGATGCTGGAGAATAAGAAATCCGGACTGGACAACTATTATAAGAAATTTCTCGCCGGGACAGATACCGATGAGAACGTGGGCTGTATCGTCATGAACTGCAATCCCTTCACGAAAGGTCATCTCGCGCTGATCACTTATGCGGCAAAATCATGTTCCCTGCTCCATATCTTCGTGGTTGAGGAGAACCGTTCCTGTTTCCCGTTTGCAGACCGGCTCCGCCTTGTCCGTGAAGGAACCGATCATCTTCCAAATGTCATCGTACATCCATCCGGTCCATATATGATCTCCAACGCTACATTCCCGACCTACTTCTTAAAGGACTGCGAGGACGCGGCGAAGATCCAGAGTGAGCTCGACATCACACTGTTCGCGTCGAGGATCGCTCCGATCCTTCATATTACAAAACGTTTCGCCGGAGAAGAGCCTTTTGATCCGGTAACAAGACGCTACAACGAGGCAATGATCCGCATTCTCCCAAAATACGGCATCTCCTTCATCAAGATCGACCGGATCACCACAGAGGGACCGGATGGAAAGCCGGAGGTCATCAGTGCTTCCAGAGTTCGGAAATTGTTGGATGAGCAGGGCGTGACCGACGAAGTTCTGTCGCTGGTGCCGGAGTGTACGGCGAAGTATTTAAAGGAAAGCTTTAAGTAACTGCGAATTCTCCTGCCAATCCTGTTCTCTGACGTTTTTTCAGATGCATGATAGCTGAAATGCTGTGCGAAAGTAAAGCGGACATTCGCAATCCGCTTCGCTACTTGCTCATGAACGCAGTCGCTTCGCGATCTGTCAGTGGGAGCTTTCAACTCCCACTGACATAAGCATCCCACTCACCCACCGCTTAGTGCTCCGCGCACTTGAAGCGGGGGAATGCTTATCTGCGTTCAAAAAGTCTTTGCACAGCATTTTCTGCATTTAGGAAGTTCGAATTAAATTCCAAATGGAGTGTTTTTTTATGAACCTGAATAATGTAATTACCGGCTCACCGGTGACTTCCGTGGAACTTCGCGCCGCCAGAGACCGGCGCGTCCTGAAAAAATGGGAACTTCTTACCCCCGGCGGGGAGATCTGTCTTGTGGAGTTTTCCTTAAATATTGCCGGGACAGTCAAGACGTTTCCCTTCGCCCGGGCGGCATTCCAGGAGGAAGTACGGGAACTGTCTGACCGCCTCTCCCGTTTCTCTGTTCTGAAAACGGAGGTTTATGAGAAAAATACCGGTGACTGCGCGTTCTTTCTTTTAAAGTCCCAGGCCATACAGGTCAAAAAATTTCTCGTCTCCGTCGAGGAAAGCCACCCTTTGGGCCGTCTCTTCAACCTTGACGTCTGCGGTCCCGATGGAATCTCCGTAAAGCGGCATGATCTCGGACTTCTCCCCAGAACCTGTCTTGTCTGCGGGGAAGATGCCCATGTCTGCGCACAAAAAAAGTCCCATTCCATGGAGCTGATCCAATGGCAGACGGCAAAGCTCTTCCATGAATTCTTCCGGGACCGGGCGGCTGATCAGGCGGCTTCCGCGGCGGTACGGGGACTGCTCTACGAGGTTTCAACCACCCCGAAGCCGGGACTGGTGGACCGGAACAACTCCGGCTCCCACAAAGATATGGACTTTTTTACATTCCTTGACAGCAGCGCCTCCCTGATCCCGTGGTTCCGGGAATTCTTCTGCCTGGGATGGGATCACAGCAGTGAGTCGGACAGGCAGCTCTTTGAACGGCTTCGCTATGCCGGGCAGCGGGCTGAGACCGCCATGTTTTCCGCCACGGGCGGGATCAACACCCACAAGGGACTTGTCTTTGCCTCGGCGATCCTCTGCGGGGCGCTTGGAAAAGTTCACGCGGGTCAGGAGCTTCCGCCGCCGTTGGAGGATGTGCTTCAGGAATGCAGGAAGTTAGGGGAGTGCTCTCTCGCAGATCTGCATCGACTTCCGAACGTGCAGACTCCGCTTCCCGATTCCGAAATCCAACATATTTCCGGACATACACCTGACAAGATGCAGTCCGATCCGCAAAGCGCTTCTGCCCCCGACGTCAGAACACATTTCGTATCACTTTCTACGAACGGGGAACGCATCTTTACCGCCTACGGTATCCAGGGTGCCCGCGGTGAGGCGGCTGCCGGTTTCCCATCCGCAGTCCAGATCGGTCTGCCATCCCTGAAAAAATGGCTTTTCTCCGGTTTCTCTTTAAATGACGCCGCCGCCATGGCTCTTCTCACCCTGATCTCTGAAGTTGACGACACCAATATGGTTCACCGGGGAGGGCCGGAGCTTGCGAAAAAAAGCAAAGAGCAGGCAAAGCGCCTGCTCTCCACTGTCACAAAAGAAAATTTTAAAGAGACCCTGAACTCCCTGGACCATCAGTACATCACAGACAACTTAAGTCCCGGCGGCTGCGCAGACCTTCTCGCCGTCAGCCTGATGTTCTATTTTCTGGAATCTGCCGGTATGATTGCGGATATTTAAGATGGTCCAAAGGCGCTGCTCATGCCGCGTGGGGACCGCTTCTTTCCACCCTGCCAGTAATTTCTTCTGAGTATGTGAGACCGGCAGCTTCCACCGTTGGCAGCTTCTTCTAAATACCTGACTGCCGAAAAGGCCAGCAGCTCTGCTTATCTAAAGAGCTGCTGACCTTTTTCTTACTCCATCGTTACCTTCACGCCGTCGTCCTCAGTCCATCTGATCTCATACGTATCTGCAGTGTAGGTAAATCCATTGATCTCCATTTTTCCATCTCCGGTATTCTTGAAGGAAAGGGTGAAATCAGTACAGTCATCCGTGTCTTCTCCCACATACAGATAGAGCGGGCTGTCCGGATCATTCGGCTTTTTCATTATATTTCCGATTTCTTCTGCCATCTCACGCTTATCGAATTCTCCGGAAAGACCATGTTCTGCTTCACAAATTTTAAACGCTTCCGCGATCCGATGTCCCTTTTCATAGAACACTGCGCTCCTCGCGCGATTTACGTAACCATTATAAACTCCAATGCTCACAGAAGCCAGGATCACCATGATGACAATTACCACCATCAGCTCTACTAACGAGTATCCTCCATGATCCAGTCTCTTCATTTTCTGCTTTCTTTTCGCCATACACACCCCCAGCTTTCTTCGTTGAACCGGGGTACCCGATGACATTTTCCGTTATTCTGTTATTCCCCGGCTGGTTATTTGTTACATTGGGTACTTGTAACTGTAAAGTTACAGACAATTGTACTCTTTGTTTATAACATATGGTCACATGGCGTTCTATTGTCCAAATTATGTCACCAGATCAGGCCTGTTCTTTCTCCCGTTCTGCCACTGCCATGGCGATCTTTTCCGGTGTGATCGGGAGTTCGTAGAACCTGGTTCCTGTGGCGTTAAAGATCGCATCCGACACAGCCGGAAGCGGTGTATTGATCACGACTTCACCGATGGATTTCGCGCCAAACGGTCCCGCATCCTCGTAGCTGCTCTCAAACTCTACACAGATATGTCCGATATCGATACGGGTCGGGATCTTATACTGCATCAGGGAGTTCTCCGCAAGTTTTCCCTTCTTACTATAGGTAATATTTTCTGTCAGTGTCATGCCGATTCCCTGGAGAATACCGCCTTCCGCCTGGACTCTCGCAAGGTTCGGGTTTACGGGTGTTCCACAGTCTACCGCAGCCGCGTAATCGATGACCTTCGCCTCTCCGGTCTCAAGATCCACCTCAACCTCCGCAGCGCCGACCATAAACGGCGGCGGAGAAAGCGGGGAGCTGTTCGTCACGGTGGCTTCCAGGGCGATATTGTTGCCGCACTGGGAGGCGGTGGCGATATCTGTGAGGGAGACCTGTATCTCCTTTGAATTCTCGTGCTTCACAAATTTTCCATCAAACACGACTTCACTTTCCGGACACTTTAACAGTTCCGCGCCTAGCTTGCAGATCTGCTCCCGCACCTTCAGCGCACACTGTTCTACTGCCTTACCGGTAACATACGTTGTGCTGGACGCATAGGATCCGGAATCGTAAGGCGATGTATCCGTGTCTGCGCCGAATACCGTGATCTCATCGATGGAACAGTCCAGGACCTCCGCCGCGATCTGAGCCAGGATCGTATCGCAGCCTGTTCCCATGTCCGCCGCCCCGATGGCTAATGTATAAAATCCGTCGTCATTCACCTTGATCGTCGCACTTCCCACGTCAACCGATGTGATACCTGAGCCCTGCATCGCCATTCCCATGCCGACGGCCCGGACCTTTCCGTTTCCCATATCGCGGACCGGGTACTTATTATCCCAGTCGATCATCTTCTTCACGCGCTCCAGACACCGGTCCAGGGCACAGCTGGTGTTTACCTGCCCGTAGTACGCCGGCATCACATCGCCCTCTTTGACGATGTTCTTCATCCGCAGTTCAAACGGATCCATATGCAGCTTCGCCGCCAGCTCATTCACGGCAGACTCCACAGCGAAAAGACCCTGGGTGGCACCGTATCCGCGGTAGGCGCCGGCGGACATCACGTTTGTATACACGACATCGCTGACGAATCGGAATGCCTTCGCCTTTCCATAAAGCGGGATGGATTTATGTCCGGAAAGTCCCACAGTCGTCGGTCCATGTTCACCGTAGGCACCGGTGTTGGACAGCGTGTACATGTCGATTCCGTTGACGATTCCGTCCTTGCTGGCGCCGAGGCGCACATGGACTTCCATCTCGTGCCGCGGAGTGGAGGCGGTCATGCTCTCCTCCCGGGTGAAGATGATCTTCGACGGCTTCTTCGTCATCCATGTCACATATGCCGGGTAGACTTCACTGATGGAAGTCTGCTTCGCCCCGAATCCGCCGCCGATCCTCGGTTTGCTGACACGGATCATGGATTTTGGAATATGCAGGGCGTTCGCGAGGATCCTTCTGCAGTGGAACACGATCTGGGTGGAGCTCACCACGTTCAGACGCCCGTAGGTGTCGATGGTACAGAAGGTCCTGAACGTCTCCATCATAGTCTGCTGACATGCCTTTGTGTGGTAGACGTGGTCGATGATCACATCGCTGTTCTTTAAGACTTCCTCGATATCCCCGGATCCAGTCTCGTCGTGGGCACAAAGATTTCTCTTATTGTCCGCCCCAACCGGAACAAGGCTCTCCCAGTTGTCTTCCGGGTGTACTAAGATCTTATTGTCCTTCGCCTTGTGGAAATCCAGAATCGGCTCAAGAACTTCATACTGGACCTTGATGAGCTTCAGCGCCTTGTCCACGCACTTCTCATCCCGTCCTGCCACGATGGCGACCACATCGCCCACATACCGGACATGGCGGTCCATGATCAGGCGGTCATAGGGACTCATCTCCGGGTAGGTCTGGCCTGCCTGTGTGTAACGTCTTCCGTCCTGCGGGATATCCTCCCAGGTGTAGATCGCCTCGATGCCGTCCACCTTCATCGCCGCGATTTTGTTGATAGAAGTCACGATCGCATTTGCGTGGGGCGAGCGGAGAAGCTTTACGATCAGGCAGTCCTTCGGCGCGATATCATCCATGTAGACCGGCTTTCCGGTCACGAGCTGCATAGCGTCTTTTTTGCGCACCGGCTTGTTTACATATTTCATGCCTCCGCCGCCTCCTTTCCGTTCTTTTCCTTCTTCCATTCCAGGAACGCCTGGATGCCGCGGAGCTGTCCCTCGTAGCCGGAACAGCGGCATAAGTTGCCCGCCAGATATTCCTTGATTTCGTCCTCATTCGGATATTCTATTTCCCGGAACAGCGCCAGGGCGTTCATGATAAATCCCGGGTTGCAGAATCCGCATTGTTCCGCTCCCTGGTCGGCGATAAACGCACCGAATTCTGCCGCCTCTTCCTGGAGGCCTTCCAGTGTTGTAACCGTTCTTCCGTCCGCTCTTGCCGCCAGCACAGAGCAGGAGAGAACAGGTTTTTCGTCTAAAAATACGGTGCAGAGACCACAGTTTGATGTCTCACAGCCGCGCTTCACGCTGTAGCATCCGTGATCCCGCACAAAATCGATCAAAAGCATGTCCGCGTCGATGTCGGCGGAGATCTTCTTTCCGTTTAATGTCATGGTAATGTTCATGATATAATTCCTCTATCAATTTTTTTCACTTTCATCTGATTGATCCGGCTGGAATTCTTCCTTATTTTCCCGCCAGCTTACAGACAGCTCTCCTTACCAGAACTCCCGCCAGGTGTTTCCGGTACTCCGCGCTTCCTCTCGTGTTGGAGCCGGTCTCGACCTGTTCTTTTACACATTTCGCCGCATTTTCTGCCATGTTTTCCACATCTGCGGCTTGAATATCCGCGTCTGCAAGTTCAAAAAGTACTGCCTTTCCAGGTCTCGCCCCGATGGAAAACCGGTATCCTGCCTCCGTCTTTGCCGCCGCGCAGGTCAGTACCGGAAAGTCTGTCTGGCTGTTGCGGACAGACTGGTAATCGAACGCTGCCTTTTCTTTCTTCACGATGAGCCGCACTAGGATGTCCCTGTCATACGGCATCTTCGCATACTCCTTTAACGGAATGATCCCGCCTTTATAAAGCTCCACATAGCTGTCCATGGTCAAAAACATCGTCAGCACATCGGAAAATCCGTATCTTCCATAAATACTTCCACCCACTGTCGCGAGATTCCGGAACTGGACCCCGACGATATGGCGCACGGACTCCCTCGCCGCGCCGTCCGTGTATGAATTGAGTCCCGGATCAAGCTCCAGGTCTCTCAGTGTCACCATGCAGCCGATCCGGAATTCCTCCCCCGTCTCCTCGATGGTGTCAAGTCCGAGACCGGAGAGGTCGATCGCCGTACCGATCTGCATCTTTCCCATTTTCAGCCAGACCATACCGCCGAGCACGCGGTTGCTCTTCTTCTGATTTAACTGCCATGCCTCTTCCAGGCTTTCCGCACGTTTATATTCCCTGATAACTCTCATTCTTTGCTCCTTGTCGCTACAAAAACTTCATATCTGTCCAGCATTTTCACAGCCTGCGCAGACAAGCGTGTAATCCCTATCGAACAGTTGTAAAATATACTTTAATTTTAACATACTTTCTGTTATAATTCCGTTGTAGTTAAAAAAACATAACGAAATTTCAACACAAAAATATTGAAAGAGGACAAAAGATCATGAAAAAAAATCTCAAGAAGCTTTCCGCCCTGCTCTTAGCTCTCGCATTATCCGTGAGCACAACTGCATGTGGAAACAGCACTGCATCCACGACGACCGCGGCTGAGACAGCTGCTGAAGTTACCACAGAAGCCGCATCCGAATCCGCAGCTGAGACATCTGCGGCGGCCGGCGACGAAATGACTGTCACCTATCCAGTCACCATCACTGACCATCTTGGCCGTGAGGTTACGATCGAGAAACAGCCGGAATCCTTCGTCAGCGGCTACTATATCTCCACAAGCCTGATGATCGCCCTTGGTCTCGATGACCAGTTAGTCGGCGTTGAGGCAAAGGCCGACAAGAGAAACATCTACAAATTAAGCGCTCCGGAACTCACAGAACTCCCGTCTGTCGGAACAGCGAAAGAGTTTGACCTTGAGGGCTGTGCCGCATTAAAGCCGGACCTTGTGATCGTTCCGACAAAGTTAAAAGATTCCATCCCGGCTATGGAAGAGCTTGGTCTCACCGTAATCGCTGTAAATCCGGAAGACCAGACAAAGTTATTCGAGACCATCGACATGATCTCCACAGCCGCAGACGTAGTTGAGAAAGGCCAGGAGCTGGAGTACTGGATCTCCGACGCTCTTGAGAGCTTAAAGAAATCCCTCGACGGCGTTGAGACTCCGTCCGTATACCTTGCAGGCAACAGCGCTCTGTTACAGACCGCTGGTCCGGAGATGTATCAGTCCACCCTGTTCGAGAACGCCGGCAGCGTGAACGCGGCTTCCGACATCACTGATACATACTGGGCAGACACTTCCTACGAGCAGATCCTCTCCTGGAACCCAGACTACATCGTACTCGCTGCTGACGCTGACTACGATGTTGACTCTGTTCTGAACGATTCCGCTCTCGCTGACTGCACAGCTGTAAAAGAAGGACACATTGCCCAGATCCCGAGCAACATCGAAGCTCTCGATTCCCCGGTACCGGCAAGCTTTTTAGGCAGCTACTATGTCGCTTCCATTCTTCACCCGGACGTTGTAACTGAAGACGATTTCAAGACTACAGAAAAGAATTTCTATGAAACATTCTATGGCTTCACTCCGGAAAACGCAAACTGATTCCAACCGGACAATGGCAATTTTAACTCTGGCGATGACATTTCTTGTCATCGCCTTTGTTTCAGCACTGACTACCGGAAAGTACCCGATCTCCCTGGCGGATCTTTGCGCAGGGGAACCGATGGCGGTCCGCACCTTTACCATACTCCGCCTGCCCCGCGCCCTCATGGGACTCGTCGGCGGCTTTGGCCTCGGTGTGGCCGGGTTCGTCTACCAGACGGTCTTCCGGAACCCGCTGGCGTCCCCCGATATCATCGGCGTCCCTTCCGGTGCCAGCGCAGGTGCCGCCTTCGCAATCCTTTTTACCTCCGCCGCATCGCCGTCCACCACGGTCTTCGCGTTTGTCGGCGGACTTCTCGCAGTTTGTCTGTCCCTTGGACTCACCGCCCTTTCCCCAGTAAAGGAACACTCTTCCATTGTTCTCGCGGGGATCGCGGTCCACTCCCTGGCGCAGACATTTCTCATGGTGCTGAAGCTCATGGCTGACCCGGAAAAACAGCTGGCTTCCATCGAATACTGGATCATGGGAAGTCTTGCGGGCGTCACTGCCTCGAAGATCCCGTTCCCTGTTGTGATCATTCTGTTTAGCTCCGCCGTTATTTTCCTGCTCCACCGCCATATACTGGCGCTGTCGGTGCAGGAGGACGAGGCACGAATGCTGGGTGTCTCTGTCCAGAAGACCAGGTTTTTCGTGCTTTTCCTCGCGACACTCACGGTGGCTGCCGCAGTCAGCGTCACGGGGCTTATCAGTTTTATCGGTCTTCTCGCCCCGCACACGGCGAGACTTCTCACCGGGCACAACAGGCGGTCATCCTGTCTTTTGAGCGGGATCATCGGAAGTGTCCTGCTGCTCACTGCGGACGTATTGGCGAAGTCCCTGACTGCGGTGGAATTGCCTGTGAGTATCTTCACATCGCTTCTCGGTGCACCGTTTTTGATCTATCTGATTCTCGCGGAAAGGAGGATCTGAGTCAAAATGGCTGATTTTTTTTCTGTTCAGGATATCTCCCTCTGTCTCGGCGGACGGCAGATCCTGGATCATGTCTCCTTTTCTGTTGACACACCAGGGCGTGTGATCGGACTTCTGGGGCCAAACGGAGGTGGAAAGACCACACTTCTCCGGGCCATCTGCGGGGAATTGCCCCATGACGGGCATGTTTTTCTTGAAGGTGCTGAGCTCGCCGGACTGCGTTCAAAGGAACTGGCACGGCGGGTCAGCTATATTCCGCAGCAGAGCGGGATCTCGATCTCCATGAGTGCCATAGATGTGGTGCTGATGGGATTTTATCCAAAATTAAAGCTACTCAGCCAGCCATCCGCGGATATGAGAGCGGCGGCACTCCGGGCTCTGGAACAGGTCGGGATGGCTGGTCTCGCAGACCGGGATTATCTGACGCTCAGCGGTGGAGAAAAGCAGCTTGTGATCCTGGCCCGGACGCTGGTGGAAGGCACGAAGC
>ERZ772870.2106-NODE-2106-length-11319-cov-8.424982_pt1 | contig 11319 bp, 10 predicted proteins | sample MGYA00511376_ERZ772870 | MGnify/ENA primary metagenome ERZ772870 (study PRJEB29015, sample SAMEA2737719) | human gut metagenome | biome: human gut; feature: human-associated habitat; material: faeces | place: China | collected 2012 ... | reverse complement strand
TGCTCATTACGAGTGAGCTGCTCTACCAGCTGAGCCACAGTAGCACATTGCACATCTGCTGCAACAGGCAATATTTTACCATATTTCTACGGTGCTGTCAAGGCCGGATTTCCTGTAAGCGGGGCAGCTTTTGCAGAGTGTTTCACAAAAAGTTATTGCATTTTAGCCCGGCGGCTTTATAATAGAATTGATTGCGCAAAAGGCCGCGCCTTTTGCCGGAAAGGACGAGCTGCACCATGATTTTTGTTCCCCTGCTGCACTACTTTTTGTGCAAGAATGATTACAGCGGCAACGAGGCCGGGCTGCGCTACCGGCTTACCCCGGGCAAGCGCACCGTGCCGGACCCGGACGGCGGCGCGGATGCCACCAAGGAGGAAAAGATCCTCACAGTGGACTACTGGCCCGCGCCCTGGACGATTGACAAGACCGATCCCGCCCTGCGCCGCCGGGAGGTATTTCCGCTTACGGACGAAGGGCGTGCCGCCGCTGCGCAGTATCTGAAAGACGCCTACGATGCCGAGCCGGAGCGCTGGAACAACTGCCCGGACATGATGGACTGCGACCCCTGGGAGCCGCCTGCCGAGCCGGATACTGCCAACGAATAAACCGAACGAGGAAACCATGATCTACCGTTTGAAAGAACTGAAGGGCGATACCATCGCCGTGCCGCAGCTGGTGTTCTCCAAGCTGGGCATTGCCGAAGAATACAATGTGCGGGTGGCGCTGTATGTACTGGCCACCGGCGTGACCGACCCGGACAAGATCTGCGCCGACCTCAAGCTGCGCAGCCGCATCAGCGCCGAGAGTGCTCTGGCGTTCTGGGCAGGTGCGGGGCTTTTGGAGCGCTACGAAGAAAACGCCGCGCCGGGCGCAGAGCCCAGCGCTCCCGCCCCCATGCGCTGGGCGGAGATCGCCGCCGCCAGCCGCACCGACCCCATGATCTCCAGCCTGATCGACTGCGGGCAGACCAGCTTTGCCCGTCCGCTGACCCATGCCGAGATGGAAAAGCTGGTGAACCTGTATGTGCAGGAGGGCTTTGCGCCTGAGACTGTGATGCTCTGCGTAGCCTATGTGGCCAGCCGGGGCAAGCGCACCATGGCCGCTGTGACCCATGAGCTGAAGGTCTGGCGCGCTGAGGGCGTAGAGACCGGTGAGCAGGCCGATGCCCACTTAAAGCTGCTGGCGCTGCGCCAGAGCCGCGAGGAATACGTCAGCAGCCTGCTGCAGATCACCCCCGAGGAGCTGACGCTGGGCGGGCGCAAGGCCATTGCGCGCTGGTACGAGGTGTACGGCTACGACGACGCCATGGTGCAGGAAGCCGCCGTACAGGCCGGCCCCAAGCGGGATCTGTGGTACTGGAACAGCATTCTGAAAACATGGAACGCCAAGGGTCTGCGCAGCATCCACGATGTGCGTGGCCCAGTGGCTGCAGCCGGAGCAAGCCGGAATATCCGGGTGGACCGCGCTGCACCCAGCGGAAACGATATCCTGAAAAACGCCACCCGCCGCCGTTCTCTTATCAAGAAACCGGAGTAAGGAGCCTTTATGCGTACCAAAAACGAATTGTATCAGCAGGCACTGCGCACTGTAGCCATGCGGCGGCAGACCGCCCGCGCTTTGGCGCAGGATGCACAGGCCGAGGCCGAAGCTGCCATCCCCGGGCTGCGCCATGCCGAAGAGGAAGTGCGTGTGCGGGGCATCCGCTGCGCCATTGCCGGAGCCTCCGGCAAGGACCGCACCGAGACTGCTGCCGCCCTTGCGGCGGCAAAGCAGAAGCTGACTGCCCTGTTGGCCGCAAGCGGACGCCCTGCGGATGCACTGGAGCCAAAGTTCACCTGCAAGCGGTGTGAGGACACCGGCGCGGTGGACGGCCGCACCTGCGACTGTGTGCGCCGGGTAATGCAGCAGCTGCGCCGGAAGGAGATTGAGGAGCTGTCCAGCCTGTCCATCTCCAGCTTTGACACCATGCAACTAGACTACTACCCCAACACGGTGGACAAGACACTGGGCGAGAGCGTGCGCAGCTACATGACCGGAGTTCTGGCCGACCTGCGGGATTACGCGGCAGACTTTTCCCCCACCACCCGCGAAAGCCTGCTGCTGGTGGGCAACGCAGGGCTGGGCAAGACCCATGCCGCCCTTGCCATTGCCGGTGAGGTGCTGCGGCAGAACTACGACGTGATCTATGTCTCCTGCCCGGACTTTTTCGGCAAGCTGGAAGCGCTACATTTCGGCACCGACCCCGGCGGCGAGGAGGAGACCTTGTTCCAGACTGCCTGCAACGCCGATCTGCTGATCCTTGATGATTTGGGCACCGAGTTCAACTCCAGCTTCTTCCTGACGAATCTGTACAGCTTGCTGAATAACCGCTTGGGCGCAAAGCTGCCTACCATCGTCACCACCAATATCACGGACGGTGCGCTGCTGGAAAAGCTGTATACAGAGAAGATCTCCAGCCGCCTTGCGGCCTTTGTGCAGATCCAGTTTTTAGGCAGTGATATCCGGGTGCAGAAGGCTGCAGAATAAGTCGTTTCATTTCTGCCGGAGCCGTCCATCTTTCGAGAGAAACAATTGCAAAACAAATGCGCAGCACCGCGTAAATAAAAAGCCATCTGCCGCAGCATGACCAGGGGCGAAACCCTTTGAATCAGCTGTTGCAGATGGCTTTATTGTTTGATAAATCAGAACTCCAGTGCAGGGCTTATCTCGTTGCGGCGCTGTGCCTGCACGATGCAGTCTTTTTCCGGCACGACACCGGCTGCACACAAGGTGGTGAACACGGTCTGCAAGGCAAGGTTGGGCGTGTTATTCTCCTGCGAGAGATGGCACAGGGCGAACTTTTTACAGCCGCTCTGGATGAGCTCCAGAAGCTTTGCGGAGCACTCATCGTTGGAAAGGTGTCCCCGCACGCTCTCGATGCGGGCGCGCAGATAGTAGGGGTAGGGCCCGCTGCGCAGCATGTGCAGGTCGTAGTTGCTTTCCAGCGCCACAAGGTCGCAGCCGGAAAGCGCCTCGTGCACCGGTGGGGTCAGGGTGCCAAGGTCGGTGGCGATGGTAATGGTCTTATCGTCCGGGGTGTGGATGCGGTAGCCTACGCAGGGTACATCGTGGCTGGTGGGGAAAGACTGCACCCCGAAGCAGCCGATGTCCTCTTCCCTGCCCTCCAGCGTGTTCAGCTCACAGTTGGCGGGCACGATATCGTTGGCATCCAGAAAATCCAGCGTAGCCGCTGCACCGTACACCGGCAGCGGGTTCTTTTTCAGGAAGGTGGAAAGCCCCTTAACGTGGTCGCTGTGCTCGTGGGTGACAAGGATGCCCGCGCAATCGCTGACGGCAAGCCCCAGCGATTTGAGCGCTGCCGTGGTGGTGCGTACGCCCTTGCCCATATCCACGATGAGGTACTGCGCACCGCAGCGCACCACGCTGCTGTTGCCGGAGGAGCCGGAATACAATGAAATGAACTCTGCCATGAAAACCTCTTATGTTACCACCTGAAAACAGCCCGCCGCACAGAACTTACGGCAGGCTGTTTGTTTTGTTGTTTGTGTTACAGGGCCTGTTCCAGCGCAGCGGGCATCCGCTCCACCTTGCTGATATCAGCGCCCAGACCGCGCAGCTTTTCCACGATATTCTCGTAGCCGCGCTCGATATGACCGATCTCCTCGATCTCACTGGTGCCGTCAGCCATCAAAGCGGCCACCACCATGGCGGCACCGGCACGCAGGTCGGAAGCGCGCAGCGGTGCGGGACTGAGCTTTTCTACGCCCTCAAACACGGCCACCTGACCGTCCACCTGCACGCTGGCACCCATCTTGCGCAGCTCGTCCACATAGCGGAAACGGTTGTCCCACACGCTCTCGGTGATGGTGCTGGTGCCCTTGGCCACGCTCAGCAGCACACCCATCAGGGGCTGCATATCGGTGGGGAAGCCGGGGTGCGGCATGGTGTTGATCTTCAGCGGCAGAATATCGCCGGTACGGGATACCCGCACAGCATCGTCAAATTCCTCCACAGTGATCCCTGCACGGCGCAGCTTGGCCGTGATGGGCTCCAGGTGCTTGGGGGTAACATTCTTGATGAGCACATCGCCGCCGGTGGCAGCGGCAGCTACCATGTAGCTGCCGGCCTCGATCTGATCCGGGATGATGCTGTAGGTGCAGCCGTGCATTTTTTCCACACCGCGTACCTTGATAACATCCGTACCGGCACCACGCACATCTGCGCCGCACATATTCAAAAAGTTTGCCAGATCCACCACATGGGGCTCCTTGGCGCAGTTTTCCAGAATGGTCTGCCCCTTGGCCATGACCGCAGAGAGCATACCGTTCATGGTAGCGCCCACGCTGACCTTATCAAAGAAGATATGGGCACCGGTCAGCTCCTGCTTGGTGCGCACGGTGATCATGCCGTAATCCACGCTGTCCTCTGTGCCCAGTGCACTGAACACCTTCAAGTGCTGGTCGATGGGGCGGGGGCCCAGATTGCAGCCGCCGGGCATGGCCACCTGTGCCTTGCCGAAGCGGGAGAGCAGTGCGCCAAGGAAGTAGTAGCTGGCGCGCATCTGGCGGGACAGATCGTCCGGCACATTGGTAGTGACCAGATGCCGAGTATCGATCTCGTAGGTGTTGCGGTTGAGCATCTTCACCTGTGCACCAAGGGTGCTCAGAATCTTGAGGCTGACCGACACATCGCTGATATCGGGCAGATTTTCGATCACGCAGACATCCGCTGCCAGAATGGTGGCAGGCAGAATACCCACAGCCGCATTTTTTGCGCCGGAAATAGTAACTTCTCCGTGCAGGGGCTTACCGCCGGTAATAACAAATTTCTCCACTTTTATGATCTCCTTGTCAAAGGCCTGTGCCACAGGCCTGTTAAGGCTACTGAAAGCATTCCATCTCGTTACTTGTACTGCCGAGGTGTACAGATTTACCAACACCGGGGCAGATTTATAACTATCCTATTATACACTACTTCCACAAAAAAGCAAAGCCCGATTTGTATCTGTTTCATTATTTTCTGTTTTGCCCAGATTACACGCGGATATTCCAATAATTTATTGAATTTTTCATCAATTTTGACGAATACCGACCCAAATTTCACCCTTTGGCGATATCACCAAACGTGATCCTCGCACCGCGCCTCCGGGATCCAGCCCAGCTGATAGGCTGTTACCAATTGCTTCAGGTCGTGCACTCGTTCCCGCAGCACCTCGCCCTCGTCCGTATCTTCCACGAGGATGCGATGATTTTCAGTCTCCAGAATGTTCTTCTGGGACAGGATATCCAAGTTCTCCCGCACCGCCTTTTCTGCGCTTTCAAAAGGCTGATGGGTGCGCAGGGACATGGTGCGGCTGGAATACACCAGCGTATACCCGGCAATGCCGGTCTTTTCGTGGTAGGCGCGGCAGAACCCGCCGTCGATGACCACCAGCCGTCCCCCTCCCTTGATGGGACTTTCGCCGTTTTTCTCCTGCACCGGCACATGGCCGTTGACGATATGGCTCGTGCCCGGCAGGCCGAACTCTGCCAGAATGCGGCGGCAGGCGGCTTCGTCGTTGTACCAGCTATAATAGGGGTCCTTGACCTCCGTATGGGTGGCGGGGTCTGCGATATACAGCCGCTCGAAGGTAGTCATGGCGCTGCGGCCAAACAGGGGTGAAAGCTTGCCGCACCACAGATACCACAGAAAATCCTGTCCGCTCTGGCGGGCAGCGCTGCCCTCTGCCCCGTAGTAGCCACGGCGGGCGCGGGCGTCGCAGTAATCCATCAGGGCACGGCCGGAGTAGCGGCGCCCCTCAAAGTGCTCCACTGCAAAACCGCCCTTCGTATTCATGGGCACAGCGCCGTGGTAGAGCAGGTTTCCGTTTTCAATGTGGTACACGCTGCCCTTGGCGTACAAAAATTCAATGTGCTGCTGTAATCTTTCGCTCTGCCGGAAAGACTGTACCAGCTTGTGCAGCACCAGCTGCTCGTCCGGGTTCAGCTTTGCGGGGTCTGCCGGGTCTACCGTGGGGAAAGAGGTGTCCCGCAAAGGATAGCTCTTCTCCCCCACCTGCACGGTGTGGGCGTCCCAGTCGATGCGGCGCAGATAGTCCCGCCCCTGCATCTGGAAATCCGGGTTGCGGTCGATGACCTGACATTCCAACTTGAACATGAGGATGGAGATGGCCTTGTGCATCACGGCGCAGCGGTGGAGCATTCCCTCCGTATAGGGGCCGCGGGCGGCATCCGTGTGGGGCATCCAGATGGAAAGGTCGTCCTCGCCGTAGAACTGCTCCGCCATGCGCTGCAAGTGCCGCAGATTGATGCCGTAGCAGTCCTCCAGCATCCCGTGGTTGTGGTAAGCAAGCGTAGTCTTAAGTACGGTGCAGATGCAGATGGGACTGCCGGCGGCAGCACCCATCCACACCACGTCATGGTTGCCCCACTGGATATCTACATTGTGATGACGCATCAACAGATCCAGAATAATGTCCGGGCGGGGGCCGCGGTCAAACAGGTCGCCCACGATATGCAGCTTATCCACCGCCAAATGCTTGATGAGCTCGCACAGCCGCACGATAAAGCGGTCGGCGCGGCCGTTCTCGATGATGCTGCCCACGATCTGGCCGTAGTACAGGTCTTTATCGTGATCCTCAAAGTGGGCATGGAGCAGCTCGTCCAGAATATAGCCGCAGCTGGAGGGCAGACAGCCGCGCACATGGTCGCGGGTGTGCTTGGAGGACACCAGACGGCAGATATCGATCAGCTGGAGAAGGGTTTGGGTATACCACTGCTCCAGTGCATCCTCGGTAGTGCAGCGTGCTTTAAGCTGAGGCAGCTTTTCGGTGGGATAATAGATCAGGGTGGCAAGCTCGGCACGGGCTGCTTCCGGCATGGTGTCACCCAGCACGGCATCCACCTTTTCCCGGATGACACCGGAGGCAGAGTTCAGGATGTGCACAAAGGCCTCGTTCTCGCCGTGCAGGTCGCTCATAAAGTGCTCGGTGCCCTTGGGCAGCTTGAGCAGCGCCTGTGTGCTGATAATCTCGCTGGCAGCTGCCGCCTGCGAGGGGTAATCTCTGGCCAGCAGGGTCAGATATTTCAGATTATCGCGAATCTCATCGGTTTCGGTGCGCATGGTCTCCTCCATCATAACGCATTCCTTGCCCTGCAAAGATGTTGCGTTTTTTGTATTATCGTTTCTCTATATTTCAGTATAGCACGAATGGCACCAAAAGTGGTATACTGAATACGAAAATTTTAAGCAAAGGACTTTGGATATTATGCCGAAAACCATTTCCATCCCCTCCCGCTGCACCCTCTGCCCCCGCCGCTGCGGTGCTGACCGTGCCGCCGGGCGCACCGGCTTCTGCGGGGCGGGCGCTACGCTAAAAGCTGCCCGCGCTGCCCTGCACCACTGGGAGGAGCCCTGCATCAGCGGCACAAGGGGCAGCGGCACGGTGTTCTTTTCCGGCTGCACCCTCAAGTGCTGCTTCTGCCAGAACTACCCCATCAGTGCCGAGGGGCTGGGGAAAGAGATCACCGTGGAGCACTTGGCCGAGATCTTTTTGAATTTACAGGCGCAGGGCGCGCACAACATCAATCTGGTCACCCCCGGGCAGTGGCAGCCGTGGATCATTGCCGCGCTGGACATTGCCCGCACCAAAGGGCTGCGTCTGCCCATCGTGTGCAACACCGGCGGCTACGAGACCGTGGAAAGCGTAGAGGCTTGGCGCGGGTACATCGACATCTGGCTGGCTGATTTAAAATATGTGTCCTCTGCCCTTTCCGCAGAGCTTTCCGCCGCGCCGGACTATTTTGCCGAGGCAAAGCCCGCCATCGAGGCCATGATGGCGCAGGCCGGACATCCGGTATTCGATGCGGACGGCATCCTGCAAAAGGGGGTCATTTTGCGTCATCTGGCGCTGCCGGGTCATGTGAAGGACAGCTTTGCCGTGCTAGACCAGATGGCTGCATGGAACGATGCCGACCCCGGGTGCTTTCTGCCCAGCGTCATGAGCCAGTACACTCCCTTCTACAAGGCCGCAGAGCACGGCATCGGGCGGCGCATCACCACCTACGAATACCGCCGAGTGGTGAACTACGCCATGGACAAGGGACTTGTGCAGGGCTATATGCAGCAGAAGAGCAGCGCCAAGGAGGAATACACCCCCAGCTTTGACCTGACCGGAGTGTAATTCTGCGGCAGAGCAGCCTTTTCAGCAACTTTACCAAATTTTCGGTCTTATTTTCTCTTGCTTGCGCGTGCAAACGCTTGCATTCTGTCCGGGAACGCACTATAATGGATACAACGATGTGTTAATAGTTGCGGGTTTCCGCAATGTCATCAGGAGGAGCTTTATGGAACATTTCAATCCGATCCTTGGCAGCGAGCCCAATGGCCAGAAGTTCATCACCTGTGGTGAGATCATGCTGCGCCTGACCCCGCCGAACTACGAAAAGATCCGCATGGCATCGGCCTTTGAGGCCAGTTACGGCGGCAGCGAGGCCAACATTGCGCTGGCGCTGGCAAACCTTGGCGTGGACAGCACCTTTTTCAGCGTAGTACCCAACAACAGTCTGGGCAAGAGCGCTGTGCGCTGGCTGCGCTCCAACGATGTGCACTGCACCCCCATGATCCTGACCGAGCCGGACGAGACCCCTTCTAACCGTCTGGGTACTTATTATCTGGAGACCGGCTACGGCATCCGCGCATCCAAGGTCATCTACGACCGCAAGCACAGTGCCATTACCGAGTACGATTTCTCTCAGGTGGATCTGGACGCCTTGCTGGAGGGCTACGACTGGCTGCACCTCAGCGGCATTACCCCGGCACTGGCACCCAACTGCCGCAGCCTGATCCTTGATATGCTGAAGGTTGCCAAGAAGAAGGGCCTGACCGTGAGCTTTGACGGCAACTTCCGCTCCACCCTGTGGACTTGGGAGGAGGCACGGGACTTCTGCACCGAGTGCCTGCCCTACGTGGATGTGCTGCTGGGCATTGAGCCCTACCACCTGTGGAAGGACGAAAACGACCACAGCAAGGGCGACTGGAAGGACGGTGTGCCCCTGCAGCCCAGCTACGAGCAGCAAGACGAGATTTTCCAGCGGTTTATCGAGCGCTACCCCAACCTGAAGTGCATCGCCCGCCATGTGCGCTACGCCCACAGCGGCAGTGAAAACAGCCTGAAGGCCTTTATGTGGTACGAGGGTCACACCTTCGAGAGCAAACTGTACACCTTTAACATTCTGGATCGCGTGGGCGGCGGCGACGCCTTTGCCAGCGGCCTGATCTACGCCATGCTGCACAACTACAAAGCCATGGATATGATCAACTTTGCAGTGGCCAGCAGCGCCATCAAACACACCATCCACGGCGATGCCAACATCACCGATGATGTGAGCACCATCCGCAACCTGATGAACATGAATTACGATATCAAGCGGTAAGCCGCATACAGCAACAGGCTCCCTGCCAATGGCAGGGAGCCTGTTTTTTGCATTGTAATCGCGGGATAAAAAAGGGCGCTCCAACCGTAAGCGGATGGAACGTCCTTCTGTTCTTGCTTAGTTGGACAAGATCATGCGGTCATTTGCAAACTCGCCGCCGCTGGCGATCTGGAACTTGGCCAGCAGATCGGAGACGTGCAGCTTCTGCTTCTCCTCCCCTGCCACGTCGTAGATGATGTGACCCTCGTGCATCATGATGAGGCGGTTGCCGTATTTGATGGCATCCTTCATGTTGTGGGTGATCATCATGGTGGTCAGATGGTTCTCCTCCACGATGCGTGCCGAGAGGGTGAGCACCTTCAGAGCCGTTTTGGGGTCCAGTGCAGCGGTGTGCTCATCGAGCAGCAGAAGCTTCGGCTTGTTCATGGTAGCCATCAGCAGGGTCAGCGCCTGCCGCTGACCGCCGGAAAGCAGTCCCACCGGCTGCTTCATGCGGTCCTCAAGGCCCATATCCAGCAGCGCCAGCTTTTCGCGGAACGCTTCCTTGTCCTTGCGGGAGATGCGGGAGAAGATGGCGTGGGGCGCGGTGCCGGCACGCAGATAGGCCAGCGCAAGGTTTTCCTCAATGGTCATGTTGGGTGCCGTGCCCTTGAGCGGGTCCTGAAACAAGTGACCGATGACCTTGCTGCGCTGGTGCTCCGGCTCAAAGGTGATATCCTGTCCGCCCAGCAGGATGCTGCCCTCGTCGGCGATGAAGCCGCCGGTGATGGCGTTGAACAGGGTGGATTTGCCCGCGCCGTTGGAGCCCACGATGGTGGCAAAGTCCCCGGCTTCCATGTGCAGGCTGACACCGTTCAGGGCCACTTTTTCATTGACCGTGCCGGGGTTGAAGGTCTTGTGCAGATCGTTCAGCTGAAGCATTTCCATCTTACTTTCCCTCCTTGCCGGTAGTCACGCGGCGGCGGCAGGCCCCATGCTTGCGCTGCTCAAAGGCGATTTTTTCCTTGATGGCCGGCATCGAAATGGCGATGGCCACGATGATGGCGGACACCAGCTTCATGGCAGCGGCAGGCACATTGAAGCGCAGGGCCACAGCCACGATAAAACGGTACAGGCAGCTGCCGAACACCACGCCGATGATCCGGCGCAGCATGGTGCGCTTACCAAGCAGAGTCTCGCCGATGATGAGGGAAGCCAGTGCGATGGTCACCATGCCGGTGCCGATGTCGATGCTGACGGATTTTTGACTTTGGGCCAGCAGGCAGCCGGACAGCCCCGTGAAGGCATTGGCCACGCACAGGCCTACGATGGTGGTAAAGGTGGGATTGATAGAGGAGGAGCGGACCATGTCGGGATTGTCGCCGGTGGCGCGGATGGCCAGACCCAGGCGGGTGTGCAGAAACAGGACCAAAAAAACGATCACGGCAATCACGGCGATGGCCGCCACAAGCAGCTTATACTGCTCAGCCAGGAAGGTGCCCTGCAGCAGAGCCCGGGCCTTGGTGAACACGGTCTCGGTTTTGTTCATGTTCAGCAGGGAGGAGCCGCCCATGACGGCGATATTGACGGAGTAGAGCCCGGTGTTGACGATGATGCCCGCCAGGAGGCTGTCAATGCCCATTTTCGTTTGCAGCAGGGCGGTGATGAAGCCGGAGAGGACTCCGGCGCCCATGGCGGCCAGGAGGGCCAGATAGGGATGCCCGGCAATGGCTACCATAGCACCCACAGCGGCACCCAGAGTGAAGCAGCTGTCGGTGGAAAGATCGCATACATTGAGCATGGAGTAGCTCAAAAACAGTGCCAGCACGGTCAGCGAGCAGATGAGGCCCAGCTCCAGGGCGGTTTGGACCAGAGATAAAATGTTCATGAGAGACTTCTCCTTTCC
>ERZ772870.2102-NODE-2102-length-11336-cov-4.338357_pt1 | contig 11336 bp, 10 predicted proteins | sample MGYA00511376_ERZ772870 | MGnify/ENA primary metagenome ERZ772870 (study PRJEB29015, sample SAMEA2737719) | human gut metagenome | biome: human gut; feature: human-associated habitat; material: faeces | place: China | collected 2012 ... | reverse complement strand
ATAAGAACAGAGATATTGTTAAGATACTTCCGACCTTAAATACTTCCTTGTGTTTGGCTGCCTACATAGGCAGGAAGCATCTGTCTAAATCATATTGGGAGGTCAAACACAATGGAACGAATTATTAAGCGTGGCGACATTTATTATGCGGAGCTTAATCCCGTTATCGGCTCGGAACAAGGCGGCACAAGACCTGTACTTATCATTTCCAATGATATAGGAAACAAGCACAGCCCGACGGTAATCATTGCAGCAATTACGAGCCGAGTACACACAAAAGCAAAGTTGCCCACACATACCGCAGTAAGTAATTATGAAGGGCTTGACAAGGACTCTGTTATCCTGCTTGAGCAGATACGGACGATTGATAAGCAGAGGTTAAAACAGTATATGGGAATGATGCCCAATAACATAATGGCAAGAGTTGACAAGGCTCTTGCCATTAGTGTTGCACTTGAAAAAAATGAAAACAAATGTGTAAAGCAGGTATGAGGGATAGATTTGCACATTGGTAAAATGGCGGCTGTATTTCTATAATTTAGAGGTACAGCCGTTTTAGCTTTAGCGGAGGTATTCGTTTATGGGAAATGAAAAGTTAATTCATAATACAGAACTGCAAGACGAACAGTTGAAAGATGAAACCGAAACATTCAATTCTTTTATCAATGTTATGGTGCAGATAGTTGAAAAATACGGAAAGACTGTTTTGCAGGAATTAGATTGTGCTGCGTAGGTTACGCAGCCTTACATATCACATTTCCCTATAAATTTATGGAGGTGGTACGATGAACAGAGAAGGAAAGAAATGTGTCCTATATCCGAGAGTAAGTACTGAAATGCAGGTGGACGGATATAGCCTTGAAGGGCAGAAGAATAGCCTGAAACGATTTGCTGACAGAGAGGAAATGGAGATTGTTGGTATATATGAAGATGCGGGTAAATCGGGAAAATCTATTGAGGGGAGACCTGCTTTTAAGAAGATGCTTTCCGATATAAAGAACGGATTGGAGATAGATTATATTCTGGTCTATAAACTTTCACGATTTGGAAGAAACGCAGCAGATATTCTAAATTCATTGGAGTTTGTGCAGTCGTATGGAATAAATCTTATTTGTATTGAGGAAGGTATTGACTCATCACAGACAAGCGGAAAACTTTTAATTTCTGTATTATCTGCGGTTGCAGAAATTGAAAGAGAAAATATCATTGAACAGACAATGAATGGACGGAGAGAAAAAGCACGACAAGGTGGGTGGAATGGTGGATTTGCACCATACGGATATTATCTGAAAGACAATCAGCTCTTGATAGAAGAAACGGAAGCTGAAGCAATCAGAATTATATTTGATAAATTTGCTAATTCTGATATAGGACTTGGCGGAGTAGCAAAATATCTTAATCTTCAAGGTATAAAGAAGATACCTCGTCAGAACGGCACATTGGAAACTTGGAGCAGTCATTTTATACGGTTGATATTAGACAATCCTGTTTATTGTGGAAAGATTGCTTATGGCAGAAGAACACGAGAAAAGGTAAAAGGTACAAAAAATGAATATAAGCAGGTTCATGCAGAGGATTACATTCTGGAAGATGGACAACATGAAGGAATTATCAGCGAGGAATTGTGGCAAAAGGTTCACGCAAAGCGTATGGCAACAGGAATTAAACAGCCATCCAAAATCGGTAAGGATAGGTCACACCTTTTGACGGGGATATTAAAGTGTCCCCTTTGTGGAAGTTCAATGTATACGAACAAACACGCTTGGACAAATAAAGACGGCACATACAAAGAGGTTTACTATTATATTTGTGGTAGAAATAAGCAGGAGCGAGGACATCATTGTGATTATAAAGCATCGCTAAGAAAAACAGATATTGAGCCACTTGTAATTGAAGCTGTTAAGGAATTGGTAAGCAATAAGTATTTTGCAAAAGAGATTGAAAAGCGTATTGGCGTACAGACCGATACAACAGCTATTGATAAGGAACTTGCCAATTACGAGAGTAAGCTGAAAGAAGTAGATTTGAATAAAGCCCGTCTGGAACGAGAGATTGATAATCTGCCTATTGATGCTCGTTTCAGAGAAAGGAAAATCCACGACATGACTTTAAGACTTGATGCCTTGTATGATACAATTGTAGAGTTGGAAGAACGGATTGAAGATGCAAAGCTGAGAAAAAGTTCTATCGAAATGGAAACAATCACTCTGGACAATATTTACAAGCTTATGCTGAATTTCGGAAAGCTCTATGATATAATAAGTGACGAGGAAAAGAAAAGCCTTATTACTTATCTCATAAAAGAAATTCAGATATATCCAAATGGGGAGTCAGAGCAGCCTTTGAAGTCAATAGAGTTTAATTTCCCAATATATCGGGATGGTCAAGAGGTAAGGCGGCTCTTGTGGGAAAAAGGTAATACCGTTGAGACGATTGTGTTGTTGTTTCGCAGCACGTCTATATTAAGATTTTTCTCACTATATTCATTGAGGATAGGCATGTCTATGATGCTCACCTGTTCAAGATATGAGAATAAAAGGTTTACATCCCTTGTGTACGATATGTACGTGCTGTTTGTGTACTCCTTTATCACAGTGTGGAGCAGAAGAATGGACATGGCAGTCAGAATAATTGCTATGACGGAGGAGAGAAATATGGAAAGTTTTCTTTTGAGCTGTTCTATCATATAGATGTGTCCTCCTTTCTGCAGACTAGCATGTAGCCACTGCCGTATACGACCTTTATCACAAGACTGCTATGGATGGTTTTTAATCTGTTTCTCAGAAAATAAATGTAATTCAGTATATTCCCATTTCCCACATTTGAGGTCAGTCCCCATATGGCTTCGATGATCTCGTCTTGACTTACCAGCTTACCAGCAGATCTCAGCAATAATTCAAATAGCTGGGATTCTCTGTTGGTGAGCCGCACCGACTGGGTACCACATTGAAGTGTCCGGCTGTCGAGCATATAAGTGACATCACCATATGAATAGTCAAATGTACCAATCTGTTGGGTTCTTCGGTAAAGTGCGTTTATACGAGCCAACAGCTCATCAAATTCAAAAGGCTTGACAATATAATCGTCGGCACCGTGGGAAAATGCTGCAGTTTTGTTCTCGAGTGTCCCAAGGGCTGTGAGCATAATCACGGGTATCGATATCCTGTCAAAGTATAACTGATTGAGAATGTCCAGACCGGACATGTCAGGGAGCATCCAGTCAAGCACCAGGATGTCGATATCCACCCCGGAATATATGAGCTCTGTGCTCTGCTTTCCAGTTGTACACAGCGTCACAGATATTCCGTGATCTTCCATTTGTCTTTTCAGTATTTTCCCAAGATTGAGGTCGTCCTCCACAAGCAGCAGGTTCATACATATCCCCTTTTCGTTATTGTAATCTGGAATGTAGTTCATTTCATTCTTACTTTATAGTAATTCATTTGGGGAGCGTTTGAAAGCGGTATACGCAATTTAGATGGTTTTTAGATAATCTGAGAGTCTGTAGATGCTACAATTTGTACATGAAAATATGTGAATAGAGGAAGTGCTAACTGGGGAAAAGGAGGTAATCATGGGGCGTATAAATATATTTTTACTGCTTGCCGCTGTCATGATAATATGCTGTGGCTGCGCTGGAACATCAGGAGATGAAGAGGTGGTGAAGGAACTGTCTGAATATCAGATGACACAATTGAATGTGGCGGAGGTGTATGGAATAGGAAAGACACAGGACGGTTATGTGTGTATAGGAGAAAATTCTGACGGCGAGGCTGTAAAGCTGACATTCACGTCACCTAATGGTGAGGTACAGGAGGAAAAGCTTGACTCAGCTTTCGTGATGTCAGTGGACGAGAAGATATCAGCGGCATATGTTGATGGGGATGGAAGTATATATATAGCTTTGAGCAGTGTCTTGGGAGATGGAGACATGGAGAGCAGGATAGCCGTCATAACAGGGAATGGAGAGGTCAGACAGCTATCTGATGAATTTGAGGGAAATGTGACAGCTATCAGAGTGCTTGCTGACGGATCCGGCTATATCTCGGGCTGCCCGGGCGGTGATATAAGGTGTTTTTCAATGGATGGTGAAGAGAGATTTGTCATCAAAAATATGAATTACACAGATATATGTGTGGCGAGCGACAGGATTATGGTTTTGACAGAGAGGAGCCTTCTGTCATATGACATATCCGATGGAAGTGAGACTGAAAACATCACAGCATTTGATAAGAGTATGGCGGACGACCTGGACGAGACCTTCAACGAAAAGGGGATGGATGCGGTGAGCTGCAGAAATATCATGAAATATGACGAAGATTCGGACTCACTGTATCTTATGCTGAGCACAGGTTTATATGAGTATAAGCTGAAGGATAGGCTGGGAATTAGACTTGCTACGTTCAGGGATTCAGATATTGAGTACGACTATGTGGTTGAAGGCGGTGATACATTTGTTGCGATAGCTGGTGGCAAGAGTGGAAGAAAGTATGTGGTGGTGTATTCATATGATTCAGGTTATGCTTCAGCAGAAGACAAAGAAGAGATGGGTGATAATGAAGTTACACTATATTCGTTATATTATGCAGAGAGCTATGAAACTCTCATCTCATGGTACGAGGAATACCATTCTGACATGACGGTGAAGTATACATGGGGAATAGATGATGATAATGGAATATCTGAGAGCGATGCAATAAGAGCGCTCAATACACAGCTTCTCGCTGGTGAGGGACCTGATGTTATCATAATGGACGGATTGAATGTGGGAAGCTATGAGGATACCGGAGTGCTCTTGGAATTGTCACAGGTGTATGACGATATACTGGAGGAAAATTCAGACTGTCTGGAAAATGTTCTCAACACATACAGGAAAGAGGATGGTTCGATATACGCAATTCCATCCATGGAGACGTTTACTGCAATTATCGGGCCGGAAAAAGAGGTAAAGAACATGATGGATGTACAGTCGCTTGCAGCATATATAAGCAGTCAAGACAGACCAAAATATGGAAATGACCTGTCATTCTATAATTGGGAGTGTTATTTTGATATATTGTATTCAGGATACGCATCGGAGATTGTGGATAGCAATGGAAATTATGACGAAGAGATGCTCAGAAAATTTCTAGAGGACTTAAAGCTTTTGTATGACACGGAGATGGAAAGGACGACTCAGGATCAGATTGATGAGTGGAGTGCAACGTGGGGCACCTACAGTGATCAGATAAAAAAAGCTATAAACAGTGAGTATATGAGCCCGCTGTTCAACAGCGCCTGGTCTGGAAGAAAAACAGCATTTGTGAACATGAAGACGATGGGAGAATCCTGGCGTTTTTACAGTATAAAAGAGGACTATGAGGTCGGAACAGGTGAGAGCGGCGAAAATACGGATTACGCATATGAAATATGGGGAAATGGTGGAGGAAAGGTGTTTGTGCCAAACACGGTTGTTGCGATAAATTCCAGATCAAAGAGTTTAGATCAGGCTATAAGTTTTATGAAGGATCTGTTCAGTACGGATGTACAGAAAATATATTACGGCGTTGAATGTGGAAATCCGGTCAATATGGAGGGCGTGCGGGAATGGAACAGAGAGGCACAGTCCATGGGAACTCCGGGAGGAAAGATCACCCTGGGGGGAAATGATTACATGGATTGGTCGTATTGGCGTAAGGATGAGTATCTTGAGGACTATATAGATAAATTGAGAGAGCTTGATACTCCGTCGAATACTGATGCGAGGGTGCGCAGTGTGATAAGGGATAACGTTGGAGACTATCTTGAAAATGGGGATAGTCTGGACAGCACAGTTAATTCCATAGATAAACTTTTAGGGGTGTATTTGAGTGAATAAATTAGTTAGCAGAAGGACAAAAGGAACAGTCGGATTTGTGATTCCGGGTTTTTTGGGGGTTATGATCTTTGTTGTTATTCCGCTGATGGATGTATTTATATCGTCATTTCAGAGTGTGGGGCATGGTGGCTTTTCAGGACTGCAAAATTACAAAGCGGTATGGGAAAATACGGCATTCAGACTAGCAGCAGGCAACTCCCTGCAGTTTGAGCTGGTGAGTGTTCCACTTCTCATGGTAATCTCGTTGATAGCTGCGGTAGAGGTATATGGAATGAAAAGCAGCGCAGTCAGGTTTGCATTTCTCGTGCCGCTTGTTATACCATCAAATTCACTTGCGGTGGTCTGGAGGCTATTGTTTGCTGATCTTCTTTCGGGAAAGGCGGTCTTCTGGCTGTTTGTGGGCACATTTATATTTAAGAACACAGGGTACAATATGCTTATATGGATGTCTGGGTTGTCGGCGATACCGGAGACTGTGTACGATGCTGCCAGAGTTGATGGAGCGGGAAGATATACCCAGCTATTCAGGATCACGCTTCCAAATATGAAAAGGTCATTTTTCATAGTTGCCATGTTGTCTGTGGTGAATTCCCTTAAGATATTTAGGGAGCAATATTTGATGGCAGGCAGCTATCCGGACATGAGCATATATCAGATACAGCATGTGTTTAACAACTGGTTTGAGAAGCTGGAAATCAGCAGGCTTACGGCGGGGGCAGTTATGACAGCCGTGGTATTTTTCGGAATCATACTTATAATTCGTTTGGTATGTCTCACTGATTGGCATGAGATATCAGTTAAATATAAAAGAAAGATTTTACTGAGAGGACGTGGAATCAAATGAGGTATGTAGCAGAGGGGATACATTTGTTATTGAAGATACTGGTCATAATGGGAGCGGCGCTGGCGGTAATCCCTTTATTGATTCTGTTAAGTGGAACATTTATGGGTGAGATGGAGCTGGATCAGTTGTTGTTTCAGGGGGCAGATAGTGGTGCGAGACATGTTGTGTGGCATATGATCCCGCTATATCCGACATTTAAAAATATTGTAGAACTGTTATTTGACACTCCGGAATACTATGTACTTTTCTGGAATTCCGTGAAGATAGTCGGGGTGGTGATAGCCGGACAGCTTGTGTTCGCTGTGCCAGCAGCGTGGGGGTTGTCGCGGAGCGGCAGCAGATGGGCAAATCTGATATTTGGTCTGTATATGTTCTGCATGATACTTCCATTTCAGGTGACAATGCTGTCGCAGTACATTGTGTTAAATAGGCTAAACATGATAAATACGCATTGGGCGATTATTCTGCCGTTGATGTTCTCAACCTTTCCGATATTTATTATGTATAGCGCATTTGAGCAGATCCCGGATTCAGTGGTAGAGGCGGCACGGCTGGATGGTGCGGGCAGTTTCACTATATTTTTACACATGGCCATACCCATAGCAAAGAGAGGAATCATAGCTGCAGTGATATTGGGATTTCTCGAATACTGGAATGTTGTGGAGCAGCCGGTCGTGTTTCTCAAGGACAAGTACCTGTGGCCATTGTCTGTTTATCTGCCAAATGTGACGGAGGGAAGTGCGGGAAGAGCGTTTGCATTTGCACTGTTCAGTTGTATTCCGTCACTGATCGTGTTCTATGTCGGTAGGGGAATTCTGGCTGATGGAATATCAATAGGTTCTGCCGAAGATTGATAAAGGCAGATTGTAGGAGAAAACAGGAGAAGTATTATGAGACGATTTGCAGGAAAGCGATGGACAGACTGCGGTATAAAGGCCGTTATGATCTTTATGGCGGTGGTTATTGTCGGCACATTTGTGTCGAGGTTTGCGAGCAGTGCTCTTACCCCGAGGGTTGAAACGGAGTATGCAGTGTCGGGGACGGTGTCTATGAAGGTTTTACAGGATGTGGTTATAGATGGGGATAAGAAGACGCCGGTGTATATCTATCCCGGACTCCCGACGCAGGAGATATTTGTCAGTGCAGGGGAAAAGATTAACCGGGGAGATCCGCTTATGAGGGTGGATGTGAACATGGCCAGATCTGTGTATCTTGAGAAGAAGCTTGAGCAGAAAAGCCTGAAGGAGCAATACTGGTATACATGGGGAGAAGAGATGGATGTTATGGATGACAAAATTGCAGTGGTAGATGAACAGCTCCAATCTCTGGAAAAACTTATGGATGATGATGGAATTGTTTATTCGGAGCTTGACGGAATCATATCGGAGTCCAGAGTCGATGTAGGAAATAAAACTGAGGAGAGTGCGGCTTTTGTGGTCACGGAGAAAGCAGATAAATACACTATTAAAATATCTGTGACAGAGGAACAGAAAAGGTATATAGAAAAAGGGGACAAGGTTATGGTTCAGCAGGACGGCAGCGGTGTGAATACGGAAATATCTGCGATATACAGTGATGCTGATAGTGGACAGGGATATATAGTGGAGGCAGTTATTCCAGGAGATATATTTGAAGTGGGTGACAGCGTGCTGGCAGAGATTTCACATCAGTCTGAGAGTTACAGCTCTGTGGTTCCTGTGGCCGCAATACGTGCTGATGTGTCTGGGTCATATGTGCTTGTCGAGAGACCGAAGGAAAACCTTCTTGGGACGGAATATGTTGCTGCGAAGGTATATGTGACAGTCGGGTATACAAATAATTATGACGTAGGTTTGAAGAAGAGCCCTTTGACCAGTGATGATAAGATTATTGTAAGCTCAGATAAGAGAGTGGAAGCCGGTGATACTGTACGTGAAAAATAGAAGGTTTTATAAGAGCGCTGTGATCGGCATAGTTTTCGGTATTGTATTGGTGTGGTTGTTTATATGGAATGTCATGAATGTAATAAATATAAGTATTAGGTATGATGGCGACAGAAACTATGCATTTGTCACCACAGGGCAGACTGTGTACACCAGAATGAAGGACGAGGACTATGTAAAGGGAACATATAGAATTTTCCCAGAGGAGACAGTTGCCGGGGACAGTGTATATAAAAAAGTCCAATCTGATATAGTTGTTGTTGATTTTACTGTAGAGGATATTTTAGGGGTAACCGGGGCTCTGCAAAGAGATGATACAGATGGATGCATAATAAGCGGGGAGCTTTCATATACGCTGTTTGGAAGCAGTCGCACCGTTGGCTCTATTATAAAAGTGTTTGAAAAAACTTATGTTGTCCGTTCTATCGTTGACTCTGAGGAAAGTTATATAATCGTTCAGGCAGGGCAGGAACGTGGAGGTGACTGGGAGTTTGTTGACAGTAAAACTATAAATGGCATAGTGCTCGACGTATCGGATGAGAATTATAGGAGTGAATATGCAGATGATGTAGCCTGTCATCATGGTTATGGCAACAGCTTTTACTATGTTATAGATTATCTAGATATTTTACCGGACATAAATCTGCCGTCAAAGTGGTCAGATTTTGATTTCTGGAGGGATACCTGCGATGAGCTTAAGTCCATAAATGAGAGAAAGTTGTATTCTGACAAGGATGTTCTGGAGAAATCCTATTACAGGTGCAGCCAGAAGCTGAAGAGGTATAGATTGCGAAGTGGTATTTTTGTTTTCATATTATTTGTGTGGATGATTATGATATGCAGATTCATTAGGGAAAATATAAAAAAGTAAAACAAAAAAATGGTTTACAATGGCAATTTTGTGCATATAATTAGTGATAAAAGGTGGTGAAAAATATGATTATAAGATATACGTTTGATAATTTCTGCTCCTTTAATGCAGAGAGTGAGTTTTCCATGGAAGCCCCTGGGGGAAAAGTAAAGAAACGTTTTCCTGATAATTATACAACAACTCTGATTGGATATGATCTTTTAAAGACTGCTGTAATTGTCGGTGAAAATGCAGGTGGAAAATCTAATTTTATAAACAGCTTAAAGTATTTGAAATCGTTGTTTGATACTAACTTGAAAGTGCAGTCTGTAAATGCCTATATAAATACTGATACATTGGTAAATGAGAAAATACCAAAACAGAGATTTAATATCGTGTTTGTAGCTAGAAATCATTTTGTTTATGAATATGAAGTAGTAGTGGACAGTTTGGGAATATATAGTGAAAAACTCCTAAGGAGTCAGCTCAGAAAAAGAGCTGCAAGTGAGGTATTTGAAATTAAGCGGGATTCAGACTCGAAATATATACAGAAAAGAGGAAAAGCAAAGGAAATCGCAACTGTACTGGAGAACAGCAACAATAGTTATGGCTTATTTGTAAGCAAGCTTGCGTTGTTGGGGAATGCAGATGCGGCTGAGACTGTTGACTGGATGGCAGATGTATTATATCCGGGAACTTTGCCTTCTGAACAGGTAGAAAACATAATAAGACAGGAGTCGGATATTGAAATTCTCAAAGATCCAAGATATGTGGAAATTTTCAGAATGGTGGATTATAGCATATGTGGGATAGAGGTAGATGAAGAGAAACCGTATTCAAAAACGATGATAATTCGTTCAAATGCAAATGGACAGACATTTAAACGAGAGCTTTCTCAGGATTCTACTGGTGTTCGTGAATTTTTTGCATGGGCAGTGCAGATCTTTCGGGTTGTATATGCAGATAAGGTTGTATTTGCAGATGAGATGGATAGGGTGCTTAATCCAATCTTATCAGAACGTGTAATTGCATATATAAATGGAATGGAGCATAAAGGACAATTTATCTTTTCAACGCATAATGTACTTCATTTGAACTTGAAGACATATATGAAAGAACAGATATATTTTATTACAAAGAACAGGGAGAATCTTGTTTCAGAGCTTTATTCTCTTGCGGATTTTCCTGAAGTTAGATACGAAAACACAAAAATATATGAGTTTTACATGAAGGGGATTTTGGGAGGTACAGCGTTTGAGTAGAAAAAAGCGAATCCTACAGAAAAGATTTGCAATATTTTGTGAAGGAGATACAGAATACAATTATATAGATAAGATGAGAAGAAATCAGGGCGTTGAACTGGTTTTGAAACCAATTAATATGCATGGTGGGGGCTATGCAAATTTCTTGCAGAAAATAAGAACAGAGTCGCAAAGTAACTATCTGGCAAAGTTTATTATTGTGGATGCGGATAGGCTTACTACTATACAGGGCGAGCTGGATGGGTTCAATAAGCTGCTTGAATATTGCATGATTCAAAATAAAAAAGGCAACACTCCACATTTCATTATAATGGACAATCCTAATTTTGAATATGTGGCTTGCCTGCACAGTCCTGCGTATAAAGGACAGGATGTTCATAAGTTTATTCAGTCATCATTTGGTACAAAAAGTATTGCCGCTTTCAAGGGAAATAAAGATATTTACAATTATCTCAATAGTGGGGAGTTATCATATGTAAATATGCTGTCTTCACTTACCGGAAAAGATAAGCTGCTATATAACAGATATGAGATAAAGAAGAAGAACTTTGAAATAGTGGTAAAAGATACTGTGGTGGATATGGATAATATCAATATAAAG
>ERZ772870.2101-NODE-2101-length-11344-cov-26.312074_pt1 | contig 11344 bp, 10 predicted proteins | sample MGYA00511376_ERZ772870 | MGnify/ENA primary metagenome ERZ772870 (study PRJEB29015, sample SAMEA2737719) | human gut metagenome | biome: human gut; feature: human-associated habitat; material: faeces | place: China | collected 2012 ... | reverse complement strand
CGAGAGATGGCGGTTCTTCATCATGCCGGTCACGTTGAGGTCTTCCACCGTGATGGAGCGTGGTTTTTGCTCCACCAGTGCGTGGATGACCTGATTCTCGTGATTGCGGCGGAGATTCACCAGCCGCTTGTGCAGTTTCTGTACCGATAATTTCTTTTTCTCTATGTTTGCAGAGGCAGTAGCAGCACTACCACCTTTCTTCTTTCGCATCTCGTACTTGCGGCTGAGACGCCTCTGCTCTCTTCTCAGCCGCCTCTCAAGCCGTCTGGCCCGAGAAGACGTATTGATATTTTCAAAAATCCTGCCGTCGCTGACGATGGCAAGCGATTTGACACCAAGGTCCACACCGATGCCATCCGACTGCGGACGGTACGATGCTTCTAAATCATTGTTATAGCGGCTCATCTCCTCAATCTCGGCTGTGACCGAGACGTAGTAACGACCCGCTTCATAGGAGACATGCCCATTCTTGATGGTCACGCCCTGCGGCAGATAGCCAAATTCTTTCAGACGCGCTTTGCCGATGGTCGGAATCTGTATCTTGTGACGCCAGATGGTCCAATCGCCCTTATTGTTCTTCGGGAAGTAGAGCTTCACGTTCTGCTGGTTTTTCCGCTTGAAGCGCGGGAAGTGCGCCTGTCCGCCTGTCCTTTGAAGAAACGCCTGAACGCCTGCTCTGCATTGACGAGAACCTTCTTGCGCGCCTTAGAGCCGCATTGGTCAATCCAGAGGAATTTCTTCTTAAGCACATGGTTGACATACTTGTCGAAGTCATTGGCTGTGACAAAGTGAGGCTGCTTCTCATCGAGAATGCCGCGCTGATACAGGCGATACAGGCGATACAGCCAGATGTTGCGGGCGATGTACTGGTTCGCGAGGAAGCGGCAGATGCCGAGAGAGCGACGTACCTTATCCTTTTGGCTTTCGGTGAGACGAAGTTCTGTCTTGAAGGATTTGAGCAACCGTTTCATCCCCTTTCAGCTTCCCTTCGTATTTCTGTAACCCATGGATGCGGTTGGAAAATATACGGATGATGCTGATTAAATCCTGGATTATCTCACGTTCCGGACTGAGATCCTCGTTGTTGACGACAATGATCTTTGCCCCGTGCTCGGCCAGATGGCGTTCGAACCAGTCAAAGCCGAAGCGGACGAACCGATCCTTATGTGCGATATAGATTTCGGCCACTTTGCCTTCCTCTGCCATCTTGATGAGTTCATTCCATTGTTTCCGCTTGAGATTCAGGCCACTGCCGATATCTGTCATGACACGGTCGACAATGACACCGCGCGCATTGACAAATTCGCGCAAGAAGGACACTTGGTTCTTCAAGTCGTCACGCTGCTTTGCCGTTGACACTCTGGCGTATAGGATCACTTTCTTCTGATTCTGCACTCTCGTGCTGTTCCCCATATACACATCCAACTGCTCCTGTGTATAAAACCTCCGATTCGTCGGGGTTCTGAAAGCTTTCAACTTGCCCGCAACATCCCACTTCTGGAGCGTCCGGACCGTCACACCGAGCATCTTGGCAAAATCTTTCGGTTTATAGGTATTCATGCTTATATTATACCATATATACCTATTATATTCTATGTTTTAATTAACAGTTATGTGTTCCTGAGTAACCTGGATAAAAGACGTGCTGACACGATGCCAGCACGCCTGTCATTTCTCTTTATTCTTTATGATACTCGTTCGCCCTTGAGGACCCAGGTCTGCGGGTGCGTGATGCGGACGTCGATGAAGTCGCCCGGCTTCTCGCCCGCGTGCGCGAACAGCACGATCTTGTTGGTGCGCGTGCGGCCCATCCAAACGGAAGGCTCGTTCTTGCTCGGGCCCTCCACCATGATTTCCAGCGTCTTGCCGAGGAGCTTCTCGTTGATGGCGAGGCTGATCTCGTTCTGCACGGCCATGAGCGCATTCAGGCGCTCCTTCTTGACGGACTCATCGACCTGGTTCTCCATCGTCGCCGCCGGTGTGCCCGACCGCTTCGAGTAGATGAAGGTATAGGCCGAATCGTAGCGAATCTCGCGCAGGAAGTCGAGCATCTGCTGGAAGTCCTCGTCCGTCTCGCCGGGGAAACCGACGATGAGGTCCGTCGTCAGGCTCACGTCGGGGATGGCCGCGCGGATGCGGCGCACGAGGTCGCGGTACGACTCCACCGTGTAGACGCGGTTCATCGCCTTGAGGATGCGGTTGCTGCCGTACTGGACCGGCAGGTGGATGTGCTCACAGAGGTGCTCGCCGTCGCGGATGGCCGCGATGACCTTGTCCGAGAGGTCCTTTGGGTGCGAGGTCATGAAGCGCACGCGGCGGATGCCCGGCACCTTGTCGACCATCTTCAAGAGATCTGCAAAATCTGCGAGCTTGTGGTCCTTGCCGTAGGAGTTGACATTCTGGCCGAGCAGCGTGACTTCCTCATAGCCGTTCTTCACGGCCTCCTCGACCTCATGGACGATGTCCTCGGGCAGGCGGCTGCGCTCACGGCCGCGCACATACGGCACGATGCAGTAAGTGCAGAAATTGTTGCAGCCGTACATGATTGGCACCCAAGCCGAGAGGCTGCCCGCGCGTGCGACGGGTACGTCGTCCGGCAGCTCCGTCTCGCCGAGCTGCACGTCGACGACGTGACCGTGCTCCGCCTGGATCTCCTGCACGACGTGCGTGAGCTCGTGGACCTTGTTGGTGCCGAGCACGAAGTCGATGTGCGGCGCGCGCTTAATGAGCGCATCGCCCTCTTTCTGCGCCATGCAGCCCGTGATGCCGAAGATCAGCTCTGGGTTCTCGCGCTTGAGGCGCTTGATCTCGCCGATCTTGCCGTAGACGCGGTCCTCCGCCGTCTCGCGCACGCAGCAGGTGTTGATAAGAATGAGGTCCGCCTCCTCCATCGACTCCGTCCGCTCATAGCCGATCGTGCGGAGCTGCCCCATCATGCGCTCCGCATCGCTCTGGTTCATCTGGCATCCATAGACCAGGAGATACGCATAGCGATGCAGCTTGCCATCTATCATTTTCATACGTTGTATTCCGTCCTTTTCTTTGCTGTCTATCTCACAATCAATGCTTTATTGTATCAAAAATGGCCGTACTTGTCCATGATACAGAAGATAGAGATGCCGCATGGACAAGCTGTCTCCATGCGGCATCTCTATCGTATCTTCCTGTTATTCCTGCAAAGACCGATGGACTCAATCAGAGTGCGGCGATTTTGTGCAGCGTCGCGACGATGAGGTCGACCTGCGGCTTGACTGTCGCGAGCACGAGGTGCTCGTTCGGGCTATGGATGTCCTTCGTCGTCACGCCGATCGACACCATGTCGAGTTTCGGGTTCTTGCGGAAGTGCCAGCCGCACTCGAGGCCGGCGTGGATCGTCTCGACCTTCATCGGCTTGCCGTTCTGCTCGGCAAACGTCTCCGCCACGATCTTGGCGAGGCGGCTCTCCTTGTTCTCCTTCCAGCCCGGCGACTGCGTGCCGATGTGTGCCGTGAAGCCCGTGAGTTCCGCGACCGTCTCGGCGTACTGACGGAATTCATCGAGCTTCTGGTCGATGGCCGAACGCGGGAAGAACTGGACCTCCACTTCTTCCGCCGTCATGTTGACGACGCCGAGGTTGGCGCTCGTCTCGACGAGACCGGGGATGACCGTCGACATCGCGTAGACGCCCGTGTGCAGGATGGTCAGCAGGCTCAGCAGACGCTTGGCGTCGCCCGCCTTGAGGACCTGCTGCGGTGCCTCGACACTCGTCAGCGGCACGAGGATCTGCGGCTCGACATTGCCGTACATCTGCGTGAAGCGCTCCTTCTGGTCCGCGATGACCGCCTCGATGTCCGCCTTCGGAATGTCCGTGACGATGACCGCCGTCGCATCGTTCGGGATGGCGTTGCGCGCCTTGCCACCCGTAAAGGAAGCGAGCTCGACTTCGCCTTTCGCCTGCAGCGCCGTCAGGATCATCGCGAGCGTGCGGATGGCATTACCGCGGCCGTCACCGATGCGCTCGCCAGAGTGGCCGCCACGCAGGCCCTTGACCTCGATCTTCCAGGCAGCCGACGTCTCCGGCTCCACGCGCTTGAGCTCGCGCGTGAAGTCGAGGTCAACGCTGCCGGCACTGCCGACCGTCAGCTCATCGTAGTTCTCGCTGTCGCAGTTGATCAGGAACGAGGCATCCTTGAGATGGTCCGCCGAGAGGTGGATGGCGCCCTTCATGCTCTGCTCCTCATCCGTCGTGACAATGAGGCGCAGCGGGCCGTGGTCCTTCGCCGTCTTCATGATGTAGATGGCCTCCGCCACGCCGATGCCGTCATCCGCACCGAGGCTCGTCCCCTCCGCCGAGAGGAATTCTTCCGTGCGCACGAGCTTTATGGGGTCTTTGAGCGGGTCGTATGCATAGCCCTCCTCGGCCACGCAGACCATGTCCATGTGGCCCTGCAGGATGGTCAGCGGCGCTTTCTCGAAGCCAGCCGTCGCCTTCTTGTCCGCGATGATGTTGTTCGCCTCGTCCTGTGTGACCGCGAAGCCGAGCTCGCCGAGGTACGACTTCAGGAAGTCGCTGACGGCCTGCTCGTGGCCGGATTTGCGCGGGATGGCTGCGAGTTTCGCAAACTCCTGCAGCACGCCCTCGAGTACCTCATCCTTCTTTGCCTTATCGGCCTGATTCTGGTTCATCTGAAATTCCTCTTTCCTGATTTCTAATGCTTCAGCAATCCGCTGCTCTTGGCAACGAAAAACAGCCTGCCCCTTGAGGCAGGCTGGCATGAATCCATGGTTTCATCTGGACGGATTGTTAGTCTTTGAGTGCCGCCGGCATCGCTTCGGCAACGTCGACGCCTTCCGGTGCGTAGAGCACGATCTGCTCCGAGATGCGCTTTGCGCAGCCATTGACGACGTAGCAGGCACCGTTGACGAAGTCGCAGATGCGGCGCTGTTCTTCGACCGCAACGCGCTCATAGTTGACGACAACGGCCTTGCCCGACTTGAGGTTGTCTGCGATGTCCGTGACCTGGTCGAAGTTCTCCGGCACATAGATCTGCACGCGGAGTTCCGGGATCTTCGTCGTATGGACCGTCAGCTGCGGATGCTGCGCACGCGTGCGCGTGCGGAAAGACGGCGCAGGCTCCTGAGCCTCTGTGCGCTCGACATAGATTGAGTCGCCGCCCGAGACCTTGTACTCCTGCGCTGCGGCGCGGGCCGGTTTCGCTGCGGCCTGCTGCTGGCTCTTCTCAGCAGCAGCTTCCTTGTGCTCCTCTACCTCTACGTCCTCCCACGGCATCAAAAAATCGATGAGGCCCTGGAACTTGCCTGTAATCGTCTCCATACCACTCATAACATCTCGTCCTTCCACCTGAATTCATATTGCTCCACACGTATTTATCCACACGTACATGTGTACAAAACTGGATTTAACTATCGACATGATAACACATTTCGACAGAAAATGCAAAAAACCTGCTGGATTTTTTCATATCCAGCAGGTTTTCTTAAATTTTATCTGTTATGGATGCCGCAGACAAAATCAACCTTTGCGAGCGTTCTTGGCGTTACGGCCGCGGATCGTGCGGTCGAGGATGGCCTTGCGCAGACGGATGTGCTCCGGCGTGACCTCGACGAGCTCATCGCTGTTGATGTACTCGATGGCCTGCTCGAGCGAGAGGATGCGCGGCGGCGTCAGGCGGATGGCCTCATCCGAAGAGGACGTACGCATGTTGGAGACGTTCTTCTTCTTGCACGGGTTGATGTCGATATCGTTCTCGCGGGAGTTCTCACCGACGATCATGCCTTCGTAGACCTGCTCGTTCGGTCCGATGAACATCGTGCCGCGGTCCTGCAGCGTGTAGATGCCGTAGCCCGTCGTCTCACCCTGCTCGAATGCGACGAGCGAACCGCGCGTGCGGCCCGGGATGTCGCCCTTGTACGGTGCATAGCCGTGGAAGACGTGATTCATGATGCCGTTGCCCTTCGTGCTCGTCAGGAGCTCGGAGCGGAAACCGATGAGGCCGCGTGCCGGGATCGTGAACTCGAGGCGCATGTAACCAGCCGTCTCCGTCATGTTCGTGAGCTCAGCCTTGCGCGTGCCGAGGCCTTCCATGACAGCGCCCATGTACTCCTGCGGCACTTCGACCGTCAGGTTCTCGATTGGCTCGCAGAGCTGGCCGTTGATTGTCTTGTAGACAACTTCCGGTTTGCCGACCTGCAGCTCGTAGCCTTCGCGGCGCATCTCCTCGATGAGGATGGACAGATGCAGCTCGCCGCGGCCCGATACCTTGAAGACATCCGGCGAATCCGTCTCTTCGACCTTCATCGCGACGTTCGTCTCGACTTCCTTGAACAGGCGGTCGCGCAGGTGGCGGCTCGTGACGAACTGGCCTTCGCGGCCGGCGAACGGGCTCGTGTTGACGCCGAACGTCATGGAGAGCGTCGGCTCGTCGATGCGGATGGCCGGCAGTGCTTCCGGCTGCTCAGCGTCAGCGACCGTGTAGCCGATGCTGACATCGCCGAGGCCCGTCAGAGCGACGATCTCGCCCATCTTGGCTTCCGGCACTTCGATGCGCTGCATGCCCTGGTAGACGAAGACCTTGCCGATCTTCGCGCGGATTTCCTGGTCGCCATTGATCAGCACGACATTCTGGTTCGTGCGAGCCGTGCCGCGGCTGATGCGGCCGACAGCGACGCGGCCGACGAAGGCATCTGCCTCGAGCGTCGTGACCATCATCTGCAGCGGGCCGTCCGGATCGCCGTGCGGAGCCGGGATCTCTTTGACGATCGTCTCCATCAGCGGCTCGAGGTTCGTGCTCTCATCTTCCATGTTGTACTTCGCGATGCCGTCGCGGGCCGTCGCGTAGATGACCGGGAAGTCGAGCTGATCGTCATCAGCATCGAGTTCCATGAAGAGCTCGAGGACTTCGTCGTAGACATCGTCCACGCGCTGATTCGGCTTATCGATCTTATTGATGACGACGATTGGCTTGAGCTTCTGCTCGAGAGCCTTGCGCAGGACGTACTTCGTCTGCGGCATCGGGCCTTCAAACGCATCGACGAGCAGGAGAACGCCGTCGACCATGTTGAGGACACGCTCGACCTCGCCGCCGAAGTCCGCATGGCCCGGGGTATCGACGATGTTGATCTTGATGCCGTTGTACATGATAGCCGTGTTCTTCGAGAGGATCGTGATGCCGCGCTCGCGCTCGATATCGCCCGAATCCATGACGCGCTCAGCCACCTGCTCGTTCGAGCGGAATACATGGCTCTGCTTCAGCATGGCATCAACAAGCGTCGTCTTGCCGTGGTCGACGTGCGCAATGATTGCGATATTGCGGAGCTTATCATTAGTCGTCATACTCATTCTGTGTAATCTGCCTCCTATAAAAGAAAAGGGATACCTGTCGTATCCTCACTTGCAAACCTAAAAATTACTTACTCATTATACATGCTTTCCCCGCGTAATGCAATAGATGGACCGCAGGATGCCACACAAATTCTCTTGCAGAACCTATAACAAAAGTGTTGTATCTCCAATGATTTTTTGGTATGATAGTACTCGTGTTACAGTTTTACACACGGATAAGTCACGCTGTCTACAGGAATCCCCATTCCTGCAGCACGGATGCGATACAACGGATACAACAGCTAGAACAGAAGTAAAGGAAGTCATCAAATGGATCCCATCAACGTCAACCTCAACATCTACCAAACGCTCGCCGCGGCCACGGCGGTCTACTACGTGGGCGTGCTGCTGCGCATCAAGGTCCCGTTCCTGCGCCGCTACTGCCTGCCGGCCCCGGTCATCGGCGGCATCATCTTCGCGATACTCAATGCGGTCCTCTACACGAACGGCATCTGGACGTACCAGCAGGACACCATCATGCAGAATGTCTGCATGATGCTCTTCTTCACGAGCATCGGCTACACGGCCAGCATCAGCCTGATCCGCAAAGGCGGCTCGCTCGTCGCCAAGATGGCCGTGCTGACCACCCTCTTGATCCTCTGCCAGAACGGTATCGGTATTGCATTGGCGCATGTCTTTGACCTGAGCCCGCTCATGGGCCTCGCGACGGGCTCCATCCCGATGGTCGGCGGCCACGGCACCTCAGGTTCCTTTGGACCGGTCCTCGAGAGCGTCGGCCTCGACAATGCGACGACGATTGCCTTTGCCGCCGCCACGTTTGGCCTCGTCTCAGGCAGCCTGCTCGGCGGCCCGATGGGTGAATTTCTCGTGCGCCACTACGGCCTGACGAGCGTCGCCGACGAGGAGCGCCTCGACCCGGCCAACACGAGCGACGAGCTCCAGAAGCTCGAGCAGGCCGCCCACGGCGAGCGCAAGGCCATCGACGAGGAGAAGCGCGCGGGCCAGAGCATCAACAACTACCGCTTCATGAACGCCCTCGCGCACCTGCTGATTGCCATGGGCCTCGGCACCGTCGTGAGCCAGATCTTCGTCAACTTCGGCCTCGTCTTCCCGAACTACATCGGCTCCATGCTCGTCGCCGCCATCATCCGCAACGTCTCCGACTACACGCACGCCTACAAGGTCTACCAGCGCGAGAGCGAGGTCCTCGGCAACCTCGGCCTGACGATCTTCCTCTCGTGCGCGCTCATGAGCCTCAAGCTCTGGCAGCTCTCCGACCTCGCCATCCCCCTGATGGCCATGCTGCTGAGCCAGGTGCTCTTCATCGCGCTCTTCGTCAAGTTCCTGCTCTTCCGCGTCATGGGCCGCAACTACGAGGCCGCCGTCATGGCAGCCGGCACCTGCGGCTTCGGCCTCGGCGCCACGCCGAACGCCATCGCCAACATGTCCGTCATGGTCGAGCGCTTCGGCCCCGCCCCCACGGCCTTCTTCGTCATCCCGCTGATCGGTGCCCTGATCGTCGACTTCGTCAACTCCTCCATCGTCACGGTCCTGCTGAACCTGCTGGCTTGAGATGACCGCAGCATAACAACATTACACCCATCTTTTTGTGATTCCTTTGCGTTCTCTTCCCCGGTATGATAAAATGGATAGCATCATAGTAATTGTAGCAATCGCTATCAGTTACCGTTCATTGCACTTCATTTCAACATTCAAAAAGGGGATTACGACTCTATGCTCAATCAAGTTTCTGTATTCGCTGAAAACACGAAAGGCGCTCTGCGCAAGATGACGGCAGTGCTCGCCGCAGCGGACATCAACATCTACTCCATGCTCGCCAGCGACAGCGCTGAATTTGGCATCATCCGCCTCGTGCTGACGGACCCGGACCGCGCGCTCACCGAGCTCAAGAAGGCCGGCTACCAGTGCCACATCGACAGGGTCATCGCCGTCGAGATGGGCGACACGCCGGGCAGCCTCGACGCGATCCTCAAGAACCTCGAAGAGGCCAACGTCTCGCTCGACTACCTCTACATCTCCTATGACCGCCAGGCCAGCCAGCCAGTCGTCATCTTCAAGACGCGCGAACCGGAGGCCGAGACCTTCCTGCGCGGCAAGGGTTACAAGCTCGTCGACAAGTTCTGATCAGCCTTGCGCACCTGACTCGAGCACCGAAAAAGGAGCCTGTCACATGATTCCATGTGACAGGCTCCTTTTTTGATTCCGATTGGGTTGGTCAGCAAGCAGTGCGATCAGAGCAATTCTGCCAAGTCGAAGATGAGCTGCTGCGTCTTCTCCCAGCCGAGGCACGGGTCTGTGATGGACTTGCCGTACGTCCCCTCGCTGATCTTCTGGTTGCCGTCCTCGATGTAGCTCTCGATCATGAGGCCCTTGACGAGCGACCGGATATCCGACGAGACCCTACAGCTGTTGACGACGTCTTTTGCAATGCGGATCTGCTCGAGGTACTTCTTACCCGAGTTCGCATGATTGGTATCGACGATGACCGCCGGGTTCGCGAGATTGCGCTTATGGTACGCCTCGTAGAGCGAGCGCAGGTTCTCGTAGTGGTAGTTCGGCATGCTATTGCCGAAGCTGTCGACATAGCCGCGCAGGATAGCATGGGCCAGCGGATTGCCCGTCGTGCGGACTTCCCAGCCGCGGAACAGAAACTCCTGCGAGTGCTGTGCCGCCTCGATCGAGTTGAGCATGACCGAGATGTCGCCCGACGTCGGGTTCTTCATGCCGACCGGGATGCCGATGCCGCTCGCGATCATGCGGTGGAACTGGTCTTCAACCGAGCGCGCGCCGACCGCCGCATACGACAGCAGGTCCGACAGATAACGGTAGATTTCCGGATAGAGGATTTCCTCTGCACACGTGAAGCCCGTCTCGCGCACGACGCGCGCATTCATCTCGCGAATCGCGATGATGCCGCCGAGCATGTCTTCCTTGCCCTCCGGGTCCGGCTGATGCAGCATGCCCTTGTAGCCGATGCCGATCGTGCGCGGCTTGCTCGTATAGAGGCGCGGCACGATGAAGATCTTGTCCTTGACCTGTTCCTGCACCGGCACGAGGCGATGCACGTAATCGAGCACGGCCTCTTCGTCATCGGCCGAGCACGGGCCGATGACGAGCAGGAAGCGGTTATCCTTGCCCGTCATGATGTTCGCGATTGTCTTGTCGCGCTCCACCTTGATCTTCTTGACGCGGTCATCTATCGGGAACTGCTCCATGAGCTCCTGCGGCGTAGGCAGCCTACGGATGAATTCCATTTGCATTTCCATTCTATTGACTCCTCTCTGATGCTTCTGGCGCTGTGATGCCTACCATTATATCATAGATTCTGCCGCCACCATAGGGAGCATATGACAAAATCCCCCATATCGGCGAAAAATTTTCGGCAAATGTCGCGTCCTTCCTCACGAAGCGCACAGAAATACAATGGGAATGAAACGCTTCATTTTGCGACCGAGACCCAGCCCACTGCGGGGATGATGCGGTAGAGTTCCTCTGGCGTCAGGCGCATGGCGCTGTGGTCATTGCCCGCCGCCGGGTAGACCGTCTCAAAGCGGCGCAGCGACTCGTCGAGGTAGACCGGCACACCCTCCTTGATCGCGAACGGGCAGACGCCGCCCGGTGCATGGCCGATGAACGCTTCCACCTGGTCGAACGGGATCATGCGTCCCTTCTTGTGGAACGCCTCCTTGAAGCGGTGGTTGTCCACGCGCACATCACCGGCCAAGATGACGAGCAAGGGCGCGCCGTCCACGAGGAACGACATCGTCTTTGCGATGCGCCCCGGCTCCACGCCGACTGCCTCAGCGGCAAGCTCCACCGTCGCCGTCGACGTTTCAAACGTGATGACGCGGTCCGCCATCCCCTTAGCGGCCAGGAAGGCCTGTACTTTCTCGATCGACATAGCAGATTCTTCTTTCCTGATAAGAGTCAACTACCCGCGACTGAAGTCGCGAGCTTGAGGGAATCTTTCGATACCTCAAT
>ERZ772870.2093-NODE-2093-length-11399-cov-4.947109_pt1 | contig 11399 bp, 8 predicted proteins | sample MGYA00511376_ERZ772870 | MGnify/ENA primary metagenome ERZ772870 (study PRJEB29015, sample SAMEA2737719) | human gut metagenome | biome: human gut; feature: human-associated habitat; material: faeces | place: China | collected 2012 ... | reverse complement strand
CAGAACGGCAGCAAACGCTGTCACGGATTTCTATCCACGCTCTCCTTGCGGAGAGCGACGGGTCACCCTGCATGATCTGATCAAACATCTTTTTAATTTCTATCCACGCTCTCCTTGCGGAGAGCGACCGTAATCTTCCAGCAGAACGCGCAGGTCAAAAATATTTCTATCCACGCTCTCCTTGCGGAGAGCGACCTGTGGCTTAAAGGGTTGCCGCCTTTGGCGCCAACATTTCTATCCACGCTCTCCTTGCGGAGAGCGACTTTTCCCGATTTTTGTATGTCCGTCCGCTTTGTGATTTCTATCCACGCTCTCCTTGCGGAGAGCGACGATGTGGTGGCAGAGTAACACCACGATTAAAGAATTTCTATCCACGCTCTCCTTGCGGAGAGCGACTTGCCGCAATTAACGCACTTGGCGCGCAGATTAATTTCTATCCACGCTCTCCTTGCGGAGAGCGACATGAAATCCAGCTGGAGTTCAATTCTTTGGAATCTATTTCTATCCACGCTCTCCTTGCGGAGAGCGACGGCGCAGGTCTGTCAAGTTGTTTCGTCAGAATTATATTTCTATCCACGCTCTCCTTGCGGAGAGCGACGGCGGCAAGTGTTAAAACTTACCATTGGATTCACATTTCTATCCACGCTCTCCTTGCGGAGAGCGACACTCATTCCTTTCTATGGGGCTGGACGGGAGGTATTTCTATCCACGCTCTCCTTGCGGAGAGCGACAGCCCAGAATATTTCTTAACTTGACATTTCATTATTTCTATCCACGCTCTCCTTGCGGAGAGCGACTTCAGATGCCCCTTCAAGCGCGCCATATGCAGAATATTTCTATCCACGCTCTCCTTGCGGAGAGCGACCAATAATATCAATAGTTCTGTTAATGCCGCCGACATTTCTATCCACGCTCTCCTTGCGGAGAGCGACAGCAAAAGTGCACAAAACAGTGGGGCACTTTTGCGCATATGAAACAAATTTTATGGAGATTGCATCTTCATGCTGACAGGCAAGGCTGTATTTTACCCTTTCTGCCCCTGTTTTTTCCATATTTTCTGGTGCGAAGGAACCGGGAATTTTATGATTGCCTTCCCCTCGCACTAAGCAAACAAGATTCCATCCTGATCAAAATCCGGGTGCAGACCCACATGCTCGACTTTGCTTTTGTAATGGTTTCCCAGTTGATAAAAGCGCAGGCTGTCCGATTCCGAATCGATCAGTTCGGTCAATTTTGCTTTGAACATCGTGTATTGCGCGGCATCCAGCAGGCACTCAAATACGGAGTTTTGCACCCGCTGGCCGTAGTCTACACAGACTTTTGCTACTTTGCGCAGCCTGCGACGACCGGCGGCTGTTTCGGTGTTGACATCATAGGTTACAAGCACCAACATAACGGCACCTCACTTCCAGAAAAACGGTGGGTACACTTCCAGGTCGCCGCGCAGAGCACGGGCCAGTAAAAGTGCCTGAACATAGGGCACCAGCCCCCAGGGCAGTTTTTCTTTCAAAAACGGATGGGTGATCTCTTCCTTCTTTTTGTTCTGCCATGCGGTCAGGAAAGCTTTGCGGCCATCATCCGTCAGCAGTACGGCACCATTTTCCTGTTTTTGCAGGTGTTTTGCCATGATGATCTTTTGATTGATGCAGCTGATGACCAGCCGGTCTGCATAAACCGCCCGCAGTTCTTCCATCAGGTCAAGTGCCAGACTTTTGCGGCCGGGGCGCGGGCGGTGCATAAAGCCAACATAAGGGTCCAGGCCCACAGCGGTCAAGGCGGATGCACACTCCCGCGCCAGCATGCTGTAGGCAAACGAAAGCAGCGCATTCACATTGTCCAGCGGTGGACGGCGGCTACGGCCCTCAAACACAAAATCCTGCTTTTGCTGCAGAATCAGGTCATTCAGGCAGTCAAAGTAGCGCTGGGCTGCCTCACCTTCCAGGCCGCGCAGCTGTTCCGGATCATCGCTGGTCTGTATCAGCGGCAGCGCGGCGGCCAGCTGGGTGGAGGTGCGTTTCAGTTTTTCGACCGGGACACGCTGGGGATGATCGCGGGTTGCGCGTTCCAGCACCCCGCGTGCGTTATACACTTTACCAAGGATAAAGCTCCGGGCATAGCGACAGCTCTGGGCCGGGTCATCCGACACGCGGTACTGCGTCTGACGCAGCAGCACATTGCCGCGTTCTTCCCCCACGGTGCGGGCCTGAAATCTGCCATACGGGTCAAAAAAGCAAAGGTCAATGCCCCGCCGGGCACAAGCTCCCATCAAAGCGGGGCTGGCACCTGCGTAAGTAAAGCAGACGATGCCTTCCAGCGTATGCAGGGCATAGCGGTGGGTTTCCTGCTTATTGCGGGTAACAACAAGGTTTTCGCCATCCAATGTCAGGTAAGCGTCCTCATTGATGACAAACAGGGTGTTGAGCAGCTTTCTCATGGCGCGCCCTCCTCAATATGCTCCCGCAGATACGCCGCCGGGTCTGCCTGCTGATACAGCGCCGGCAGGCAAAGCTCTTTCAGTGAGCAGGCATTGCAATGCTTGCCGGGTTTGCTTTTTGGGGTATAGCCGCGCGCAAACAGGCGGTTCATCTCATCCGCCATGGTCTGCGCGGTGCTGCGCAGTTCCGGTGTCAGGGAAACATGTTCCCGCTGCCGGGTTTCTTCATAAAAGATTTCCCCTTCCGGCACCTCGCACACCAGCATTTCTTCCAGCGCCATGGCCTGTGCGCAGAGCTGCAAACGGTCGGCATCGTTTACCTTGCTGCGGCCATGCTTATATTCCACGGGCATGGGCTGCCACAGGCCGCGGCGGCCCTGCAATGACACGCCGTTTGGATCCTTGTGAAACTCTACCACATCGCAGTCGCCGGTCAGTTTTAAGCGGTGGCTGACGACCCTCATACCGCGGGCGATCAGCAAATCGCCGCGCTTTTCCGTCAGGGTAACATCATGGCAGCGGGTATGCTGCAGGCGGCCTTCGGCGGTGCGTTGGTTTTCGGACCATTGTTGTTCCAAGTACGCAAGTGCCCATTGGCGGCGGCAGAATGCAAAGTGCTGGATGCCAGACATTTGCAGATAGTCATCAGTATTCATCATACACTTCCGGTGTCAATCCGTTCAGGGTATCGCAAGTAATATTATAATCTTCCACCCGGTGTGCTTGTGCCACACTTTCTTTTAGCTCCACATGCAGACAGCGATGGACCTTTGCCGAAGAATACTGTCCGTTTTTGCAGTTATGACGCCACCAATACAGGCGAACCACCTCCATACTGCCATCCGGGCGGGCAGAGGAAATATCGTTTTCAAACAGTGTGCGCAGCGTTTCTTTGATGATTTCTGCATCTTCATCTGTAAAGCCGGTCTTTTCTGCCAGCTGGCAGTTAATGCTGCCAAAGGTTGTGTACACGCCAAAAGCCACACGGTGCTTCATACCCATGGTATCGCTTGACTTCTTTTCGCCAGTCGTACCGTTCACGCTCTTTGTGATCTGGATATCATCGACATCAATCGGGTCCACGCTGAAAGCCGGATGAATAGATACCGGGCCGCGCACGCCAACGGAAACACCATCGCCCTTAGATTCTTTTCCCTTAAAGGCAAACACCTGGCCAAAGCTGCGCACATCCAGCCAGGTTTCACAGGCAGCCTTTGCATAAGCATCTTTATCTTTTTCAGCCTTTTTCACTGCTGGGCAGCCGTCTGCACGGTCTTTCAGGCTTTTGAAGCCATCATTGCAGCGATCGTCCGACTGGACAAACACATTCTGGCCAAGGTCCATCATGCGGTTGCGGATCTTGCGTTTCAGGCACACATCCGAAATTTCACCCAGTCCCTCATACGTTTCGCGCGGGCGGTTTCCGTTCAGCGGGTCACCGTTCGGGTTCGCATGGTTTACAGCAATCACAAGTGCAAAGTCGATTTTATTCTGCAGCACAGCCATCTTTTATTCCTCCTGCTTTTTTGCTTTCGCTTTATATTCTGCATTTTCGGCCTTAAAGTCCATCATCTGGTCGGCATAGCCAACCAGATACAGCTCACCAAGTCTTTTGTTCGTAAAGTTTTCTGTGCCAATCTTATGTAATAATTCTTGCATCATCGCATACCTTTGGCTATCCATTCCGTTACGGTTTTTCATTCTGTTCAGGTACGGATTTAATTTTTTATCTAAAAGAAGTGTTGTTGCTGCCGGGTGCAGAGCAAACGCGGTTCTTAAACGCTCTGCATTTGTCAAACGTTTTTCGTTCTCATTTCCTTGCTGAATCAACGCCCGTCTTTCAATCTGTTCTGCACAGGCTAAAATTCTCCCAAACAAATAGTTTCGGTCTTTAATGGTTTCATCAACATTCATCGGATAATCCACCTTCTTATTTCTATGATAGTACCCACGCACAAGGGCGCAGGCAATGTTTTGTGTTTTTTGTTGTTCCCAATAATCCAGGCCAATGCTGTTTGTTGCCCGATCTACCGCGCTGATCATCAAATCCCGCGGGAAGCGCTCCCCATTGGTAATACAGGGAATCAGTCGTTCGATTGTGGCTTGTTTCAGCTTTGCATCCACTTTTTCGCCATAGGCTGCTTTTGCAATGTCCGCCGGGGCAGGCACACCAACAAAGACAACTTTCTTGATCTTGGGCTTTTTGCCCAGTTCCGTCGGCTCCTCTACACTGCGGTATTCCAGCTGCCATTGGAACGTATCGTGCCAATCCTTTATATTGGCAAGCAACTTAGAGCCCTGCAGTTCCTGATAGTACCGGATGGACAACCGGCCAGGTGTAGCAGAATCCAAAATCATGACCGCCGTTTGGGAATTGTCCTTCAACTGGTGCTGATACCCCAGAATGGCCCGGTTAAACTGCCGTGCAATTTCTTCTTGGGTATCCGCAGGCAACCTTTCTGTATCTTCCTCAAAATCGTCCCAATCATCGCCTGCTAGTGGATTATATTCCTGGGCAATATCGAGAGTATCCCCCAGCACATTGGGTACTGCTTCGTTCTGTGTTCCCCAAACAAGTACAGTCTGGTCCCCTGTATTTACCCCTTGCTTGCTGACCAACCATCGCAAGGCGCTGTGTGCCTTTTGGGTTGTTTCATAACCAATCGAAAGTGCCTGCGCTGCATCCGCAAAGCGGCCGCGGTAAGTATAATTCGTATTGTCATTGCTGGATATCAGCTTTGCACGGTCACCTGGGTTGCGGATCTTATACGGGCTTAATGTAGAAACCGGCATTTTGATTCCCTGAACTGTGCAATAGTCAATATCTTTTAACTGTGTTTCATAAAAGCGGATAAAGCTTTCTCGGACTGTTGTATCGCGCGACAAATCAACATTGTCAACGCGGAACCGGACAAAAGATTCCGTCTGGTCACTACCGGTCAGCGTATCTAAAATAGGGGGCTTGTCTTCTTTGTTTCCCTGCCATTTTGTTGGCAGAGTTCCATTTTCGTCTATAAACAAAATATTTGCCTTGACCAGGTCTGCGATCAGGCATTCTTTTTCCAGGTAGTGCAGGACTGTACACACAGCCGGGTGGGCATAAGGAGATGTACACCACGCTTGTAACTGCTTGTGGTAAAGCGGCCATCCGGATTCTTTACTACCACCAAAAGTGGGATAATCTGCCGCAATATATTGCAGTTTATCCACTAGCGGGTGCGGCACCATGCCGGACGTCCGCGCCGAAGATTCCTCTGTGCAAGGAATGATCGTTGTCCTTTGATCTTGTGCCAGCAAGCCTGCATACTGAAAGTTTCCGTCCTTGTCCAGCTCCACTTCAATGTTGACCTGCTGCGTCGTGTGAGCCACCGGCAGTAGTGGAACTTTCCCAGGCTGCTGCTTTCCAATTTCTGACACGCTATTCTGGTAGGTTTTATAGCAATAGCTAAGCCAGCTCATTCCTGTATCACCTCCCTGTACAAATCATCGCAGTCGCTGACTGTTTCACCCAGCGTAAAGGTCTTCATCTTTTGCGGGTGGATATCGCGCACAATTTCGCATTCTTCCGGGCGGCAAAAACAGATTTTTCCGTTCTGCATTACCGGGTGCCAAAAGCGTTCCTGCATCACGCCTTTCCCGTTTTCGTCCGCATAGGTAATGCCGTGCTCCATTAGGCCTAGGTCCAGGGATGAAACATCATCATAATGCCCTTTTCCCAGGCCAAAAATGCAGGGTTCAATATACCCCTGGCATTCGCGTGTTCCCAAAAAGATATCTCTTCTGCCGCCGCGTTCCAACATACGCTTTGCAATAGCGTAATGTTTGTTTTCATTGCGGTCTTTTTCCAGGTCTGGGCGATGTTCGTTCCATTCAAAATGTGCCCGCACCTGGTAGCAAACATCGGAAAGGTACGTATAGATGGAAAGATCGTTTTTTCCATTGTTATACATAATGGGACGGATGCCTTTGGATTGTCTTTCAATCGGGTTCATCACGCGCAGTTCATCAATTACCCAGGTGAACGTTGGTTTCCAATAGCAGCTTTCATAAATGCCCTTCAATGCCTGGTAGGTGGGCACCGGGTAGCTGAATTTTTCGCCGCCTACGCGGGTAATTGGGTCGCTGAACAGTGCATAACGCCCATATACCTGCATGGATATTGAATTTTCGTATTGCAAAGTTTAACCCTCCTTGTTAAGCAAATTGTATCGGCATAAATCCGGGGCTTGTCTGAATTCCCTTTTCGTCATCGTAATATTCCTTGTTAAGAATTATCACTGCCCCTTCTTTTACTGTGTACAGTGCGCCTTGATCTGCCAGGCGTATTTTTTCATTTGTTGTAATACCAACGGTAAAGCGTTGTGCGTCCCGCAGCATTTTGGGGGTAAGCGGTTTACTGGACGAAAGTCTTGTTGCCATATCCGCGCCATCTTCCCCATAGGGAACCACCACCGGCGTTGTAATGTCCTCCAAAGCATGGAAATTCCTTTCTGCCGTGGCAAACGCCTGCCGGAGCAAGTAATTGGGGAACTTTTGTTTTCCTGTTGTCTCTTTCCAGGCTAGCACACTTTCCTGATTATCTGACAAAAGGTCAAACAAATTCACTGTTTTTGGGGGAATGTACCCCTTTAATTCAACCGGATCGCCCATCCGTTCCTGTTGTTGGGACTCTGCATAATAAAGCTGGTAGTACCTCAAAATACTTTCCGGCTCTAACAGGTCCGCATCCCTTTGTAATTGCTGCAGCAGGTGCCGTGTGGCTTCCCTGCCGTTGCGCAGTTCCGGAAGTCGATCCAGATTTTCCAGATTGTAGGTTTTAACAAGATACACCGTGCGGCATTTCCTTTCCGCATTGCGGTTGCATCGGCCGGAAGCCTGGGCCACACTGGGCAGCGCAGCCATACTTCGAATGACGCAATCAAAGCTTACATCCACGCCTGCTTCTATCAGCTGACTGCTTACACAGATCAAACGTTCCTGACCGTGTAAGGTGCTTAATTTTTGCTTAACTTCTGCGATAACATCTGCACGGTGCTTTGCACACAGGTGCGTGGTCAGGCAGTAAAGTTGTGTATGTTCCGGCTGGCATTGTTTCAAAGCCTCAAACACCTTTTCGACCGCCAAACGGGTATTCAAGATGATCAAAATGCTGCCATTCTCGTCTTGCTTGCTCCGTACAAATTCTGCGAGTTCTCCTGCCTGAAATCCATTTCCTGTTTCGGGCACTTCAATCTTTGTCCTTCGGAACTGCGCAAAGCGCAGCTGGTAATCCGGGACCAGGTCCACCGGCGATGCAAACCGCAAAGGGTTTGCTACTTCGCTTAGCGCTGGCTGTGTTGCCGTACACAAAACAACAACGCACCCCAAATAGTACGCCAAGAAATTTGCCGCCTGGTTGAACAAGTATGTATGGCAAATGGGCAGGGACTGTATTTCGTCAAACACCAAGATAGAATTTGCCAGTGCTGCCATGCGGCGCACATTCTGCCGCCTGCTGCAAAACAGGGTTTGCAGCATCTGTACCATAGTTGTACATATCACCGGCGCTTCCTGCCAGCGTTCCAGCTGGCGGAGAATTTCGGGGTTCTCTGTATCCAGCACCGCATCCGTATGGTGCTCCAACAGATATTCACTGCCGCCTAATGCCTTTTTGAACTCCTGTACATTCTGTCCGATAATCGACCGGAACGGTGCAACATAGAAAATATGCCGGGCCGAAAGTTTTTTGGCCGCATGCACACAATATCGCAGCCCGGAAAATGTTTTTCCTCCGCCTGTTGGCACATACAAGCGGTAAATACCCCGCTTTGCACATTCGCCTGCTGTCTTGCATTGCTCCGAAATTTCTGCACGCAAGGTATCTATTTTATGTCGGGGCTGCAAATTGTTCAGGAATGTTTCAACATTGCTTTCTATCAGATCCCATGGCGGAAGCTGCTCCGGGGGAAGGCATCCTTCTTGATTATAATAGTTGCCTGAATCCAACCAGTCTGCATCGATCAGGGCTGCAAATAAAAATCTGTGTGCCAACCCCAACATGACCTGATAGATACAAAGCCGCGGCTTCTTTCCTTCCTGCGTTCGGATTTTCCGCACAAGACATTCTACCTCCTGCGCAGCTTTGGCAAACATTTGCCGTATCTCTGTTTCACTTATGCAATCCGCAAAAAAGGCCCGGCAGCTTTCTTCATATAGCTCTTGAGCCTGCTCTGAATACATATGTTTTATCCAGGGTTCTACTCCACCCAGGTCGAAAACATCCATACGTTCAGAGTGATGGGATCCGATTGCCAATGCTGCCATTTGCGCAGTCAAGCGAGAAGGTGGTGAAGCTGTTTCTCCGCCATAATTTTCCCATAGCCACCGCATTCCGGCGCTGGAATGATTGATTTTTTCGTTTGTCTGGTCTCTCAGATGCTTTTGAACGTTTCTATGAGATTTCCCAGCGTCATGGAGCCAGCCTGTAAGACGGCCCAAGTTTTCAAGTCCCAGCGGCTGGCACGCCCGTGCGCAGTACTCGGCCACGTTTTCACTGTGTTGTTTTAGGGATTGTATTTTCCAGACGCCATTGATTTGTTTGGTATGACCGAGTAACATGATAATCATCTCCTTATATTCTTACTTTGGATTATATAAAAGTTTCATTTGTAATCAATATACCATCATAAATAGGACTCTGTCAATCCTCTTTACTAAAAAATTTGCTTTTCATGATAAAATCATGTACACTACTTTATGTCAGAAAGCGACCTTAAGGCTTTCTGTGGATAGAAATGGATTTTATAATAGTTCCACATTTCTTCTTATTCCTAGCCGTCACAGCCCGACTGTGGCGGCTTCTTTGTTTCTTTTATTATAGCAGATCACTCATCCCATAATTCGGACTTTCACTCCAGTTCTGCAATCTTTGTCATACTATCCAAATTTATCCATGTAGAATTGTTAGCTATTCCCATTAGCAGATATTTTTGATAAAATAAGATATTATAGGGTTTATGAATTCACTTTCTTATATTACTTCTTCATCTTACCGAAAAATCATTTACGCAAGGAGTGAAAAGCCATGAAAAGAAAGTTATTCTCATTTTCCGCCAGTGTTATCACCGCAATAATGCTTACCGCTTGTGCTGCAGCGCCAGAAAATAAACCTGCTTCCTCCGCTGCTCTTTCCCCGACCATTGAAGCTGTTGCCACAGCTATACCATCCACTAGCAATGCCAACTGGAAGTTACCGCCGCAATATGATTTTGACGAGATGATTCCTCTCTTCTCCCGCGAAACCCACACTGCCGGTTACGCCGCTGCCCGAAATCTGTACGCTGTGCGCAAGGGCGAACGCTGGAGCCTGTTTAATGCTGCCAACTGTAATGCTTTTCTGGAAGATTTGTCAGAAAGCATCCCGTACCTGTATGGTGAGCAGGAGCTCTCCATTGGGGTAGATGATACATACGATTACCAGAAGCTGAATGCCCTGGAAGAACAGATTAACCAGGAGCTGGTTGCCCAACAAATGCCTTTTACAACCATGCTGGGCGGGCACGGCGGGTATGGCATCCAGTGGATTTTAGGTGACAGCCAGATTTACCGTTCTGCTATTGGTGTCTATACATTTAGTGGCACGCCCATCGAACAGGTGTATGCTCCTGATTTGGTTGGCATCCAGCAAGGCATTTGGGATGATGAATATGCCGGTTATCTTGTTGACAATTCTGCACCTTTTGCCGTTGCGGATAAAAACGGTACAATTTTAACCGATTTCGACTACCAGGATGCCTGCATGGCCGGTGAATCTTTAATCGCGGTAAAGGATGCAGCCGGTAACTGGGGATATTGCGACCAAAGCGGTGCTTTAGTAATCCCCTGCATTTATCAGCCGCAGATGAGTTTGTCCATCATGAACGAAACTGTTGAATATCCTTACGCAGACTTATCTGGCATGGTAGTTGTGAAAAATCAATCCGGACAAAAGCTAGTTCTGGATGTTTACGGCAATGAGATAATTTCCGCTGGGCAATATGAAGATTTAGCCCCCGCGCGCGATGGCTGCGTATGGGCAAAACAGAATGGCCTTTGGGGCTTGCTGCAAGTACATGATTATACCGAAAACAATGCCAACATTATTCTGCCGGATGGATGCGTTGCACCAGATGTAACGCTTAGCCGAATTGATAGCCTTTGTACCTACACCACTGCTGATCATGGGCTGGTTATGCGTAAAGGTCCCGGTACAAATTATGAAAAAATGGATAATATCCCCTACGGTATCATCGTATGGGAATGCGGCTATAGCAGCAATGTGCCTGACTGGGTTGTTGTATATTACAGTGGGATTTATGGTTGGGTCAGTGATGAATACTTGGCTACCACTATTTATTCCACCAGTAAATAATAAATAAAAAAGCAGGTGTTCATGTAGAAACGATATCGTCCTCCACGTGAATACCTGCTTTTTATAGCTTCTTTTATTATATCTGTTCTGTGCCGCTACTTGTCTCTGTATGAAATAAATAGCCGCTATATGCATTTGAATGAAGTGTTCTGTTTGTTTGCTTTTTTACCTAAAAGAATCGCGTAGGAGGCTCTCTTAACTAAAGAGCCGACCTCTCACACCACCGTGCGTACCGACCGGTACACGGCGGTTCAACCGCATAAGTGCAAGGACTCGTAGTAGCGCCTGAGGATACTAAAATATCCTGCTTCTGCGAGTCTTTCGTTTGCAATGGAACCTTTTAATACAGGACTACCGGCGATACGCCAATAACCCAGTCTGGAATTGTCCCACTGGTACTATTCCAAAATTTTTTGTTTGAGTTTCATTACTCATCGATATAATCTTTATCGAACCACTCGCCTAGCGAGTGGTTTTAGACATACAAAAAAGCACCTTAGCTTACGCTATGGTGCTTTTCCTGGTGACCCGTGCGGGAATCGAACCCACGTTAACGGCGTGAGAGGCCGCTGTCTT
>ERZ772870.2084-NODE-2084-length-11468-cov-5.657321_pt1 | contig 11468 bp, 10 predicted proteins | sample MGYA00511376_ERZ772870 | MGnify/ENA primary metagenome ERZ772870 (study PRJEB29015, sample SAMEA2737719) | human gut metagenome | biome: human gut; feature: human-associated habitat; material: faeces | place: China | collected 2012 ... | reverse complement strand
GACATGGCCGGAAACGTTGGTACCCAGTCTCTGGCTGTTACCATCCGTGTGCTTATGGACGAGTCCCTTACCGGAAAGCAGAAGCTGGAACTGGTATGGAAGGAAATGCGCATTGCCTTCTCAAATGGTCTAATCCTTGGCGTACTTTCTTTCACAGCCATTGGCTTATACATTGTGGTCGCAAAAGGAAAGCCTTTTGCATTCGCCTATGCTGTATCCGGCTGTATCGGAGCTGCGTTACTTTTAGCAATGGTGATCTCCGGTGCCGTAGGTACCTGTATCCCACTGTTCTTTAAAAAGATCAATGTTGACCCGGCCGTTGCTTCTGGTCCACTGATCACAACTGTAAACGACTTGGTTGCTGTTGTTTCTTACTATGGATTAAGCTGGATCTTACTGATCAATGTACTGCATCTGGCTGGTTAAAACAGAAAGCATGTGAGTATAACATTCTTGCTCACTGCTGTATATAAAAAATACGCTTTCTCTTCTATGGTTCCTTCTGGAACCTGGAAAAGAAAGCGTATTTTTGTTACTGTCATGGTTGAACTATCATTCTTTTTTACCTTCCCCCGAATGGTGTGACAGTAACCCCTGCTCTTCTCTCACACTGCGCATCCTGCGGAAATAGGAACTCATCTCATCTGCCATACCGGAAAGGCGGTTTAATAAGGTAGAAAAATCTTTTAACATTTCATCGTCTTTATAATACGGATAGACGATGTCATGATCGATCTCGCTCCAGCCTTCCTCAAACAGCGTTCTTCCCTGGATCTCCACATAATATCCTTTATACTTGATAATGTAGTGGAGAGAACGGTAAATGCCGTCTGACTTGATATCGATCAGTTTTTCATCATAAATGCGTGTATCACCATTTCTACGGTATACCTTTGGACGCTCTGCAATATAGCAGTGGGACGGATCTTCGTCAAAATCCCGGCCTCGGTCTTTTACGTAGATACTTGGATCATTTTCAAATACAGTGGTAATATATTTGTGGAAGTAGATCCAGTCTTCCCGGTACAGGAAGAATACACGGATACCGATCAGGTCGGTCATGTATTTGTAATAATTGCTCCGGTTCAGATCTTTGAATTTCTCCGGATCTTCTTTTCTTTTTCGTATGATCTTCTCTAAAAGATGTCCCGGATTTTTGGTACGGTAGCGGTAGGAATGAATTCCCGCCCGCTCAATATCATAGAGATAATCGTTGACAAAGTCTTTGCCGATCCCACGAAGTTTTTCTTCTTTTGACAGATAATCATCATAGATTGCTGCCAGCTCTTCCCAGGAAATGTCAGCTGCATTAAAATCGTCTTCGTCAATGTTGTAGGCTTTTAAGAACGCTTTTCTTTCAACCATCTGCCTTCCCCCTTTTCTATATGTCCTCTCGAAGCCTTTCATGCACCTGCCTTTGTGGCCGATTTTCCGCCAGTCGCACCCAAATTTCATCAACATACGCGCCGCGTATGCCTCAGAAATATGGGCACAACTGACAAAAAATCTTCTCACAAAATCAGGCACAGAAAGACTCCGAGCGAACATTTTTTCTCACAAATCTATAAATCCTATTTACATACCCGCGTTATCATTCCAACTCAAACGCCCCAGTATACAACTGATAATACTTTCCTTTCTCCTCGATCAGCTTATCATGGCTGCCGCGCTCGATGATGTGGCCCTGTTCCAGTACCATGATCACATCGGAGTTACGCACTGTGGATAGTCTGTGTGCAATGACAAATACTGTACGCCCCTGCATCAGGGCGTCCATTCCCCGCTGTACGATAGCCTCTGTACGTGTATCAATAGAGGATGTTGCCTCATCTAAGATCATAACTGGCGGGTCTGCAGCGGCTGCTCTGGCAATGGAGATCAGCTGTCTCTGTCCCTGAGATAAATTCTCACCATTTCCGGTAATCACTGTCTCATAGCCTTCCGGCAGACGGGTGATAAAATCATGGGCGCCGGCCAGTTTTGCTGCTCCGATACACTCTTCGTCTGTTGCATCTGGGTTGCTGTATCGGATATTTTCCATTACAGTACCTGTAAACAGGTTGGTATCCTGAAGAACGATACCTAAGGAATGGCGAAGATCTGACTTTTTGATCTTGCTGATATTAATACCGTCATAACGGATGGTTCCACTGGAAATATCATAAAAACGGTTGATCAGGTTTGTAATGGTAGTCTTTCCCGCACCGGTAGCGCCTACGAAAGCTACCTTCTGACCAGGTTCTGCATACAGTGTAATGTTATGAAGAACTGTCTTACCAGGATCATAACCAAAATCTACATTTTCAAAACGTACATCACCTGTCAGCCTCGTATAAGTAACCGTTCCGTCACTGTGGGGATGTTTCCATGCCCAGACACCGGTACGTTCTTTGTGCTCTGAAAGAGTTCCGTCAGGATTTTCCACTGCATTTACCAGTGTTACATATCCTTCATTTTCCTCCGGCTTTTCATCTAACAGGCTAAAAATACGCTCCGCGCCTGCCATACCCATGACAACGGCATTGATCTGCTGGGAAACCTGGTTGATGTTTCCTGCAAACTGTTTGGTCATGTTTAAGAACGGCACTACGATACTAATAGAAAATGGTAATCGGGAAATGCTTAAATTAGGCACTTTAAACATCAAGAATAAGCTTCCGGCAAGAGCTACTGCCACATACAGCAGGTTACCGATATTGTTTAAGATCGGTCCCAGGGTATTTGCGTATTTATTAGCTGTTTCAGACACATGGAACAGCTCATCATTAATAGCATCAAAAGCCTTTTCGCTTTCTTCTTCATGGCAGAACACCTTAATGACCTTCTGGCCATTCATCATTTCTTCCACAAAACCTTCTGTCTTACCAATAGCTTTCTGCTGCTGGATAAAGAATTTTGCAGAACTTCCCCCTACTTTCTTTATAATATGCAGCATGAGCACAACACCTGCAACTACCACCAGTGCCATCCAGATACTATAGTAAAGCATGACGCAGAATACTGTAGTTACCATAACAGCAGAATTTAAAAACTGCGGAATACTCTGGGAGATCAGCTGACGCAGCGTGTCAATATCATTGGTGTAGTAACTCATAATATCCCCATGATTATGAGTGTCAAAATATTTTACAGGAAAATCCTGCATACTGTTGAACATTTTTTCACGCAGCTTCTTTAAAGTTCCTTGGGTGATCTCAGCCATTTTCCGGTTATAGAAGATAGAAGCTGCAAGCGCCAGACCATAAAGTGTAAGAAGGATACCTGTATAACGCAGGATCTCATCCTTGCAGCCATTCCAGTCACCGGACTGCCAGTTCTGTTCTACCACAGCAATAACCTTCTGCATAAAAACTGCCGGAATAGAACCTACAATAGCATTAAATAAAATACCTATGAGTACCAGAGGCATCAGCACCGGGAAAAATCCGAAAATAGTGCGGATCAGGCGCAAAAATGTCTTTTTTCCAGCCTTTGCCATGGCTTTTCCATTATTCTTCATCCTGACCGCCTCCTTTGTTCTGTGATTCATATACTTCCCTGTAGATCGGGCTGGCTTTCATCAGTTCTTCGTGATTTCCAACTGCCTGGATCTTTCCGCCATCCATTACAATAATATGATCGGCTTCCTGAACAGATGAAATACGCTGTGCGATAATGATCTTTGTAGTCTCAGGGATAAATTCCTTAAATCCGCTCCGGATCATTGCATCTGTCTTTGTATCTACTGCACTGGTAGAATCATCTAAGATCAGGATCTTCGGCTTTTTAAGAAGTGCTCTTGCAATACAAAGTCTCTGTTTCTGGCCACCTGAAACATTAGCACCGCCCTGTTCAATGTAGGACTTGTACTTATCCGGGAAACGGAGAACAAATTCATCTGCCTGGGCCAGCTTGCAGGCATGGGCTATTTCCTCTGGAGTGGCGTTTTTATCCCCCCAGCGCAGGTTTTCTTCAATAGTACCTGAAAACAGGATATTCTTCTGTAAAACAACAGCAACCTGGTTTCGCAGTGTCTTAAGGTCATATTCCCTTACATCTCTTCCCCCCACCTTTACCACACCTTCTGTGGTATCATACAGACGGGAGATCAACTGGATCAAAGTAGACTTGGAAGAACCGGTTCCACCGATAATACCAATAGTCTCACCGGAATTAATATGAAGGTTAATATTCTCCAGAGCGTTTCTCTCTGCCTTTTTAGAATATTTAAAGCTTACATTTTCAAAATCAACAGAACCGTCCTTTACCTCGTAAACCGGATTTTCCGGATTTACCAGACTGCTCTTTTCTTCCAGAACTTCTACGATTCGCTTTGCAGACTCAGAAGCCAGTGTGATCATAACAAAGACCATGGACACCATCATAAGACTGCTTAAGATCTGGAAACTATAGGTTAAAAGAGCGGAAAACTGTCCTACATCCAGATCCAGTCCCCGGCTGGTGATAATGGTATAGGAACCAAAAGACAGCACAAAGATCGTAACTGTATACAGGCAGAACTGCATCAGCGGATTGTTAAATGCAAGTATCTTTTCTGCACGGGTAAAATCACCGCATACATCTTCTGCTGCGCGGTCAAACTTCTCTTTTTCATACTCCTCCCGCACATAAGATTTCACAACACGGATGCCCTTAATATTTTCCTGAACAGAATTATTTAAAGCATCATATTTGTTAAATACAGCGCGGAACAGCGGCATGACCAGACGGATAATGGAAAAAAGACCAATTCCCAGTATGGGCACTACAATGATAAAAATACATGCCATTCTGCCTCCCATGATAAATGCCATGACAAAAGCAAAAATAAGCATAAGTGGTGCACGGATGGCAATGCGGACGATCATCATATAGGCCATCTGTACATTGGTTACGTCTGTGGTCAGACGGGTAACTAAAGAGGAAGATGAAAACCGGTCAATGTTTTCAAAGGAAAAGTCCTGGATCTTATAGAACAGGTCCTTTCTCACGTTCTTTGCAAACCCGCAGGAAGCAGTGGCGCAGGCATTACCTGCAGTGATGCCGAATATAAGGGAAAGCGTAGCCATAATGACCAGTACCAGACCATACATGGCGATCTCCCTAAAACCGGCACCTGCCTTCATTCGGTTTACCAGCTGTGCAATGATAAATGGAATGATACACTCCATTACCACTTCCAGGGATACCATCAAAGGTGCTTTCAGGGATGCCTGCTTATACTCACGGATGCATTTTGATAAAACTTTTAGCATAGTAGGTAAAATACTCCTTTCTGTAAACAATAAGAACAGGACGCCCGCAGTGCGAACGTCCTGAATGCTTTCTTCAGTACTTATACTGAAACATGTGCATTTTAGGCTACTCTTAATCATAACCTAAATCTACTCTTCTTTACAAGAGTAAAATAATGAACTTTTTGTGAAATAAATATTAATCTAAGGCCTCATTTAAACCTTCTGTTCCCTCTAAGGCAAATCTTCCCTGTCTGATCAGTGTGATCCGGCTGCCGTCTTTTCCCACAGCCACAATATCTCCCAGTTCGCAATAAGGAACCGTAATATCTGTATGGCAGCTGAAATATGCCTTTGACATATCCTCTTTTCTTAAAAGGGAGATCTCATTGTCTCTGGCGATCACTTCTTTGCCGTCCGGGTTGTACATAGGTGAGTCTTCTGCAAAACTGTAGCAGGTATCTCCTACTGCAAAATGTGGACCTGTTTTCTCAGCAATAAGGATAGGCAGCTTGCTGCCGATCTGGTATTTCTTTGCCATCGCATAAGCTGTGGTGTTGGTTCCAATGGCAAACTCACCCAGCGGAAGCCAGCTGTGGCCGCGCATGATCACCTGTTTTACCAGGTCTTTTCCCTGCTCTTTGGACTCTGGGAAATTTCCGCAGCCAAACTCGGTTACTTTTCCGTCTTTAAATACCATACGCAGGTCTTTAAAGAGATAATCTTCCACATAAACCTCTTTTACATGAAGAAGGCCTTCTGTGCCTGTAAGCACAGGAGAGGTAAATACTTCTCCCAACGGAATATTTACATCGGATACGCAGTTTTCAAAATTAGTCTGCTTTTCAGGGTCGGTCAGCGTATGAAGCTGCACCTTCATGGAAGTTTCATTTCCATCCCGTCCTGTGATCTCCACATAGTCCGCCTTGTCTAAGGCATCGATCAGCTTCTGCTGGATCTTCTGGTATTTTTCGTAGTCCAGTGTGTTGATGGCAATGGTCTCACGGAAAATGTCCTCAAAATCCGGTCCGATCTCCGGCTTCGGGAAAGCAATAATAGTAAAGCTGGTTTCATCTCCCGGCATATACTGGTTGATGACCTGGCGTGACTCATTTGCATAAGCTAGTGTCAGCTCCTGCTGATGATCATTTAAAGCAAGGGCTGTTTTCTTATTTACCGGTGTAAAGCCTTCTTCCCCGAAGGTCTCTACTACAGCAGGGCCGGCACACCAGGAAGCCAGTTCACTGTACTGCTCATAAGCAGCCTTTAAAATAGAAAGTTTTCTCTCTTTAAAGGCATTTCCCATATAAAGGGCGCTGTCATAGCGGTGATCATAATCATACTGCTTGTTGGCAGAAGCACCAAAATAGCCTCGTTTTCCGTTTGGTCTGCGGTTTAAGGACTCTACAGCAGCACGATAGAAGATGGGGTCCAGTCCCATTTTCTGGAAATTTTCCACTGCTTTGCGGATCATCCGCTCAAAGCCAAGCTGATATTCTACAACCACCGTCTTCTTTTTGGTAATGTCTCTTCCCATAACAGAAAAGCCTTTGCGGTAACCTTCTGTATAGGTATCTGCCATTTTATCCACAGTCTCCTGAGGAAGGGTGTTCATAAAAGCAGCCAGCTTTAACTCAGACTCTGAGATATACTCACCAAACTCATATAAATAGGAAAGATCATTTAAGTCACTTTCCATAATGATATCTTTTGCAAAAGAAAGTTTCGGGTCCAGTCCTTCCCTGATCCGCCATGGAAGCAGCAGGTCTGAATAATCACTGACATACCAGTAAAAAGCATCTTTGATCTGCTGCTCTTTTGGCTGGTCGGTTCCTTCTTCCCATACCTGGACAAACAGGTTATATACCTCTAAAAAGACTTCGTTTAAGATCGTGATATTTTCCAGCCGCATTTCAAAGGCGTACACAATATCGCCCCGGATCTCTGTATAAAGAGCAGATAAGATCTGTCCGTAGCCTTCTCCCAGTTCTTTTACCGCATAGTCCGGGTTTGCAAAGCTTTCCTCATAATGTTCCGGTAAAATATCCTCGTAAAGTCTGTGATTTCGCTCCTGTAACTGAGACAGAGAAAGTTTCTTTCCCTCTTCTCTTTCTTTTACCAGTTCCCCGATCATTAATATAAAGCGGGAAACGCATCTAAAATAATTGCCGTAAGGCTGCCGGATATCATCTTCTCCCATGGCTGCCACGCGCTCCATGGAAAGGTCCAGCCGTTCTCTTACGGCATCGTTTTCTTCCTGTAAAATTGTTCTGTAATCCATAAAATGTATTCCCTCCTTGTACATCCGCATCTGCCTGCTTTGATACTTATATTTTGCCCTTTTGATCCTGGTATCACTTATCTGAAGATACCGGTAAATATAATGATGACCCAGACAAGAAGGATGATCCCCTCTAAAGCCGTCCCGATCCTGGCTAAAATATAATTACAGTCATCTTCTGTAAAGGAAAGGATGCCGTACCAGAGCCCCATAATGGCTGCTGCCATACTGGAAAATCCGTAGGCTCCTGTATTTAAGCCTCCCTGTCCTGCGTTTTTAACAGAAAAATACATGCTTAAGGCACCTAAAAGAAGGGAGGCGATTCCCAGACCCAGACAGTAAAAACTGTTCTTTGCAAAGGGATTTTTCACATAGGAAACCTTGTTTCCGATCTGTCTCAATGTATTTTCCTCCTGTAACGTAATCGCATATGCTGTACCAGACAGTAACAGCCAAAACCGAAAGCTGCTCCCAGTGTATTAAGGAACAGGTCATCTACATCAAAACTGCCCACTTTGGATATCAGCTGCAATGTTTCTAAGATCAGGCTCCAGGTAAAACCAAAAGTCACTGTATTATACCATTTCTTGCTTCTTCTGCTGATGACCGGCAGAAAAAATCCAAAGGGTGCAAAAGCAACGATATTTCCCACAATGTTGATCATAAACAATGGAAATCCCAGTACATTATAATATTTGAAATAACGGCTGATCTCTTTAAAAAGGATCAGGTTATAGGCGTAGTCCCTGTCTGTATCCGTTCGTCCGAATGACTCTGAAAAAAACATGAAATACGCCAGAAGGCACAGGTACAGTATAAACAGTACCCATCCCATCTTCTGGCGTTTAGTTGTGTTTCTGATCATCTGTGACCCCGCATCCTAAAATTCAATTTCGGATTTGCGTTTTAAAAGCAGCGCTCCATTGACAATGGAAATAATGCCTACCACAAGACCTGTCACCAGGATCACAACACCTGCTGCAATACAGCCGGCTCCTGTAACCTTCATTGTTTTATATACTCTCTCCATATTGCAACTACCTCCGGCTCTTATTCGTTCTTTGCGCCGTACTGTTCATAATATGCATCAAGAGCTGCCTTGATCTTATCATCGATCACTACCTGACCGTTGCATTCCTTGTTGTATAAGCACTCTGTTACATCTGCCATGGTAACGATGGCTGCAGTTGGGAAGCCGTACAGATCTTTAATCTCGTCTAAAGCACTCTTGGTTCCTTTTCCACGCTCCATACGGTTTAAGGAAACGATGAGACCCTTAATCTCTACATCGCCCTGAGCCTTAATGATTGGGAATGTCTCTTCAATGGACTTACCGGAAGTGGTAACGTCCTCAATGATCATAACACGGTCGCCGTCTTTGATCTTGCTTCCTAACAGGATACCGGTATCACCGTGGTCCTTTACTTCCTTACGGTTGGAGCAGTAACGGATGTCTTTTCCGTATAAATCGCTGATCGCCATGGTGGTTGCAACGCTTAACGGAATACCCTTGTAAGCCGGTCCAAAGAGTACGTCAAAGTCCAGACCAAAGTTGTCATGAATAGCCTTTGCGTAGTACTCACCTAATTTCTTTAACTGGGTACCTGTTACATAGGCGCCTGCGTTCATAAAGAATGGGGACTTTCTTCCGCTCTTTAAGGTGAAATCTCCAAATTTTAATACATTGCTTTCTACCATAAATTCAATAAATTCCTGCTTATAGCTTTCCATGGTAATGCCCTCCTTATTTTTCCAATTTTTCCCAAATTTCTTATGTGACTGTTTTATTACTTCACTGCACCGATCAGTTCGTTAATATCTTCAATTCCATATTTTTCCATATATGCCTTAATGCCATCGACTGTTTTAACAGTTGCATATGGGTCGTGGAAGTTTGCAGTACCGATAGCTACTGCAGTTGCGCCTGCAAGGATAAATTCCAGCGCGTCATCTGCATTGCAGATACCGCCCATACCGATGATCGGCACTTTTACTGCCTGGGCTGCCTGATAGACCATGCGTACAGCTACCGGACGGATAGCCGGACCGGAAAGTCCGCCTGTTTTATTGGCAACTGCGAAGGTTCTGCGGTTGATGTCGATCTTCATACCGGTTAAAGTATTGATCAGGGAAATGGCATCTGCGCCGCCTGCCTCTGCTGCCTTTGCCATAACTGTAATATCTGTTACATTCGGGCTTAATTTCATAACAACCGGCTGTTTTGCATGGGCTTTTACTGCCTTTGTAATAGCTTCTACTGCCTTAGGATCCTGACCGAAGGCGATACCGCCCTCTTTTACGTTTGGACAGGAAATGTTGATCTCCAGCATATCTACCGGCTCATCTCCCAGGCGCTCTACTACATCAATGTAATCTTCTGTGGTCTTTCCGCACACATTAACTACGATCTTTGTATCATATTTCTTTAAAAATGGGATATCTCTCTTTGCAAATACATCGATACCCGGGTTCTGCAGACCAATGGCATTGATCATGCCGCCGTAGGTCTCTGCGATCCTTGGTGTCGGGTTTCCCGGCCACGGCACATTTGCCACACCTTTTGTGACAACAGCGCCAAGACGGCTTAAATCTACAAACTCGCTGTATTCCATACCGGAACCAAAGGTGCCGGACGCTTCCATAACCGGATTTTTAAATTCCACTCCGGCGATCTTTACACTCATATTCATAATTCGGTCCTGCCTCCTGCTTTCTCACATGTCCGCCCGTTTTGATCCGGGCAATTTTTACTGTACTTTACAGTTCAATGTCTTCTGCCAGGAATACGGGGCCATCCTTACAGATACGCTTGTTATGTACCTGGGAATGTTCGTCCACATCCTTTGTCTGGCAGGTGCATGCCAGACAGGCACCAATGCCGCAGGCCATTTTCTCTTCCAGGGATAAGTAGCAGAGGATGCCTTTTTCCTGGCTGTATGCCTTTAAGGCACGAAGCATAGGAGTCGGTCCGCAGGCATAGATCACATCTGCCTTCAGATCATTTTCACGGATGGCATCTAATACATTTCCCTTTGTTCCTACACTGCCGTCTTCTGTGGCAACAGTTACAGAGCCGTATGCTTCAAATTCTTCTTTTAAGAACATGTGGCTGTCACGGTAGCCGATAACGGACTGTACCATTTCACCACCGTTTACTTTGCTTAATGCTTTTGCAAGTTCAAGCATTGGCGGGATACCGATACCGCCGCCGATGAGGAATGCTTTCTTTCCTTCTAATAATGGGAAACCATTTCCAAGAGGTCCTAATACGTCAATAGTATCTCCTGCTGTCAGTGCGGAAAATTCCTTTGTTCCGGCTCCTGCCACACGGTATACCAGACGCAGTTCTCCCTTTTCTTTATCAATACCACAAAGGCTGATGGGTCTTGGAAGCAGTCTGGATCCGTCTTTGGAATAAAGGGATACGAACTGTCCAGGCACAGCCTGGGCTGCGATCTCACCCGCAGCCAGTCTTAAGTCATAAATTCCTTCTGCCAGCTGTACCTGTGAGGTAACAGCAGCTGTCATTTTTAATTTTGCCATGTTGTTTTTCCAACCTTTTTATTTCTTGCTAATTACAGTACACTGTTGATATCAGCAACCATGTCAATAACTGCCTGTCTGGAAGCCTCTGCAAAGTGCTCCGGACCAAACTGTTTGTATTTTTCCTGACGATATGCTGCAATGATACCTCTGGAGGAGTTTACAATAGCACCTAAACCATCTTCATTGAAGCAGTGCTTTAAGTCTGCTGCAGTACCGCCCTGTGCGCCGTATCCTGGTACCAGGAAGTAGGTATGTGGCATCAGCTTTCTTAAGATCTTGCTCATTTCCGGATAGGTAGCGCCTACTACTGCACCTACGTTGCTGTAGGTTCCGTCCATGGACATATTGCCCCACTCTACTACTTTTTCAGCTACTAATTCGTAAAGAGGACGGCCGTCGATCAGTTTGTCCTGGAACTCGCCGCTGGA
>ERZ772870.2077-NODE-2077-length-11520-cov-3.468644_pt1 | contig 11520 bp, 10 predicted proteins | sample MGYA00511376_ERZ772870 | MGnify/ENA primary metagenome ERZ772870 (study PRJEB29015, sample SAMEA2737719) | human gut metagenome | biome: human gut; feature: human-associated habitat; material: faeces | place: China | collected 2012 ... | reverse complement strand
TTCAGGTGTTAGTGTCCTTACGGACGTGGGGGTTCAAGTCCCCCCCCTCGCACCAATTATCTTTACTTCCTTTCTTGTTTCTTCCTTGATTTTTCATCCCTGATTCAAATTCATTAGCATCAGCATGATGCCAGCAATAAGCGCCAGGCACGATGGTAGCAAAATGTAATGCCGTAACTGTTTGTGATACAGCATCACCGGCGTCAATATCAATCCCATCAGAATGACAATCCGCCATTGATCCGGCGATAAATCCGCATACATCAGCCCTGCAATCAGCAATCCCGGCAGCAACACTCCCCAGCCACTGCCCAGCGTACGTTGCAACATGGTTTCATCTCTTTCATTGATAATGATAACCAATATCATATGATAATTTTTATCATTTGCAAGCCAGAGAAATCCCTTGCTATCGGGTAAACCTATCGCTAGGATTAGCAATCATTATCATTTAGATTACTATCCCGATTATGGCCTATCGTTCCGCACCGCTCTATGAAGATGTCATCTGGCGAACGCATCTCCAGCCGCAGGATGCTGGGCTTGCACAAGCCGTACGTGCGACGATCGCCAAACATCGTGAACATTTGCTCGAGTTTATCCGCCTGGATGAACCCGCTCCGCTTAACGCCATGACGCTGGCGCAATGGTCATCACCGAATGCGCTAAGTTCTCTACTGGCGGTCTATTCCGATCATATCTATCGCAACCAACCAACGATGATCCGCGAGAACAAACCGCTGATCTCACTATGGGCACAATGGTATATCGGCCTGATGGTGCCACCATTAATGCTGGCGCTACTGACGCAGGAAAAGGCATTAGATGTGTCGCCGGAACATTTCCATGCTGAGTTTCACGAAACCGGACGCGTCGCCTGTTTCTGGGTCGATGTGTGTGAAGATAAAAACGCAACACCACATTCGCCGCAGCAGCGAATGGAAACGTTAATCAGCCAGGCGCTGGTTCCGGTTGTGCAGGCACTAGAAGCGACCGGAGAGATCAACGGCAAACTTATCTGGAGTAATACCGGTTATTTGATCAACTGGTATCTCACTGAGATGAAGCAGCTGCTCGGCGAGGCGACGGTTGAATCGCTGCGCCATGCCCTCTTTTTTGAGAAAACGCTCACGAACGGTGAAGATAATCCACTCTGGCGTACCGTGGTACTGCGCGATGGCCTGCTGGTGCGCCGCACTTGCTGCCAGCGTTATCGCTTACCGGATGTGCAGCAATGTGGCGATTGTACGCTGAAATGAAAGCACTGCCGGGGAAGTAAACCCGGCATCATGCGGATTAATAGGGATGCAACACATTACTTGCTTCGCAATGCCGCATACATAACAGAATATCTGCGGCCTCCAACAACCCTGCATCAGAACTGACGCCCAGTTTCGACATCACATTAAATTTATGTGCACGGATCGTTTTGATATTGCGTTTAAGCTGCTCGGCAATTTGTGTCATTGAGTAGCCACGCGACATAAAGCGCAATATTTCTCTCTCCGTGGGGCTTAGCGTCCGGCTTTGGTTAATGTACCACTGATTGTTCAGTCGGTCGGTCGCCTGACGTACACCATTTAATGACAAAAAGAGTTCCTGATGAAAAATCTCCAGCGTTGACGCTTTACTTAATACACCGTCCAGCGGTGATGGCGACAATGAACCAATCAGCCGAGCTTCAATATCATCATCCGCAATAACTAAACGCCGGGTACGCGGAAACTTAATCGCCAGTTCAGTCAGGCAAGATAATCCCTCTCTGCGCTCACTTCTCATGGCAGAAAAAGAAAAAATGACCGCCGCAAACGAGATCCGCGACATGGCATCCTGAAATGACTCCTGACTGGTATAGGTATGGAGCTTATAAGGGTTACCCGCAAACTTTCTGAATAAACTCTCAATACCGATACTACTCATGACGCATTTTTCTATGAGTGCGACATTTCTCTTCTTAATTCGGCTGTGTTCCATTCTGCGGCATCTCCATAAACAGAAGGCAAGTTAAGTTCTCTTGCACCCTGCGCGCTATTTATCCATGCATACATTTCAGCGTTGCTGTGAATTGCCAGTCGACGCATCGCACTGTTTTTTTGGGCGCTGATAGTTTTATTACTTTTCTTAAGCAATGAAGCTATCTGGTTGATGCCCCATCCTTTACCTAATAGCCGCAGCACCTTGCGCTCTGAAAGAGTGAGAATGACGGAGCGATAGCTAAAATCATGAGTTTCAGTCATTGCCGGGGAGGTCAGCATGGCGCTGATACGCTCTGCGTGCGTATTGCCGGAACGTACGGTCTTGACCAGATTCTCAATGGGTTCAACATCAGACAATAACGTCGCCGTAGGGCACATGAGCAATTCTACTGCCTGGGAATACCAGGAGCGTGACACCATGAAAACCCAGTGAATTTCCCGATATTGTGAGATTAAAGAATAATAATGTTCACAAACAGAACGTGGATCTTCACTTTCACCGGCTAAATCAGCAATGACTAATCCGGAACGACGTAATTGTAATAAGGTAAGGTCCTCCGCAGAGGCGCTGGATATTATTTCATATTCAGGGAAGTGAGTCCTCATGACCTCTTTTAACCCTGCTTGCATAACAGGTATTTTACTGATAACAATTCCATTTTTGCAGCATCCTGGCAACATATTTCCTCCACATCCACTGTCTAAAAATTATGATGGTTTATTCAGGATATTCATTCCTTAAATGTTTCCAGCAAATTAATAGATTAAGCGAATAAATTATCCTTAGCATTCACTTTCATATCAGCATACTCCTGCTGCACAACAACTCCACTGCATGTGTCAGAAGGTTAGCATCAAATGATAACCTGGTGAAATAGCCTGGAGACATTTAAAATATCTACATTAAGTTGTTAGGAATACTTAATGAAAAACAGAAATCACATTCATTTAATTTATAATTAAATGATATCCCTTCCCGCAGAATGCGGGAATCACACAATCAATATTTATTCAATAAAATCTGATGATTTTAACTTGTTAACACTAAAAAACGCGCCCAGCTATCTATTATCCTGACCCGTAAAGGCTAAAACAATAAATTCATTATAGTGATAATATTCATGTGATAGTTTGTTTGCGGCGAGAGATAATTCGCTTTTTATCACCGAGCTTCTCCCGATAACCAGGATTAATCAGCGCAATTTTGATCTTAACCTACCGCAAAACAACCGTGCTTCATGATACAAATGGATTCTCATTATCTGAACAATACGCAGCACGTCTATGACAAAGGGCGAGTTATGCAAACTGAGCAACAGCGAGCCGTAACACGGCTTTGTATCCAGTGTGGATTATTTCTTTTGCAACATGGTGCGGAAAGCGCGTTGGTTGATGAGCTTTCCTCACGACTGGGTCGGGCGCTGGGAATGGACAGCGTTGAAAGTTCTATCTCTTCGAACGCCATAGTGCTGACAACCATTAAAGATGGGCAATGCCTGACATCGACACGTAAAAATCACGATCGCGGCATTAATATGCATGTGGTGACTGAAGTCCAGCACATTGTGATTCTGGCGGAGCACCATCTGCTGGATTACAAAGGCGTAGAGAAACGATTTAGCCAAATTCAGCCATTACGTTACCCAAGATGGCTGGTAGCCTTAATGGTTGGCCTTTCTTGCGCCTGTTTCTGTAAACTCAATAAAGGTGGCTGGGATGGTGCCGTCATCACCTTCTTTGCCAGTACGGCCGCGATGTATATCCGCCAGCTGCTGGCACAACGTCATCTTCATCCACAGATCAACTTTTGCCTTACCGCTTTCGCCGCCACCACCATTTCCGGATTGCTTTTGCAACTCCCCACTTTCAGCGATACACCCACCATTGCGATGGCCGCCAGCGTTCTGCTGCTGGTGCCGGGCTTTCCGTTGATTAATGCCGTCGCCGATATGTTTAAAGGCCACATCAATACCGGACTGGCACGCTGGGCGATCGCCAGTCTGCTGACACTGGCTACCTGCGTCGGCGTAGTGATGGCACTGACGATTTGGGGGCTACGCGGATGGGTGTGATCGAGTTTCTGTTTGCATTGGCGCAGGATATGATCCTCGCCGCCATTCCAGCGGTCGGCTTTGCGATGGTGTTCAACGTTCCCGTGCGGGCGTTACGCTGGTGTGCGCTGCTTGGCGCGATTGGCCATGGTTCACGAATGATCTTAATGACCAGCGGGCTGAATATTGAGTGGTCAACTTTTATGGCTTCTATGCTGGTCGGCACCATTGGTATTCAATGGTCGCGCTGGTATCTGGCACATCCGAAAGTGTTTACCGTGGCGGCTGTTATCCCTATGTTCCCTGGCATATCGGCTTATACCGCAATGATTTCGGCCGTAAAAATCAGCCAGTTAGGTTACAGCGAACCGTTGATGATTACCCTGTTAACCAACTTTCTTACAGCTTCATCGATTGTTGGTGCGTTATCCATCGGTCTTTCCATTCCTGGATTATGGTTGTACCGCAAGCGCCCTCGCGTATAAAATTGCCTCGCTTAAAGCACGCGGATGAGAGACAGCCACCTCTCCTCCGTGTGTTACTATAAAAGTTATCTCCCTTCTCGTTCATCGTTCCATATTTGAGAAACAGTATGTCTTCCAGAGTTTTGACCCCGGACGTCGTTGGTATTGACGCCCTGGTACACGATCACCAAACCGTTCTGGCAAAAGCTGAAGGCGGTGTGGTTGCCGTATTTGCTAACAATGCCCCGGCGTTTTATGCCGTCACGCCTGCACGCCTGGCTGAACTGCTGGCGCTGGAAGAAAAGCTGGCGCGTCCGGGAAGCGATGTCGCTCTGGACGATCAACTCTATCAGGAACCGCAAGCCGCTCCCGTTGCTGTACCCATGGGGAAATTCGCCATGTATCCGGACTGGCAACCCGATGCCGACTTTATCCGCCTGGCGGCGCTATGGGGCGTGGCGCTAAGAGAGCCGGTGACTACCGAAGAACTGGCCTCATTCATTGCCTACTGGCAGGCGGAAGGTAAAGTCTTTCACCATGTGCAGTGGCAACAAAAACTGGCGCGCAGCCTGCAAATCGGTCGTGCCAGCAACGGCGGACTGCCGAAACGAGATGTGAATACGGTCAGCGAACCTGACAGCCAAATTCCACCAGGATTCAGAGGGTAACGATGAAAAACGTTGGCGACCTGATGCAACGCCTGCAAAAAATGATGCCTGCCCATATCAAACCTGCGTTCAAAACGGGTGAAGAACTACTGGCCTGGCAGAAAGAACAAGGGGCAATCCGCTCCGCCGCTCTCGAACGTGAAAATCGGGCGATGAAAATGCAGCGCACCTTTAACCGCTCCGGTATTCGTCCACTGCATCAGAACTGCTCCTTTGAGAACTATCGCGTTGAGTGTGAAGGGCAGATGAATGCGTTAAGCAAAGCGCGCCAGTACGTCGAAGAGTTTGACGGCAACATCGCCAGCTTCATCTTTTCTGGTAAGCCAGGAACCGGCAAAAACCATCTGGCGGCGGCAATCTGCAACGAGCTGCTGCTACGCGGTAAATCCGTATTGATCATCACCGTGGCCGATATTATGTCGGCGATGAAAGATACCTTCAGGAATAGCGGTACCAGCGAAGAACAACTGCTTAACGATCTGAGCAACGTTGATCTGCTGGTGATCGATGAGATCGGCGTGCAGACCGAATCGAAATACGAAAAAGTGATCATCAACCAGATCGTCGATCGCCGCTCTTCTTCCAAACGCCCAACCGGGATGCTGACCAACAGTAATATGGAAGAGATGACCAAGTTGCTGGGCGAACGCGTGATGGACCGTATGCGCCTGGGTAACAGTTTGTGGGTGATCTTCAACTGGGATAGCTACCGTAGCCGGGTAACAGGTAAAGAGTATTAATCCCCGTTTCTGGCGGTATACTGCGACACAATTCCACCTTGAGTAATGATGATGAAAACTGTTAAACATCTTCTGTGCTGTGCCATTGCCGCCAGCGCATTAATTTCCACCGGGGTGCATGCTGCGTCCTGGAAAGATGCGCTCTCCAGCGCCGCCAGCGAACTTGGCAACCAAAACAGCACGACACAGGAAGGCGGTTGGTCGCTCGCGTCATTAACTAACTTGCTTAGCAGCGGAAACCAGGCCTTAAGCGCAGATAACATGAACAATGCCGCAGGCATTCTGCAATACTGCGCGAAGCAAAAGCTGGCGTCGGTAACCGATGCCGAAAACATCAAGAACCAGGTGCTGGAAAAGCTGGGCCTGAACAGTGAAGAACAAAAAGAAGACACCAACTATCTGGATGGCATTCAGGGTTTGCTGAAAACCAAAGATGGTCAGCAACTCAATCTGGATAACATCGGAACGACTCCGCTGGCAGAAAAGGTGAAAACCAAAGCCTGCGATCTGGTGTTAAAGCAGGGGCTGAACTTCATTTCCTGAACCGCGAAACGCCGCGTTTTAGCTGTTACCCGGCTGACGCGGCTCTCTCCTGCCCTTTTCCCTGCTCCTGGACGGTTTTCCCCCTGTTACACGGGAAGCGACCGCGATCAAAAAAGTCTGTTTATAAACTAATTCCTAACAACATCGCATTTTTTTGACACTAGAATTGCAGCAATATGGCGACGCCATTACATTGTGCTTCTCAAAAAGCTTAAACGTTGGCTAAACGGCCCGGTTTAGTGAGGATCGCCCGTTGTCAGAACTACTCTCTTTCGCCCTTTTTCTCGCCTCTGTGCTGATTTACGCATGGAAAGCGGGACGTAACACCTGGTGGTTTGCAGCCACATTAACGGTGCTGGGGCTATTTGTCGTTTTAAATATCACCCTGTTTGCCAGCGACTATTTTACTGGCGATGGTATTAACGACGCGGTTCTCTATACCTTAACCAACAGCCTGACCGGTGCTGGCGTCAGCAAATACATCCTGCCGGGTATCGGCATTGTGCTGGGGCTGACAGCGGTGTTCGGTGCGCTGGGCTGGATCCTGCGCCGTCGTCGCCATCATCCGCACCATTTTGGTTACAGCCTGCTGGCGCTCTTACTGGCGCTGGGTTCGGTGGACGCCAGCCCGGCATTTCGTCAGATAACGGAACTGGTGAAATCCCAGTCACGCGACGGCGACCCGGACTTTGCGGCTTATTATAAAGAGCCGTCGAAAACTATCCCTGACCCGAAACTCAACCTGGTTTATATCTACGGCGAAAGTCTCGAGCGGACCTATTTTGATAACGAAGCTTTCCCGGATCTCACGCCTGAACTGGGCGCGTTGAAAAATGAAGGCCTGGATTTCAGCCACACGCAGCAGCTGCCAGGAACGGATTACACGATTGCGGGCATGGTGGCTTCTCAGTGCGGCATACCGCTGTTTGCCCCCTTTGAAGGCAACGCCTCCGCCTCTGTCTCCAGCTTCTTCCCGCAGAACATCTGTCTGGGCGATATCCTGAAAAACTCGGGTTATCAGAACTATTTCGTGCAGGGCGCGAATCTGCGTTTTGCCGGTAAAGATGTGTTCCTGAAGTCGCATGGCTTCGACCACTTATACGGCTCAGAAGAGCTGAAAAGCGTGGTGGCCGACCCGCACTATCGCAACGACTGGGGATTCTACGACGATACCGTTCTCGATGAAGCGTGGAAAAAGTTTGAAGAGCTTTCCCGCTCAGGTCAGCGATTCTCACTGTTTACCCTGACAGTCGATACCCATCACCCGGATGGTTTTATCTCGCGTACCTGTAACCGCAAAAAATATGATTTTGACGGTAAGCCGAACCAGTCATTCAGCGCGGTAAGTTGCAGCCAGGAGAATATCGCGGCGTTTATCAACAAAATCAAAGCGTCACCGTGGTTTAAAGATACCGTCATCGTCGTCTCTTCTGACCATTTAGCGATGAACAACACGGCGTGGAAATACCTCAATAAGCAGGATCGCAATAACCTGTTTTTTGTCATTCGTGGCGACAAGCCGCAGCAAGAGACGCTGGCAGTGAAGCGTAACACGATGGATAACGGCGCGACGGTGCTGGACATTCTCGGTGGCGATAACTATCTCGGACTTGGTCGTAGCAGTTTATCCGGGCAGTCAATGTCGGAAATCTTCCTCAATATCAAAGAGAAAACATTGGCGTGGAAGCCGGATATCATCCGCCTGTGGAAATTCCCTAAAGAGATGAAAGAGTTCACCATCGACCAGCAGAAAAACATGATTGCCTTCTCGGGTAGCCATTTCCGTTTGCCGCTGCTGTTGCGGGTTTCAGACAAACGCGTGGAACCGCTGCCGGAAAGCGAATACTCAGCACCGCTGCGTTTCCAGCTGGCCGATTTCGCTCCACGCGACAATTTCGTCTGGGTTGACCGTTGCTATAAGATGGCACAACTCTGGGCTCCGGAACTGGCACTCTCCACCGACTGGTGTGTCTCGCAAGGGCAGCTTGGCGGTCAGCAAATTGTTCAGCATGTTGACAAAACAACATGGCAGGGCAAAACGGCATTTAAAGATACGGTCATCGACATGGCGCGTTATAAAGGCAATGTCGATACGCTGAAAATTGTTGATAACGATATTCGCTACAAAGCCGACAGTTTCATCTTCAACGTCGCCGGTGCGCCAGAAGAGGTGAAACAGTTTAGTGGGATTTCCCGTCCAGAGTCGTGGGGCCGCTGGTCCAACGCGCAGCTGGGCGATGAAGTAAAAATCGAGTACAAGCATCCGCTGCCGAAGAAATTTGACCTGGTGATTACCGCCAAAGCATACGGCAATAACGCCAGCCGTCCTATTCCGGTACGCGTAGGCAATGAAGAACAAACTCTTGTGCTGGGCAATGAAGTGACCACCACCACACTGCATTTCGATAACCCAACCGATGCCGACACACTGGTAATTGTGCCGCCGGAACCTGTCTCAACCAACGAAGGGAATATCCTCGGACACTCGCCGCGTAAGCTCGGGATCGGCATGGTGGAAATTAAAGTTGTGGAACGTGAAGGGTAATTCCTGACTGATGTGTAGGTCGCATAAGGTGCGACCTACACACCTTCTCCGGCCTACAAAACATCATTGAGAAACAGAAAAAAAACAGCGCCCAACACTTCCCCGGACGCTGCATGGCAACTTTAATAATCTCGCCTTATCAGAAAGTAATTACGCCTTTAATTAACTCACGATTGTTAATCACATCGCGCTCGTAGGTTTCTGCCAGCGTGGCGAACGGGTAGCGATGGGTTAACATCATGTCGGCAGTGATTTTCCCTTCCGCCATCAGTCGACCGACTTTAGCAAAATCTTCCGGCGTGGCGTTGCGGCTGCCCATCATCGTCGTTTCTTTTTTATGGAATTCCGGATCGGAGAACTGCAACTCACCTTTAAACAGGCCGACAAATACCACCGTGCCGCCGTGACGAATCAGATTCACGGTGTTATTCATCGCATGTTGATTACCTGTCGCGTCGATCACTTTCTGCGCCAGCGAACCACCAAACTGCGCCCGCAGCTGCGCGTCAAAATCTTCGGCTGACGGGTCCAGCACGGGCAACTCCAGACGCGTTGCCACATGTTCACGGCGCGCCGGACTGGTATCCGCCACCACCACCTGTGCGCCATCAGCTTTAGCGATTGCCGCCGCGCCCAGACCGATTGGCCCCGCCCCGACCACCAGCACCTGCTCGCCGGGAGCAATGGCTGCGCGACGCACCGCATGAGCGCTAATAGCGAAAGGTTCAATCAATGCGGCCGCCTGCGGGTCAATACCGTCTGCGGGCAAAATGTTCGCCACCGGCACGCTCAAATACTCACTAAAACCGCCATCCTGATGCACGCCAATGACTGAAATTTTTTCACAGCAATTGGTACGCCCGCTTTTACACGCCGGGCATTGCTGACAAGAAATATACGGAATTACCGCAACTTGCTGTCCGATATTAAAATTGTGAATGTTTTTTCCTGATTCAATAATCTCCCCACATATTTCATGGCCTAAAACGCGTGGATAGCTAAAAAATGGTTGATTCCCACCCCAGGCATGAATATCGGTACCGCAAATCCCGACAGACTTAATTTTTATTAATGCTTCATTGTCACCCGGAATAGGTATCTCGCGTTGTTTCCAGACTAATTCTTTCGGCTGCTGGCAAATTAAAACATTCATCGTAGACATGATTCGGCTCTCCATTTTTTGTTGCCTTAGATATCAATGAAAATGAAAAATGGCAGCGGAACGGAAAATCTGTTTTGTGAAAACACACGCATAAAAATGTTTTAAATCGGGTTTTAATGGACTCACAAGGAGGAAAATATGAGTCGTTCACAAAATTTACGCCACAATGTGATTAACCAGGTCATTGATGATATGGCGCGGGGTCATATCCCTTCCCCACTTCCATCGCAAAGTGCGCTGGCGGAAATGTACAACATCAGCCGCACTACAGTGCGTCATATTCTCAGCCACTTACGCGAATGCGGCGTCTTAACGCAGGTTGGAAACGACTATGTGATTGCGCGTAAACCTGACCATGATGACGGTTTCGCCTGTACTACCGCTTCAATGAGTGAACAAAACAAAGTGTTTGAGCAGGCTTTTTTCACGATGATAAACCAGCGCCAGTTACGCCCTGGGGAAACTTTTTCTGAACTGCAACTGGCTCGGGCCGCGGGTGTCAGCCCGGTTGTAGTAAGAGAATATCTTTTAAAATTCGGCCGTTATAATCTTATTCAAAGCGAAAAGCGCGGCCAGTGGAGCATGAAGCAATTCGATCAATCCTACGCCGAGCAGCTGTTTGAACTACGCGAAATGCTCGAAACACATTCACTTCAGCACTTTCTCAACCTGCCTGATCATGATCCCCGCTGGCTGCAGGCGAAAACCATGCTCGAACGTCATCGGCTACTGCGTGACAACATCGGCAATAGCTTTCGCATGTTCTCGCAACTTGACAGAGATTTTCACTCCTTACTGCTTTCAGCTGCCGACAATATCTTTTTTGATCAATCTCTTGAGATCATCTCAGTCATCTTTCATTTTCACTATCAATGGGATGAAAGCGATCTCAAGCAGCGCAATATCATTGCTGTTGATGAGCATATGACCATTCTCAGCGCTCTGATTTGCCGCAGTGACCTTGATGCCACCCTTGCGCTCCGTAACCATTTGAATTCAGCTAAACAATCAATGATTCGATCCATTAATGAGAACACGCGTTATGCTCATTAAGTACGGATTAAAAACAGCAAACTATTAGCGGGTGCACGGTTTTATCAAAAGATAAATACCGGGAAATTCCCGCTTACCTATGCTCACAATCAGTCGACTAAAAATGTTTTTTTGTGAGCGGTAGTAAAGTCCTAAAACTTTAACCTGCCGTTAATGTCAACCTTGCGTAATGCACAATTACGTAAACAATTAAAATTATAAATACAGGAGTCCGGCGTGGAAAAAGAAAATATCACCCTCGATCCGCGTTCTTCATTTACTCCATCTTCGTCGGCAGATATTCCCGTGCCACCAGATGGATTAGTTCAACGCAGTACC
>ERZ772870.2075-NODE-2075-length-11542-cov-2.802124_pt1 | contig 11542 bp, 6 predicted proteins | sample MGYA00511376_ERZ772870 | MGnify/ENA primary metagenome ERZ772870 (study PRJEB29015, sample SAMEA2737719) | human gut metagenome | biome: human gut; feature: human-associated habitat; material: faeces | place: China | collected 2012 ... | reverse complement strand
CCAGCTTGATCGTTGTAAAGATGGCTATCGGTCCGTCCGCACCACCGATAATACCCAGTGAAGCAGCTTCTTGCGGAGTGAATCCCATCAGGATGGCTACCAGCAGAACAGTAAAGATACCTAACTGTGCAGCAGCTCCAAAGATGGAAAGATGCAGATTACGCAACATCGGTCCGAAGTCCGTCAACGCACCGACCCCCATAAAGATGATCGGAGGCAGGAAACCGGTCTTGATCAGCATATAATAGATGAAGTTCATCAAGCCAAGCTCGTGTGCGATATCATGCAGCGGCATTTCCCAGATGTTTCTCATCACACCGTGTACATTAATCAACCCATTCTCATCCGCTTGAATCACTCCCATATCGCCTCCGGGGAAATTGGCGAGCAATACGCCGAACGCGATAGGCACGAGCAATAGCGGCTCGTATTGTTTCTTGATACCGAGGTAGAGCAATACGAACGCTATGGCATACATGATCAAGAACTGCGGTTCAGCAATGATATTGCTGAACGCAGTCATCTCATATAAGTTTTGAAATATCTCGTTCATTATTGAATCGTCATTAATACATCATCCTCAGATACGGCATCACCGGAAGACAGGCAGATCGCCGTGATCGTTCCCCCGAACTCGGCACGTACGGCATTGTATGTTTTCATGGCCTCCACGTAGCAAAGGACATCACCTTCTTTCACTACGTCGCCTACCTTCACCGGTGTATCGGAAGCGTTCTTTATAAGGAAGAATTTACCTTCCAGCGGAGAAAGCACCTCTTTTCCAGCGCCTGCGGGAGCATTTGTTGTCTCCGGGGCTGTCGGCGGTGCAGTTTCCGGCGGCACAGTTTCCGATGCTGTAGTTCCCGGTTCCGCAGTTTCCGGTTCCGCAGTTTTCGGTTCCTCAGTTTTCGGCTCCGTAGTTTTCGGCTCCGCAGTTTTCTGCGGCACAGTCTCTGTCGGAGAGGTCCGGGAATTCGATGAATGCCGGTCTTTCTCATCCGGATCGCCCAGCTCCCTGTTCGTCTCCTGATCCACCCAGTCCACGCTCTCCCCGGCCTCCAGAGCTTTTCTCCGTCTCTGCATCTCGGAAAGTCCGTCATTTTTCGTGGATTCTCTCTCGTCACCCGTATCCAAAGCCGCAGATTTCTGTTCCGACACAGCTTCTGTTGTCTCTAAAGCTGCTGTCTCCTCCGTGGTCTCTTCGCTTGCTTTTTCGAAAGTTGTCTTTACGACCACCGGTTTTAAGGATATCTGATATTCCTGCTCATTGATCTCCCGGATCAGGCGTTTTGAGGAATACCCGGCAAGTTCTTCCTGCTTTCCTATCGTGATCCCCGGATTTTCCGAAAAAAGATGCTTTAAAAATTCTGCCTTCGTCACCGTGATCCCATATTTTTCCGCAATCTCCCGGGTTTTTGTGTCCTCTTCTGACTCAAACACATAGACCGTCGCCCTGGACTCCTTTTTCTGAAGCTCGGATTCCGTCTGCTTTTGCAGCTCTTTTACGATCTTTTCCGGTGACGCCTTTACTTCCGCGCCGGACTTCCGGACGGAGATCAGGATTCCCCCATCCTCTCCGAGACTGTTGTTATCCGCAAGCCTGTCAAAAATCTTCCCCACTGCGATTCCAAGGCTTTTCCCCTCAAACACGGTCATGGAGACTGCCTCATTTGATCTGGCCATCATTCCCTTTGCAGATAACACGGATCCCCGCCGGTTCATGGTAAATTCCATCATAATATCCGAATTTACTTCCATGATCAGTGACTCCTTCCGGTTCTTCCCCATCATCAGCACCGCCATCAGGCATACTGCTGCCGCGCAGATTGACAGAGCTCCTCCGGCCCGTCTGAACCACTTTTTCAGGGAGTCCATAGAGAATTCACCGTTTACGTCCATCCCGGCTTCCCGTAACTCCTGCTTCTTTTTCTTTTCCTTAACTGGCATGTCCTCATATTCTTTGTTCTGATTCATCATACCGTTTCCCTTTCGCCCTCATAGCCCACGTGGAGAAGGAATAATCCCTCGGGCGGAGCTGTTCTTCCCGCCATATCACGGTTTTTCGCTGCAATGATCTCTTTCATTTTCTCCGGTCTCCGCGTTCCACTGCCGACCTCCAAAAGCGTTCCCGTTAAGATCCGCACCATGTTATAGAGAAAGCCGTTTCCTGTATACAGGAATTCGAGCTTCGTTCCATGTTCCACGATCCGGATCTCATCGATCCGGCGCACCGTGCTTTTTTTCATTCTGCGGTTCGCGCAGAAGCTTTTGAAGTCATGTTCGCCGATAAGAAATTCCGCCGCCTGTCTCATCGCTTTCACATCCAGCTTCTTCCCGCAGCCATAGACATATTTTCGTTCGAATACGTTTTTCTTATCCCCGGTCTCCACATAATATCCATATGTCTTTGATGTGGCAGACAGGCGGCTGTGAAACCGTTCCGGCACGATCTTCGCAGAGAGAACCCTGATATCATCCGGAAGATACCGGTTCAGATATTCCCGTGCTGACTCTCCGTCCGGACAGATTTCCGCATTAATATGGAAATTAGCTACCTGACCTCTCGCATGGACCCCCGCATCCGTTCTTCCGGAGCCATGGACCTCTATCTCTTCTCCAGCCATTCTGAAAAGCACGTTTTCCAGTTTTCCCTGAATCGTATTGTCGGTATTTCCCTGTTTCTGCCACCCATCATACCGGCTTCCGTCGTATTCCAGAGTAATGCGGATATTCTTCTTCATGATTGTTCCTTCCTGATCTCCAACTGAATGCGGCCCGTCACATTCAGATGTCCCCGCGGCCGCTTATTTTCTTTTAAACAAAAATTCCCGGCAGAAATTTCTCCTTATCCGCCGGGAATGTCTGGCTCATCTGCCTGTTACCGTCTGAAAAAGACTACTGATCTTCCAGAACCGATGTACAATGCGGACAGCGTGTCGCATGAATATTGATTTTCGTTTTGCAGTACGGGCATTCTTTTTCCGCAGATTTCACCATTATTTTACCAATTTTTTTCTCTGTTGGGAATACCCGGAGACCGTTTTTTTATCTCTGTGCCTGTTTTTTTATCATTCCGCCGTTTTAGACGGGTTGAATATATGTGTCAGGAAAATAAACATCTCATGGGCGAACAGCGGCATGGCCGCAAGCACGAGCAAAGTTTTCCATTCCCCGGCATTCAAACGCACCGTCTGAAATGCCGCAACCAGAGCCGGCTGTTCCGTCACCATAAGCTGCAGAGCAAATCCAATGAATACTGCAGCGATCATCAGAGGGTTCCCTCCATGATCCATCCGAAATACAGATTTTTCCACATCACGCATTCCGATCGCATGAAAAAGCTGTGACAATCCAAGAACCGTAAATGCGTATGTCTGGCAGCATGCAAGAAGCTTTGGAGACTGTAAGACGTCCGCCACCGCTGCCGGGGTCAGCTGCCGTCCGCTGCTTACAAGAAGCTTTGCAGGAACGATCAGAAACGCGGTCAGACTGATCAATGCGATCAGGAAACCGTAAAACAACGTACAGACTCCGCCGCCATGCGCAAACAGGCTCTCTCCTTGCTTTCTCGGTTTTTCTTTCATCAGTTCTCTCCCGTCACATACATCTGTCCCCAGGGCCAGAGCCGGCAACGAATCCGTGATCAGATTGATCCACAGGATATGACTTGCCTTAAGAGGTGCCGGAAAGGAAAAAAGGATCGCAAAAAACATGGTCATGATCTCACCAAAATTCGATGATAAAAGAAAAATGACCGTCTTTTTAATATTGGCATAGATCTCTCTTCCTTCCCGGACAGCTTCCCGGATCGTTGCAAAATTGTCGTCTGTCAATACTATATCTGCTGCCTGCTTTGCCACATCCGTTCCGCTCATTCCCATCGCGATCCCGACATCCGCCGCCTTTAAAGATGGGGCATCATTAACTCCATCCCCGGTCATCGCCACGATTCCGCCGTTTTTTTTCAATGCCCGGACGATCCGTACCTTATGATCCGGAGAAACTCGTGCAAATACCCGGATCTCCGAAATCTTATCAGCAAGCTCCCCATCGCCCAGGCAATCCAGCTCTGCCCCTGTCATGCACTGAGAGGGAGAATCCGCGATCTTAAGCGTTCTTGCGGTCGCAAGTGCCGTATCCTTATGATCCCCTGTAATCATAACGGTCGTAACACCTGCATGGCGGAATTCTTCCACTGTTCCGGAAACCTCCGGACGGACCGGGTCCTCAAGCACTGCCATTCCCAGAAAGGTCATTCCCTTCTCGGAAAGATCCTTTCCCTCCTTTACCGCCGCCCCAAGAACACGCCCACCGGACGCAGACATTTTTTCTGCCCGCCTCATGTACCATGTTCGTTTCGATACTCCCATCGGATGAACTCCCACCTCGTCTCGGTAGGAGGTGCAATTTCCAAGAATCATGTCCGGTGCACCTTTCGTGAACGAAACTGTCCGCATTCCGTTTTGATGCACCGTCGTCATACACTTTCTCTCCGAGTCAAACGGACGCTCCGCAATTCTTTTCCACGCATCCCGGATCTGTTCGGACTGTTTTTCCCCATTCCTTGCATTTTTATCCGCATATAAAAGAAAAGCTGCTTCTGTAGGATCTCCGATGATTCCGTGCTTTCCCCATCTTGCATCATTGCAGAGTAAAAATGTTCGTAAAAGCCACTCTCTGTCCCCATCCAGATTCCGCACCGTCATCTGATTTTTTGTCAATGTCCCCGTTTTGTCCGAGCAAACCACATTAACCGCTCCAAGAGTTTCCACAGAAGGAAGACGTCTCACGATCGTATGTACCTTCGCCATCCTCGAAACAGAAAGCGCAAGGACGATCGTCACCACAGCCGGAAGTCCTTCCGGAACTGCTGCCACAGCCAAAGAGATCGCTGTCAGAAACATCTCCCCAACATCCCGCTTCTGCCAGACTGCCGCCAGAAAAAGGATCGTACAGAGACCCACAGCCAGAATACTAAGAAATGTTCCCAACTCTCCCAACCGTTTCTGAAGCGGTGTAATCTCTTCCGGTGTTTCATGGATCATTTTCGCGATTCGTCCGATCTCAGTTTGCATCCCGGTATCTGTAACAATCCCTTCACCGCGTCCGGCAGTCACAAAGGTTGACATATATGCCATATTTTTTCGATCACCGAGAGGTGTTCCGGTCGAAGCCACATACTGCGCATCCTTTTCCACCGGTACAGACTCTCCGGTAAGTGATGCCTCCTGTACCTTCATATTTTCCGAACGGATCAGTCGGAGATCCGCCGGTACCTGCTGCCCGGCATTTAAAAGCACCCTGTCGCCCGGCACCAGCTCCGCCGCGTCCATCTCCAAAAGCTTTCCGTCCCGCCGGACAAGCGCCTTCCTTGTTGTCAGCTTTTTTAATGACTCCAGCGCTTTCTGGGCCTTTCCCTCCTGAATCACACCAACCGTTGCATTGAGCAGCACAACTGCTGCAATGATCACCGCATCTCCTCGTTCTCCAAGAAATACAGAAATTCCTCCTGCCGCCAAAAGTACATAGATCAGCGGATCCATCAATTGCGAAAGCATCCGTTCTGCCACAGACGGAGGCCTTTTCTCCTCCAGCTCGTTCCGCCCATACTCCCGAAGCCGCTTTGTCGCTTCCTTCCCACTCAATCCCCCGTCATCCGACGATCCCAGCAGCATTTTTGTCTCAAAAACAGAGCACCGTTCAAAATCCCCCGGCTTTTCCATAAAAAAATTTCTCTCCATCCTCTTTTGCTCAAAGCAAGTTTATGAGGATGGAGAGGAAATCATGCCTGCATTCCCATTCTCCGACTGACCGATCAACGAAATTTATAATTTTTTATGATCGCCTGCAAGGTACGTGTCCCATTATATTCATTTACATCCGGATAATAGATCATGTCGATCGTATTCTGCCCTGTCTGCTCTTCCAAAAAACGATCTCCATCTGCAAACAGCAGACCATCGAACGGATGTCCAGTGTTCGTCACCAGATTCATTTTCACGACATTTCGATTTTTTCCAAGAACACGTACATTTCGAATCGTCAGACTTTTCTGGGCAAACAACGGTTTTTCATTTCCCTGCCCGAATGGTTCCAGACCTTTGAGCTCATCCACGATTTTTTCATTCACATACTCAAACGGCATCGGAACATCGATCCAGATCTGCGGAACGAAATCATCTTCCGTAAGCTTTGCATTTTCATTCAGTCTTCTCCTGAACTCATCAATATCACTTTCCTCAATGGAAAGTCCCGCTGCCATTGGATGCCCGCCAAATTTCACCAGCAGATCCGACACCTCGCAAAGCCCCTGGTACATATGGTATGCCTCTATGGAACGTCCGGATCCCTTCGCACTCTGCTCGCCTCTCGTCAGCACAAAGGATGGCTTATGGAAATGCTCCCGGAGTCTTCCGGCTATGATCCCGGCAAGTGATTCATGGCACTCCGGCAAGAACACCACCAGCACCTTATCCGACATGTAGAAACGTTCTACCTGTTCGATAGCCTCTGTTTCTCCCTTTGCCGTCATATCCTTTCTCACATCATTGAGTTCCTTTAATTCATCCGCCAGCCCACTGACCCGGTCCGGATCCTGTTCTAACAACATCCGGAGCGCAACCTTCGCACTTTTCAACCGTCCACCTGCATTTAAGCACGGTCCGATCACAAAACCAATGTGATATGCGCTCAGATTGTTTATATCCAGGTTGTTTTTCTCTACAAGCATTCTGAGACCGGTGTTCTTCGTCGAACCGATCTTTTTCAGTCCATATTTGACGATCAGACGGTTTTCATCCTGCAGCTTCATGACATCTCCCACGGTCGCAATGGCCGCAAACTCCAGAAGCTCCATCCACTCATGCTCCGGAATTCCAAGATCCTCATAGATCACGTTTATAAGCTTCCATGCTACGACCGCACCGCAAATTTCATGGTACGGATACGTCTCCCCGTCCTGCTTCGGATCAACCACTGCATCTGCCGGCGGCAGAATCTGTCCATAAACATCTACCGGTACTTCATGATGATCGGTCACCACAACCGTCATGCCAAGCTGCTTTGCGATGCTGATCTCCTTTAATGCCGCGATTCCATTATCACAGGTCACAAGTGTATCGATCCCGTCCTCTGCTGCCTGACGGATGATGGATTCATTGATCCCGTAGCCATCCCGGATCCGGTCCGGTATCTCATAATCAATCTGCCCATTTCCGGCAGCACGGTGAAATCCCTTGAGAAGAATATATGTTGAACAAACACCATCAATATCGTAGTCGCCGATGATCCGGATTTTTTTCCCTTCTATCAACTTCTTTTCAATGATCCCCGCAGCGGTCTCCATTCCCTTCATCTGTCGCGGATCATAAAGATCATCCAGCGTCCCGTAAAGATACTTTCTCATCTCACGTTCATCCAAAAGACCTCGGTTTCGCATGATCCGAACAGCCACCGGACTCACCCCCAGACGCATCGCAAGCCCGTTAAAATCTGCCCGTTTTGTCTGAAGCATCCAGATCTCTTTCTTTTTCTGCATCGTCTCTCTCCCTCTTTGCTCTCCCTCATTCCGGCGCGTTCAATACTTCTGGCCATTTTCCTTCAGCCATTGCCGCCGTTTTCGATAGTCCGGCAGAATTTTCTCCACTTCATCCCAGAATTCCGTGCTATGGTTCATCTGGAGCCGATGGGCAAGCTCATGGACCACAACATAGTCCAGAATCTCCTCCGGCATCAGAACCAGCTTCCAATTAAAATTCAGGTTTCCCTTTGCACTGCAGCTCCCCCAGCGCGTCTTTTGCTCCCGGACCGTGATCGATCCATAGGAAACGCCCATGAGCCCTGCGTAATAACAGCATCGTTCTTTTAACACGTTTTCCGCTCGTTTTTTTCCTTCAAGACGTTCCGTTTCTGTGTAGGACGGACGCACTGCAAGGATCTGTTCTCCGGCACGGAGCCTCACCTCGATCCAATCCCGATGACTCTCCACAAACCAATCCGCAGTCTCCGGCGGTGTCCGGAAAGGAGCACGCACCGTAATCGTTCCGTCAAGCTCCACCTTCAAAGACATGGAACGGCGCCTGGACCGGACCAGCTCATATGTAAAATGTTCCGTTCTTCTTTTCATGATTTCCTCCAGAAGCTTCTTCCTTTTTCACTGCACAAGTTTCACAGAAAGTTCCATCAAAAGTTCCCATGAAATCGAAAAAAGGCATCTGCAATTGCAGATGCCTTAATCAGCGCGCCAGAGAAGATTCGAACTCCCGACACTACGGTCCGTAGCCGTATGCTCTATCCAGCTGAGCTACTGACGCACGCTCTCTGAGTTTCAGATGTCTGTCACTCAACAAAAAATATTCTACTATATATTTTCTTCTTTGTCAACACTTTTTAATTTTTTTCAATTTTTTTCTTTTCCCTTACACCAATATCATAAGCCGCAAAAAAGCTTTGGGGCCATCACGCCAAAGCGTAACAGCCCCGTCTTTTTTTACTTCTCGTAATAGCAATCTCCCAAATAATGGAAGGACGTATTTTTGTTAAATTTGAATCCCTTAAGGTCTGCTCTTCTTCCTACCATGCTATATTTGTAATACAGAGGTACCCACGGACAGAGCTCATTTAAGCGAACCTGAAGGTCTTTATATATCTGGAGGCGTTTTTCTTGATTTGTTTCCACCGCTGCAGCATCGATCATTTCATCTACCTTATCATCTTTGAGATATGCACGATTGCCGCTCATTCCACAGTTTCTTGAATGGAATAACTGAGTTACACTATATGCCGGATCACAAGTAGTATTTACCCAGCCAAGAATCAGGAGATCATGTTCTCCGGCATTGATCGCATCCTGAAATGCTCCCCATTCATACACATTGATGTCTACATTAATGTCAACCTGAGCTAACTGAGCCTGAACTACCTGTGCAGCACGACTTCTTACTTCTCCGGATACGTACATCTTAAGATCCAGTCCATTTTCATATCCTGCTTCTGCAAGAAGTTCTTTGGCTTTTTCCAGATCCTGAGGATATGGCTTTACGTCCTCATTCCACCCAGGCACAGTCTTTGCAACAACGGAGGTGGCTACTTCGCCGCGACCTTCTACAATCGTATCTACGAATTCCTGACGATTCGTGGCATAATTGATCGCCTGACGTACCCGGACATCATCCAATCCTTTTTTAGTTGTGTTCATAGCCATAAATTCTACAGAAGGTGCCGGCCAGCTTTCCAGAACAAGATCTTTACAGTTCTCAATATTGACAGCATCCACCGGATCTACGGCTAAGATCACATCAATCTCCCCTGTTTCCAGTGCGATTGTACGAGCACTTCCTTCCGGAATGATCCGGGTTGTAATCGAAGTGGCTGTAGCAGGTCCATCAAAGTAGTCATCAAACCGGACCAACGTCCAGTGGTCATTCGGAACCCACTCTTTAAACATAAACGGACCTGTTCCGATCGGAGCTTCTCCATATGTATCGCCAGCCTCTGTTACTGCCTTCTCTGATAAGATCTTCATACTGGTATCATTAAGGATATACAGGAATGCTGGACACGGATTTGAAAGATGGATCGTCACCTCGTAATCCCCGTCAACAGAAACATGATCAATGGCTGATGCATTAGACATTGCTTTTGGCATGGTCTTGGCACGCTCTAAACTGAATTTCACATCGCTGGCCTTCAGTTCATCTCCATTGTGAAACTTTACGCCTTTCCGCAGTTTAAATTTGTACTTTGTGTCATCCACAATCTCAAAACTCTCTGCCAGATCCCCTACAGGCTCACGATTATCATCAATTTTGATCAAACCATTATAAATATGGAAATTCAGCGTTGCAGATGGTGAATCCACCCCCACCTGTGGATCCATAGACCGGATATCGCTGCTATTCGCCGAAATAATGTCTGTCCGTCCAATGGACTCTGGTTTTTTCTCTGACGATGTTTCCGCACCGGATGAAGCTGATGTCTCCGCCTTTGAATCCGCTGTCGATGTACCGGAGTTTCCCCCACTCTGTCCGCAGCCCGACAATACCATAGCCCCGGCCAATGCCAATGCCGTCAGTTTTCCATACATCCTTTTTCTCATGCACATGTCCTCCTTGTTATTATATTGTTACATAATTTTTTCCTTCTCACTTTATTTCCCCCATCCAGAGATCCATTTCCGGCAATTCTCCGCAACTACGTTCATCTGTCCTGTAAGCCGGTTTCTCTGACGCACAAATCTTGTCTGGACTGCCAAATAATAATCTGCTTCTGTATTTTCCCTTGTCAGACCCTCTGCCATAGCAAGTCCGGCAAACACCGTTCCCTTTACCGCCGGATCCTGATGGTATGGGCTGGATGTCGTGTACATGATCCTTGCCAATTCTCCCGCTATTTCCATGATGACATCGTCTGTATGTTTCTGATTCTCCATAGCGTTTTCAAGATCTGCAACCGCTTCCTTCAGGCTGCCGATCGCCCTCCAGACCGGAGAAAGATCAAATTCCGCACTAAGCTTCTGTTCTATAGAACGAAGCTCGTTTTCCATAAAGCTGACAAACCCGCTCATCTCTGCAGGAAGCTTCTCACAATTAGCGAAAATGGCGGTCAACTTTGCAATGACTCTTGTATCTCGCAGTGTCACCTCCGGATCTACCTTATCAAAGGTATCCTCTTTCGTATGCCACCAGGAAAATATTTTATGATCCTGTTTTATAAACTGCGGCATCATAGCAAACGGAATATCCGCTCCCCAGAAGGTCTGATCTGCGAATCGTACCATCGGCGTCGGTGCCTCCGGTTCTTTATCATTAAACTCCCTTAAAAACTCTCGGTCAAAGGCTTCGCCCTCCAGCATAGATGTCCGCATTCCAACCACATCCGAACCTTTACAGCCGCAAATATCCATATTAATGTGGGCCACACAATTTTCTTTCAGATCTTCCCAATGGTGATCATAATACCAGGTCGATCCGGAATAACGGGCATCTGAATGACCGGACCACCAGGCAAGCACTACAGACCGCTCCAGATGTTCCTGATTTTCTTGAAATACCCTGGCAATCTCCATCATAGCAGCATTGGCAACGCCATTATCCGTTATCCCCTCATACCAGGAATCATAATGACCGGAAACCAACACATACTTATCCGATCTTCCCTGAATACGTGCTACCGGCATGGTACTGGAAACGATTGACTGACACATTTCAACGTTAAGGCATGCCGTCAGTGGACTTTCTTCCAGTTTTTTCTGCAATTCCTTTCCTGCACTTTTTGTGATTTCCACAAACGGAATTCTCGGATAATGACAAGCCAGATCCTCCGGCTCAGGTGTTCCCCATACACCTCCAAGCGTTCCATGGTGTGCCAGATCCGCATGCCAGATTGTGATCACGCCCAAAACTCCGGCACGTTTTGCCTCACATGCAAACGCAAAGCTGTTCTCATATGTCAGAACGATCTTTCCGGCAAATTCTGCCATTCTTGCTCTCTGCTCCTTCTGGCTGCAGCCTCCGGTTGCGCTGATCCGGTCGAAAACCAGTTC
>ERZ772870.2069-NODE-2069-length-11561-cov-13.185208_pt1 | contig 11561 bp, 10 predicted proteins | sample MGYA00511376_ERZ772870 | MGnify/ENA primary metagenome ERZ772870 (study PRJEB29015, sample SAMEA2737719) | human gut metagenome | biome: human gut; feature: human-associated habitat; material: faeces | place: China | collected 2012 ... | reverse complement strand
GCATCCGGCTGTGGGCGCGGGCCTGGCAGGTGTCGGCGTCCTCGTCGTATTTGTCGGCCATGTAGCCCGGCAGATAGGTGGTCGAGAAGGGCTGGAAGGCGCGGTAGTCATACGGCTCAATGGCGTCCATGTGGCCGTTGGGCATCTTGGTTGAGCCATCCACCGTGAAGTTCCACGTCATCAATATGCTGCAAAAGACGAACTTAGAGAATAAGCTCCAGCTTGCCATTGCCGCCACCGAAGCCAAATTGGTGGTAGAGTTGGCAGATACCTGAACCGTTATTCCATAGCAAACAGTGCGTAAAAATGAAGCACCCGGGAGGGCTGAATCCCTCCCGGGTGTTTCAATTTAGAACCGCTCCACGCCATCACTCGTTACGCGCGCGTAGACGAGGGGCGGAAGCGTCGGCGGCTCATCGCGGATGACAAGGCCGCCGCGGTACATTTCCTCGGCTGCGGCAAACAGGCTCTCGTCGTCGGCATAGAGCGTGCAGATGCTCTCCCCTGCCTTGACGTAGTCGCCCAGCTTTTTGTGCATCGTAATGCCCGCGGCAAAGTCGATGCTGTCCTCCTTCTTGATGCGGCCCGCGCCCAGCAGCACGCTGGCATTGCCGATCTTCTCGACGTCGTTTTTGTAAATATAGCCGTCGGCCGGGGCGGTCAGCTCATAGCTGTACTTTGCCTTTTGGAACTTTTCGGCGTCGCGCAGTACGCTGATGTCGCCGCCCTGCGCGGCAAACATCTGGCAGCACTTTTCAAACGCGGAGCCGTCGGCAATGACGCTCTCGGCCAGCTTACGGCAGGTAGGCATATCGCCCTTGCCCGCCAGCACCAGCATGTTGCCGGCCAGCTGCAGGCAGACCTCGGTCAGGTCCGCGGGGCCCTTGCCCTGCAGAACGGCCATGCTCTCGGCGACCTCCAGCGCATTGCCGATGTTGTGGCCGAGAGGCTTGTCCATATCGGTGATGAGCGCCGCGACCTTGCGGCCATGCGCCGTGCCGATGGCGACCATCTGGCGGGCCAGCTCCAGCGCACCGTCCAGGTCCTTCATGAACGCGCCGTCGCCCATCGTGACATCGAGCAGGATCGCGTCCGAACCGGCGGCCAGCTTCTTGGACATGATGGAGGATGCGATCAGCGGGATGCAGCCGACGGTGGCGGTCACATCGCGCAGGGCGTACATCTTCTTGTCGGCGACGGCGATCTTGCCGCTTTGGCCGATGACCGAAATGCCGATCTCGTTGACCTGCCTGAAAAATTCTTCCTGCGTCAGGCTCGTGCGGGTGCCGGGGACAGCCTCCATCTTGTCAATCGTGCCGCCCGTGTGGCCGAGGCCGCGTCCGCTCATCTTGGCGATCTTGACACCGCAGGCCGCCACGATGGGCGCAATGACCAGCGTCGTCTTGTCACCGACGCCGCCGGTGGAGTGCTTGTCGGCCTTGATGCCCGCGATGGCAGACAGATCGACCATATCGCCGGAGTGGGCCATGACGTCGGTCAGCATGGCGGTCTCCTCGTCAGTCATGCCGCGCAGGTAGATGGCCATGAGAAGCGCCGACATCTGGTAGTCGGGCACATCGCCTGCCACATAGCCGTTGACGGCGAAGGACAGTTCTTCATGGTCCAGCGTACCGCCGTCGCGCTTCTTGGCGATAATATCGTACATTCGCATAATTTTTCTCCTTGTAAAAGGCAGGCCGCCCGGTTGGGATACCGGGCGGCCTGCTGTGATTTGTGATTAACGGCTGCCCTTGTCGTAGGGAATGCCCTCGGCCTTCGGGGCCTGGGAGTTCTTGGAGGTGAAGATCAGCACGATCATCGTGACGATATACGGCAGCATCTGGTAGAAGTTCGAAATTTCCTTGACGCCCTCAAACTTCGGCAGGAAGGTCAGCGTGGCGTTCAGCGCAGCAATGACCTTGAACAGCGCGAAGAACAGCGACGCGCCGAGGATCGGCAGCGGCTTCCAGTTGCCGAAGATCATAACGGCCAGCGCCAGGAAGCCGTAGCCGCCAACGTCGGAGTTGAAGCCGGAGCCGGCTGCCAGCGTGTAGGCCAGGCCGCCGACGCCGCCCAGGAAGCCGGAGATCAACACACCGGCGTAGCGCATCTTGTAGACGTTGATGCCGACAGAGTCCGCCGCCTGGGGATGCTCACCGCAGGCGCGCAGCCGCAGACCGAAGCGGGTCTTGTACATGACGATGTAGGCCGCGATGAACAGGACGATAGCAACGGGGGTCGTCAGGTAGAAATACTTGAAAATCAGGTTGTTCCAGAAGCTGGGGCCGTCCACCGGAGCGAGGCCGAAGGTATCGCGGGTGATGCGCACCCAGTTGGGAATGAAGATCGTGGTCAGGCCCTGGCCCTGGATGGCCCAAGTCATGACGACGGCGAAGGCAGGCGCGAACTGGTTCAGCGCCGTGCCGCCGATGGTCTGGTCGGCCTTCAAGTTGATGGCCGCAAAGCCCAGCAGCAGCGAAAAAATCATGCCGGTGACGCCCGCCACAAGAATGGCAATGAACATCGACAGCTGCGGATGTGCGGGACCGAAGCCGCTCTGGTCCAGGCCCTGCAGCGTAAAGCAGGCGAACAGCGCGCCAATGATCATCATGCCCTCAAGTGCGATGTTGATGACGCCGGAATGCTCACTGAACATGCCGCCCATGGCAACGAGCAGCAGCGGCACTGCGAACAAAATGGTCATACTGATAATGTTGGCAGCGATCATCATTTTGCAGCACCTTCCTTTCCCTTATGGCCGGAGACCGCCTTGGTAATGATGCCGCGCATCAGCAGGGCAAAGGCCGCCAGATAGATGATGACGGCAATGACGATGTCAATGGTCTCGGACGAGTAGGCGGGCTGCATGGCGGCACCGCCGACCTGGATATAGCTGATAAAGAGCGACGCAAAAATCGTGCCGATGGGGTTGGAGCTGGCCAGCAGGGCGACAGGGATGCCGTTGAAGCCCATGCCGAGGATGGATTTTTCCAGCACGTATTGGCCCGTACCGGCCAGGTAGTAGATGCCGCCGCCGATGCCGGACAGCGCGCCGGAGATGACCATGGACAGCACGATGTTGCGCTTGGAATTGATGCCCGCGTACTGGGCAGCGTCGCGGCTCAGGCCGCAGGCCTTCAGCTCATAGCCGAAGGTCGTCTTTTGCAGGATGACCCAGACGAGGATGGCAAAAATAATCGTGATGATGATGGAAATATTGATCCAGCTCGAGTTGCCGAACAGTGCCGCAAACGGCCCCCTGGGCAGGATCGCACCGGGGTTTGCAACGTTCAGCGCGGCGGTGCGGTCCGAGTTAGACGCGCCCCAGCCGGAGGCCAGCATATTGGGCATGTTGGCCAGCAGCAGATTGACGAGGTACATACCGATCCAGTTGAACATGATGGCGGTGATGACCTCATTGACGTTGAAATACGCCTTGAACAGGCCCGGGAAAATGCCCCAGATCGCACCGCCGACAGCGCCCGCCAGCAGGCAGACGTACCACGGCAGCTGGAATTGAATGGCGCACAGCAGCGAGAAGAAAGCGCCCATCGTGTACTGGCCGGACGCACCAATGTTGAACAGGCCCGTCTTGAACGCAAAGCCGACGGACAGGCCGCACATCATCAGGGGTGCCGCCTGGTACAGCACCTTGCCGAGTTTGTCCATGCTGGAAAAGCCGGTGGCCAGCATAGCTCTCATGCCGCCCACGGCGGCGCCGGGATTCAGCAGGACCAGCAGTACAAAGCCCAGCACCAGACCGACGACGATGGACAAAAGGCTGGCCAGGACCCCTACAACGGCAGGACGCTGCAGAAGCGGCTGTTTATTCTGTTTGCTCATGCTTTCGCCTCCCCTTGCTTTTTGGCACCGGCCATATACAGGCCCAGTTCCTCGACGGTGGTCTTTTTCGGGTCGAATTCACCGACGATTTCCCCCTCGTAAATCACGAGGATGCGGTCAGACAGATTCATGACCTCGTCTAGCTCAAGGCTGACGAGCAGGACCGCACGGCCCTTGTCGCGCTCGGCCACGATCTGTTTGTGGATATACTCGATCGCGCCGACGTCAAGGCCGCGGGTGGGCTGCACGGCAACGAGCAGCTGCGGGTCCTTATCGACCTCGCGGGCGATGATAGCCTTCTGCTGGTTGCCGCCGGACATGCTGCGGGCAATCGTCGCAGGGCCCTGGCCGCTGCGGACATCGTATTGCTTTATCAGGCGCTCGGCGTACTGCAATACGGCGTTCTTTTTAATAAAGCCGTGGTTCTGGAACTCCGGCTGCCAGTAACGCTGCAAAACCATGTTGTCGGCCAGCGTGTAATCCAGCACCAGACCGTGCTTGTGGCGGTCCTCCGGGATGTGGCTCATACCGGCCTTGCTACGCTCGCGGATGGGGGCATTCGTGATGTCCCTGCCCTCGAGTCTGATGGTGCCGGACGTGGGCTTTTCGAGGCCCGTAATACCGTAGATCAGCTCGCTCTGGCCGTTGCCGTCGATACCGGCAACGCAGACGATCTCGCCCGCGCGGACGTTGAAGCTGACGCCGCGGACGGCATTGTTCTTGTGGACCTTGCTCGGCACGACGAGGTTCTCGACCTCCAGGATCGGCTTGCCGACCTCGCAGGGCTTCTTATCGACGGCAAACTGCACGTCGCGGCCAACCATCATCTTGGACAGTTCCTCTTTCGTGGTGTCCTTGATGTCAACGGTGCCGATATACCTGCCCTTGCGCAGGACAGAGCAGCGGTCAGAGACCGCCATGATCTCGTTGAGCTTGTGGGTGATGAACAGGATGCTCTTGCCCTCGGCCTTGAAGCCGCGCATGATGTCCATGAGCTCGTCAATTTCCTGCGGGGTCAGAACTGCCGTAGGCTCGTCGAAAATCAAAATTTCATTGTCGCGGTAGAGCATTTTCAGGATCTCGACACGCTGCTGTGTCGATACACTTGTATTTTCGATCACATCGATCGGATTGACTTCCAGACCGTACTTCTTAGAAAGCGCCTCGATCTCCTGATCTGCTTTTTTTAAATCAACATAGGGAAGGATTCCAAACAGTTTGTCTTTCTTCTTTAAACCCAGAATAATGTTTTCTGTAATCGTGTAATTCTGTACCAGCTTAAAATGCTGATGGACCATACCAATATTGAGTTTTGTTGCGTAGCTTGGAGAATGAATCTGTTCTTTCTTATCCCGGATGAAGATCTCACCTTCATCCGGTTCATACATACCAAATATCATGCTCATCAAAGTTGATTTTCCGGCACCGTTTTCGCCAAGCAGTGCGAAGATCTCACCTTTTTTAATTTGAAGCGTCACATCATCGTTTGCCACGATACCTGGGAAACGTTTTGTGATGTGCTTCATTTCAATGATATATTCCGACATTTAAGCCTCCTCATTTTCTGGTACAGAACGTATTATTTCAATCCTGGGAAATTTTCCGGCTCAATTCCGTTAAAGTTTGCTGCCGGAACGATAGTTCCATCTTTTACAAGTTCATATGCTTCGTCCATCTTCTTCACGGTATCCTCAGACATGCTTTGACGTCCTTCCTCTGTTACATAACCAACAGAATCAGAATCTGCACCTAACAGAGCGTTTGCTCCCTGGAAACCTCCGTCTGCGATAGCATTTAATTGTTTCTCTACGTTCATGCTCATAACTTTCAGTACAGAAGTCAGAATAATGTTATCAGAACCGTTAGCACCATCATCATACTGGTCTACGTCACAGCCTACTACTTTTACATTGCCAGCTTCTTTAGCAGCAGTAAATACACCGTTTCCAGAACCGCCTGCAGCTACGAACAGAATATCACAGCCCTCATCGATGAGAGCTTTTCCAACAACTTTACCGGTTGCTTCATCTGCAAAGCTTCCAACATAGTTTCCACCTACATTTTTATTGGTAACGTCAACGCCTGCGTAAGATGGGATCTCTACGATCTCAACACCGGTATCATATTTCTCATTTGCGTAATTGACACCACTCTCAAAACCGTACTGATAGTTTACATTGCTTGGGTATGCAATACCGGTTACTACAGCTACCTTTTTGCTTTCAGACTCCAGTGCAGCTGCCATTCCCGCGAAGAAACCTCCTTCCTGCTCCTTGAAAGTCATTGCATAAATATTATCACATTCGATGTCATTACCCTCAGAATCGGTCGGATTCGTATCTACAAGGATAAAATCTACATCTGGGTTATCGGTTGCGATGGTTCCGATTCCGGAGAATTGGAAGCCCGGGCATACGATCACATTGTAGTCTGCAACGATATCAGCAACTGCCTGAATAACTGCAGCCGGATCACCGGTTTCCTCGCGAACCGGAGTTACGGTTGCTCCCGGATGAGACTCGATAAATTTCAGGATACCGTTGTAGTTATCCTGGTTAAAGGAGCCGTCATCTACACCGGATGGACTGGTCACGATGGCGATCTTTAAATCTCCATCAGCGTTCTCAGCAGAAGCTGCTGCTGTTTCAGCCGTATTTTCCTTTGTCTCGGCTGTATTATTGTTTCCACCGCATCCTGTCATTAACGCTGCGGATACTGCTACACCTGCTACAATACCAAATAATTTTTTCATCAATCTTTTCCTCCTATTTTTTGTTTTTGCCAAACATATTTGCAAGACTCTCCGTATACGGTGGTCTGCAGATTCCTTTTTCCGTTACAATTCCGGCGAGCAGCGTGTGATCGGTTACATCAAATGCCGGATTATAACATTTGACACCCTCCGGTGCCATCGGTTTTTCATAAAATTTGCTTTTGATCTCTTCCGGACTTCGAAGTTCGATCTGGATATCATCGCCAGTTGCACAGTCAAGATCGATGGTTGAACTCGGTCCTAATACATAGAACGGAATTCCGTAATGTTTTGCAAGGATTGCAACACCACTGGTTCCAATCTTATTGGCCGCATCACCGTTGGCAGCGATACGATCACAGCCTACGAAGCAGGCCTGGATCCAGCCGTTTTTCATTACAATGCTGGCCATGTTATCACAAATCAATGTTACATCGATTCCTGCCTGATCTAACTCATATGAGGTAAGTCTTGCTCCCTGAAGAAGCGGCCTTGTCTCATCTGCAAATACATGGAAATTCATGCCCTGCTCTTTTCCAAGGAAGAGAGGTCCTAAGGCAGTTCCATAGCGGGAGGTGGCTAAGGGTCCGGCATTGCAATGTGTCAGAATTCCGTCTCCGTCCTTAATAAGGCTTAAACCATATTCAGAAATCGCTCTGCACATCTGGCTGTCCTCTTCCTGAATATCCATGCACTCTTTCTTCAGATATCCAAGAATCTCTGGTACAGAAGCATCGCTGTGGCTTGTCACTACCTGCTCCATGCGGTTTAATGCCCAGCTCAGGTTCACTGCCGTTGGACGGGAAGAGTTCAGATAATCCTTATACTCTCTGAATTTCTTTAAAAACTCATCGTAATCCCCGGTTTCAATCGTTCCGGCCAGAACATACATTCCAAATGCCGCACAAATTCCGATTGCCGGTGCTCCCCGGACTTTCAATTCAAAAATGGCATCATACAGATCCTTCGCCGTTCCAAGGGTCAGGTATTCGGTAACCGTTGGAAGCTTAGTCTGATCAATGATGATCACAGCTTTGCCGTCTTCATGCAAGTACACATTTTTGATTGCTTCTGACTGATTGTCCACTTTATCATCTCCTTTGTTTTTTATTCATCACTCAGATCATTTTACCGATTCGAACTATGGATTCCGTAATCAGCTGTTTAAATAACGGTGCAACACGGTCAGCTGTTTCCTTCACTTCCTCCGCACTCAAAGGCTGATCAGTCATTCCGCATCCCAGATTGGAAATGCAGGAAATACCGCAGACCTTCATGCCCATATGATTGGCAGCTATGGCCTCGCATGCGGTGCTCATTCCTACTGCATCTCCTCCAAGTATCCGGCACATTTTTACTTCATGGGGAGTTTCAAAATTCGGACCGGACAGCTGGATATAGGTTCCCTCCTGAAGCGGAATCTGAAGGTCTGCAGCAGCACCCCGGATGATCTCACAAAGGTCCTTACGGTAAATCTCAGACATATCGCTGAAACGCTCTCCCAGCATCTCCTCATTGGGTCCGATGAGAGGAGACGGTACAAAATTACTGATCTGGTCGGTGATCATCATAAAATCACCGGCTTTGTAATCATAATTCACACTGCCGGAAGCATTGGTCAGAAACAAGATCCGGGCCCCCATCATCTTCATGAGACGGGTGGGAAGAACTACATCCTCCATGGAATATCCTTCATAGTAGTGGACACGTCCCTGCATGATTACGACCGGGACACCTCCTACGTATCCAAAGACAAATCTGCCCTTATGTCCGCTGACTGTGGACACAGGAAAACCCTCAATATCATGATAATCCAAAACAGCTTCTACCCGAATGGTATCTGCATAATCACCGAGTCCGGATCCCAGCACCAGTGCCACCTCCGGCTTAAAATTAATTTTGTCTTTAAAGCACTGATAGCATTTTAATAATCGTTCATACGCCTTTGTCATATCAGACCTCCTCGTATTCTTTGATCACAACCGGATGTCCTGAACAGAGTGCAAGATGATAGATCTTTGCAGCATCCTCCACATAAACACTGTTTGTATATGCTTCCGGTAATGTTCCGCCGATAGCCACGACACCGTGATTGGCCATCAGACAGGCATTTTTCCGTTCCAGGATTGGAACTGCATTCAGACCAACCTCTGCACTTCCCTGCTGTGCATAAGGACTTACCTCCAGTTTCCCTTTTAAGAAAGGAATCATTTCAATCAGTACAACTGGAATTTCCTGATGGTTTACCGCAAAACTGCTTGCATAAGGAGAATGTGTATGCACCACCGCATTAGCATGGGACAGGTGACGGTAAATCTCAGCATGCATTTTCCACTCGGAAGATGGCTTGTGTCTTCCTTCGACCAGATTGCCATCCAGATCAATCACTACGATATCCTCTTCCGCCATCAAACTGTAATCATAGGAGCTGGGAGTAATTACGATCCACTGCTTCTCACGAAAGTAAGCACTGATATTGCCGCTTGTTCCGGCCATCAGCTTTTCATCATAGGCCTTTTTCGCTGTCATCAGCACATTTTGTTTCAGTTCCTTCAAATCTGTCATAATCTTATCGCTCATCTCCTTTGGTTTTTGATTTTCTTTCCGCTTTCCCTTCCAGGACAGGGATCTGATGTGCCTGGAACCATTCCCATAGGTCCGGATTGGTTTTTCGGATGGAATGATCCACAACCACCTGACTGAGCTGCTCCAACTCTCCGATCACATACACCTCGTTGCGTCCGATCTTCGTATTGTCCACCACCAGGATCTTATGTTTCGCCTGCTTTAATACCTGACGACGGATATCTGCTTCTTCACGGGTGGAATCTGTAATACCTGCCTCCAGACTGCAGCCGGCACTGCTGACAAATGCATAATTGATAAAGCAGGTTTTCATCTGTTCCAGTACGGTCTGTCCTTCAAACGCTTCCCGATCGCGATTCAGCTCACCGCCAAATAAAATAAGACGAATCTGCGGATTCGCATCAATCTCCTTTGCCACTGCCAGAGAATTGGTCATGACGGTCAGCTTGCCGGGAAAATCCGCTAATTGCTTTGCAATATGAAGAGCCGTGGTACTGCAATCCAGAAAAATGGAACTCTTTTCGTGGATCCATTGCATGCAGAGAGATGCAAGAAGCTTTTTCTCTTCCTGCATCACCTTGCTGCGAACCGAGATGGGAGTTTCATTGCCAAAACCTTCGTTTAAGTAGGCACCTCCGTGAACACGGTTTAATTTCTCCTGTTTTTCCAGTTTTTCCAGATCCTTTCGAACCGTTTCTTCCGTAACTCCCATTTCACGGCTCAGATCCGTCACCATGACTACTTTATTCTTCTCCAGCATGGACAAGATGTATTCTGCACGTTCGATTGCATGCATATTATTGATAGTCCTCACCTTCCAGGTAATTATAGAAAGCGGTATTGCAGAAGCGTTCAACCGGTACAACTTCCAGACCGTCGGAGATTTCCGTCAGTTTTTCAACAACCTCATCTTTATCTTCCGGTAAGGTAAATGGATGAATGGAATACGTATCGTTCGTGATTACGCAATCATAGATCTGATGATAATCAGTCTCCGGCATATCTGTTCTGGTTGAAGAATAAAGCGGCTGCCACCAGGATGCATAGATCAGGCCCTTTGCTTCTTCATTTCCTTCATTTTTCTTTGCGTACGTCTTGATTACTTCGTCAAAACGATTCATATCCTCAAGATTGTCGAACTCAAGCTCAAGGTCATATTCTACTGCATATACCAGTGCAAGATCTTCATATTCTTTTACTTCGTAGGTTGGAGTAGCCTCCGGGATCGGACCCCACTCCGGCAGATACTGGTAAATACTAATCTTCGGCTCAAGCTGAACCTTTGCTGTGATATTCTCGCTGTTCAGGAGCCCCATCAGCTGATGTACATGTTTGATATCAGAATGACCGTACTGTAAGGTCAGTTCCGGTAAAAAGCGGGCACTGTATGCAGCAGATTTTAATCCATATCCGGTGGTTACCTTGTTCTGTACAGCTTCTTTTCCAATCTCTGCCAGTTTGCTGTCATCAAATAAGATAAAGGAATTCCATGCCTGGTCCAGTTTCGCGTAAATGTCTGGATCATTTGACATGCCAAGGTAGTTTCTTGCGTCTCCATTTGCATTGGCAATTGCCATCAGAAGACTGATTTCATCCTCAGCTGTAAAGGCATCTTCTGCAACGACTTTTTTCGCAGTTTCGGAAGTGATGAGGCTGGTATCCAGAGCAGCAGCAACGTATCTGGCATATTCATTCGTCTCATCCATCTTTACCCCATATTGTTCAAGACGATCTTTAATCTTATCTTCCGGATAGCTAAGAGCAAGCTCTTCATAATCAGCAGCAGCCACAGCAGCTTTCACAGCAGAAAACCAGGTCATGTCCCCCTCGACAGCCGGTGCCTCATCTCCTGCTACCTTTTTCAGGTCAGCGGAAAAAGCAGCACTGTCCGGATCTTCTTTGATCTGTACATCGAAAAACTCTGCCAGGTATTCTGCCTCATGGGCATCAGCCTCTTTGGTTTCTTCCTGAGCTGCTTCTGTCTCCTGAGCAGCAGAAGTCTCAGCCGGTTTGGTCTCTGCGCCGGTCGGTGCTGCATCCTTTGCACCACAGCCCCCTACCATCGCGGTTGCGGCCATAGCAGCCATCATTACTGCAAGTTTTTTTCTCATCTCTTCTTCTCCTCTTATATGTATTTATTAGTTTTGCTACTAACTAGCAGCTGATTTATTTACATACATTATAAGCACCTTTTATAGGAAAAGCAAGTACTAATCTTTCTTTTTCTTTGTTTTTCTGTTTTTTGTTTTGTTTTTTCACCATAGGATGAGGTTTTCTATGTCACAAAAAGATCCCCCGAAAAATCGAAGGGATCTTTCTAGGAGAGCTGAATTGGAATCCGAGCTTCCAGTTTGCAAGTTTAAGTTCTGATTTAGCTAAT
>ERZ772870.2061-NODE-2061-length-11642-cov-2.840511_pt1 | contig 11642 bp, 6 predicted proteins | sample MGYA00511376_ERZ772870 | MGnify/ENA primary metagenome ERZ772870 (study PRJEB29015, sample SAMEA2737719) | human gut metagenome | biome: human gut; feature: human-associated habitat; material: faeces | place: China | collected 2012 ... | reverse complement strand
AACCTGTACTACCCGACTCAATTATTTCTTGATACAACGTTTCGCCGGGTTGGGAAGCGTAGGCTTGCTAGATGCTGGGACCAAGATCTCCGAGAGTGTATGGAATATTAGTCGCAGCGTAAGTTTCATCGAATACAGTAGCGTGGCCAAGACCTCAGAGGCAACGGAACAAAAACGTATTACCTTACAGCTTTTCAAATTGACCTTTTGCGCTTTAGCCCTCGTGATGGGATGTATCCTATTGGTACCGGAATGGATATATACGGATTATCTTTTCAGCGCCGAGTTCAAAGGCATACGTAAAGTGATAGGCGGATTATCGATCGGAATCGTAGCGTTAGGCTGCAACAGCATCATCAGCCATTATTTCATCGGCAGCGGAAAGATCCGGTACAGTACGGCAAGCTCGTGCGTAGGGCTTATTGCCTTATTAATCTCCGGCTTTTTACTCATCCCGTCTTACGGGGTCGTAGGTTCCGCTATCACGACCAGTATCGCCTTTACCTCTATGCTGGTTTTCTCATTGACGGTCTTCTCCCGGCAAACACTTACACGCTGGAATGAGTTCCTTCCGAACAAAAAAGACTTCCAAGCTTGCAGAATTCATATACAAAAATCCTTGTAATTCTATCACGAATTTTATCGATAACGCCATCAAGTTCACGGAAAAGGGGACAATTACGCTTGAAATGATTTCGTGCAAGATACAGGTCTCGGGTTATCAAAACATGGACTGTACCTTATAAACAAACTCCATCCAAACCCAATAACGGATCGCTTTTCCTAAGAACATGGAGATCGCCACGACCCATATATTAGCCCGCAAGAAACCTAGAGCGACAGCGATAAAATCACCGATACCGGGAAGAAAAACAAAGAAGCCCATCCAAGAGCCTTTTCCCTTGATCCAATCCTGCACCTTCTGTAGTTTTACCGGATCGAGTTTGAGGTATTTCTCGATCCACTCTACCTTTCCCAGCATCCCCAGCCAATAGCAGCTCATTCCACCTAAGAAATTACCAAGCGTAGCAGCGATCATGCAAGGCCAATATGCCGAACCCGCCAATAATACACCCGTCAATACGACCTCGCTGCTAAACGGTAAGATCGTGGCCGCTAAGAAAGAGGCGATAAACACCCCGATATACCCGTAGGCTATAAGAAATTCCATATACGTATCATTAATAATGCGATAAACATAACTACCGAGAAATGGAACAGCCAAAAGATATATTTCCCCCGGTTCACCGTAAAAAAATGGGCGATCAAGATAGACGCCGGTACACAGGCCATTTCCAGAAATTCCTCGGACGACTGCTCATAGATAAAGAACAATCCAAACGACCAAATGGCCATGACAATCAGAAAAGAAAGAAACTGACGAGTACGCAAATTATCCTCATACTCATGTGTAACGATGTTTAATGAGGCAATGATCGTTAATCCCGCCACTAAAACAATCTGTATCCAATCTATAATTCCCGTCCCTAGTACCGCAAGGAAACGGATCTTGAATAAGGAGGTGAAAGGTATGGTAAATGCCGTGAAATCCCATTCCCAGACACACCATCCGAAAACAAACCAATAAACCGTCAAGATTCCGAACAAGGAAGCGACAAAGGTCCGGATATTCAATGTCCTGAAATTATACATCCCCAGCCAAAACAGCGGCAAGAACCAAAGGATGTGTATCCACAACAGACTTCCGATACTGATAATCAAGGATGCGTTATAAGCCTTATCCGTAGCGTCCGGGTCATGATAAGAGGTAAATAACTGATAAAGGGCCAATATCAAACAAAACACCCCGACAGATGTTGATTTCAAGGGAAAGAAATCCGGGTTTGTACTTGTCAACAAGGCATAGAAGAGAAAGGGAAGCAATGTCTTCTCACGAATCAACATCAACGCATAGTTTACCCGATGCACCAGAAACGCACCACCGGCCATCAGCAAAAAACCGATCAAATAGGTAAACAACTTTCCCGGAAAAACCAGACAAAGGGCATTCCATAAAGGAGGAGCCGTCACCTCTCCATACACGGGATAACCTACCGAATCCACATACCCCACGATCCAACAAAAAATACAAGCGCAAAGCATGTACAAATGGGTCATAGGTGTCGCTATAGTATATCTACGTCCGTAATATGAAGTTGTTCCTCTTGCCATATACCTTATTCTTTCATATTCACATCCTAAAGGAATGAAATAAGTAGCAAAGGTATGAAAATATAACAAGTAAACTGCATCGGCCAACAAAGTTTACTAACCTTGTCATTTCAATTAACTGATTTGGCCGATGCAGCTAACAGACTTGGTCAATGCAGCCAACTGCAAATTAGCTATGTCTTTTTACCATATCACTTAAATATTATATTTACATTTGAAAAATATTCTCACAGAGCGTTGCATTGTTCAAAAAGAAACGTATATTTGTGTTGTCTGGCTAAAGAGCGGTCAGAAAAATAAAAAGAAAGCGTTTTTTGCTTTATCCTTGGTTCGAAGTCTGGAAAATTTCAAGCAAGGAGGATGAAGACAATGTAGCGCTCATTCTGTTAGTGCATGTACACGGCAAGCATTCGCTATGCCAATACATAACTTTACAGCGTGGGAATATTGTTTACTTATTCATCCTTGCAAGGTATTTCCAGACACCCGAATCAGATGAATAGAAAACAAGTCTCACGCTTACTTTGTTTTAAACCTAAAAATTTATATTACCCATAGGAGACAGAGGGAACTTTATTCAGGAAAGGACTTATGGGTACACAACGTCGGTGTTATGAGATCCAAGCCAACGTATCCCACTTGTAATTCAGGATCAAGAGGTACTCCCTCTAACAATTCATGTAAACAATTGCTCAAAGCCCTCACGGCTACTTTGTTAACGTTAAGAATAAGCCCTTAAACGTATGTTAAATTGATTATTTATGAGCAAGATTTAATATAGAGAAAACCATATAAAAGCGCTTAGATTCAAAATCTTTCTTACTATGCAACTCTAATGTAATCTACTTGTCACATGAATAGTCGTACTTTGTAATAGCTAAAAATTAAAACGATTTATGAAAAATTGCAAACATGTAGTCCCTATTCTGGGAGCCTTTTGCTTGATGGCATCTTTATCCTTTATGCCAAAGGAAGCTTGGGCAGAGTCTTCATTAGCACCTATCAGCCAGCAACAAGGCAGTTATCAGTTAACCGGTACCATCCTCGATGGAATGGGTGAACCTGTAATTGGAGCCAATGTATTGGTAAAAGGAACAACGAATGGAGTAGTAACAGACTTAAATGGGAAGTTCAGTTTACAAGTAAAGCCAAACGACATTCTACAAATCAGTTATATCGGTTATAATTCACAAGAAGTGGCAGTCAAAGGCCAACATACACTTAATATTACCCTGAAAGAAGATGTGGAATCTTTAGATGAGGTAGTGGTAGTTGGTTATGGGACAATGAAGAAGAAAGACCTAACCGGCTCTGTGAGTAGCGTGAAGGCAGATGAGCTGACAGCCTTTACCGTAGCCAACCCAGTACAGGCTTTACAAGGAAGAGTTCCCGGCGTAGTACTCTCCCAAAATACAGGTGATCCTTCCGGAGACTATTCTATTAGGATACGTGGAGTAAACTCTATCAAAGGTGACAACTCACCCCTATACATTATCGATGGTATTCCTGCCAGCACAGCCTCTATCAATACCTATGATATTGAATCTATGGAAATTTTGAAAGACGCATCCGCTACTGCCATCTATGGTTCACGTGGTGCTAATGGTGTCGTGATGATCACGACCAAGAAAGGGAAAAGTGGAAAAGCGAAAGTCTCATACGATTTTGAATATGGATTCCAAAAGCAAATCAAGAAACTGGATTTGATGGATGCCCAAGAGTGGGCCCGTTTTTATAACGAATACCTTGTAAACGCAGAGATACTGGAAACCGCTCCCTTTAGTGAAGCTGACATAACCGCCATGGGGAAAGGTATGGACTGGCAAAAAGAGTTCTTTCAAAATGCTCCCATTATGAATCATAACATCAATGTATCTGGAGGTACCGATGACCTAAAATATTTTGTCAGTGGCTCTGCCATGACTAAAGATGGTTTGATCCCGAACAGTTATTATAACAAGTACAATTTGCGTAGTAGTTTGGATATGACTATGAGCAAGATGATAACCGCTTCCGTCAGTATGGGCTATAGTATGATTAACCAGATGAACCAGTCTGATGGAGGTGGTAATGGCGGTTCATCTATGATTGGTGCTGCTTACTCCGCCTCACCAAACTTTTATCCTTATGATGAGAATGGAGATTATAAAGATCTACGCTCTTGGTACAGCTGGTCTAGCCATGAGATCAAGAACCCTTTATGTATGGCTTATGAGTCCACTTATAAAACCGTGACAAATCTGACCAACATCAACGCCGCCTTGAACTTCAATCCGATTAAAGGCTTAAGCATACGGACCAGTTTCGGATTGGAAGGATCTGATGCCCGCTACGATGGTTACACCACCAAAAAGTATATTTACAAAAATAATACTGCCGATGTCAACCACAAGCGTAGTACGAACATCATTAACGAAGATATCGTGACCTACGATTTTTCGTTAAACAACATCCACAGTTTTAACGTAATGGGCGGCTTTACTTACCAACAAAATGTTTACAAATCGATCGCAGCCTCAGGCAACACTTTCTTGAGTGACGTTCAAGAAACGAACAACCTGTCATCAGCAGGAACAGCCAACACACCAAGTACAAACTACAGCAAATGGGTCTTGATGTCTTATCTTGGGCGTATCAACTATAGTTTATTAGGACGTTACCTCGTAACAGCCAGTTTCCGTGCTGATGGATCAAGCCGCTATTCGGAAGGATCAAGATGGGGATATTTCCCTTCTGGTGCTGTGGCATGGCGTGTGTCTGAAGAGCCTTTCATGAAAGAATTTGAAAGTATTTCAAACATGAAGTTGCGTGTTGGCTATGGAAAGACAGGCTCAACAGCTATTGATCCCTACATGACACAAAATCTACTAACCACAGGCAAGACTGCTACTGGAAGCGAGAACGTACCTTACTACTCACCCAGCAGTACCTATCCAGAAGATCTGAAATGGGAGACGACCTCGCAATGGGATGCCGGCGTGGATTTGGGATTCTTTAAACAACGTCTACGTATTACCGCAGACTACTATTATAAGAAAACCACGGATCTACTGAATACAGTATCACTTCCTTCATCATCCGGTTACAAGTCCACCGTACGTAACATCGGTAGTATAAGCAATCAAGGCGTCGAATTATTGATCGAGGGTGATGTGGTACAAAACAAGGACTTTGGCTTAACCTTACAGTTCAATATAGCTCATAATAAGAATCGCGTCGAAGAATTAGCTGATGGTAAAGATATCCTTGGCACAACTTATAGCAACTATGGATCTGGTTCCATCACAATTATCCGTGAAGGTGAGCCATTAGGAGCTTTCTATGTCTACAAAGACACTGGTTTAGACGAGAACGGTTCTTTATCTTATGAGGATATGAACGGAGATGGCCAGTACACCGATACGGAAGACCGTTACATCGCAGGTTCTCCTTTCCCTGATTTTACATATGGTTTGAACTGTGGTATCCGCTATAAGAACTGGGACTTCAACTTCTTTTTACAAGGCAGTCAAGGTAACGACGTGTTTAACTTGAGTGAGATGCGAAACTACAGCTATGGCCAAGGCATGAATATTGAGCGTAAAGTATACTACGAGAGTTGGCGAGAAGGTCAAGACAACAGTCATGCTGCCTATCCCAAGATCAATGCCGTTGGTTCACTGAAATACTCTGACCGCTTTATCGAGAATGGTTCCTATCTGCGTCTAAAAAACATCAGTTTAGCTTACAATCTGCCATGTGACAAGTGGGCTACACGGTATTCGTATCTTCGTTAGCGCACAGAACTGGTTGACATTAACGAAGTATAAAGGTGTAGATCCTGAAGTTAGCTCAAAAGGCAGCGACGTGAATGCAGGTATAGACCATTTGACTTATCCAAACAGTAAAACCCTTTCCATGGGTGTGAGTGTTAAATTTTAAAATAAGCGAAAACAATGAGACATCTAATAATAATAAGCGCAATGGCCGGAGTTACTCTACTAACAGCTTGTGACAACGCCTTAAATGAGACCGATTATACTTATTCGATCTCAAGCGAGACATTTTATAATACTGTAGAAGAAGCAAATGCTGCGGTATTAGCACCGTTAGACGCAATGCGGTCAGCCTATAATTCAAACTTCTTCGCCACATTAGAGATCAATACAGAATATTGTTATCCAAAAGGAGTTTATCAAACATACAAACAATACAATGGCTTTGTGAACGCAACACATATGAACCGGAGTGATTCAAACTGGCAGAGCCTCTATAAGGCTATTATGTTCTGTAACACCGCTATCGAGCGGATACCTAACGCTACAAAGATGACCGAAGAGGAAAAGTTGGCCTATCTGGGAGAGTTACGCTTTTTACGAGGCTTCAACTACTTTAATCTCGTGAAATACTGGGGTGGTGTACCTTTGAAAACAGATAAAAATATCACAGAGTGGAATATTCCCAAGAGTAGCAAAGAAGAAGTATACAACTTCATAATCGAAGATTTAAAATATGCTTTAGATAATTGTCCTGACAAAAAACGTTATTTGGCTACTCCAGATAAAAATACCGTACGGGTCTGCCTAGCAGATGTATATATGCATACAGGAGATTACATCGAGGCAAAAAAGCTAAGTGGAGAAGTGGTGAACAGTGGTACATACCAATTAGTACAAGTTGCGGAACCACGTGACTTTGACAAGGTATTTGGCGCAGACTTGACCACCTCTACAGAGGAGATATTCTACATCAAGACTTCACGTATTGATGGTAAGACATGGGACTACCTATCCTATACCTCACATCCAAAGTATGAGTTCGTTCCCGGTAAAACCATGTTAAATGGTAACGGCTATTACACGCACTATACAGACCTGCGTAACCATATCATCAAGAGCTGGGACACGAATGACCTACGTTACGGTATGAACATAGGTTTTTATGTATTCGGCAAAGACGCTTACGGTGAATATACTTGTCTACTCACAAAATATACGGATCCGAACGCACAAGGTAATGGCGCAAATGTATCTATTCCTTTGATCCGCTATACAGATGCTATGCTGATCTACAGTGAGGCTTGTGCCCGTGTTGCCAATGCCCCAACTACGGAATCCATTGAAATGTTAAACCAATTGCGCCGACGTGCCTATGGCAAAGATCCTAAAGTACCTAATGCTGAACTGGACTATAAGTTGAGTGATTACGCCAGTATGACCGCTTATATGGATTTACTATTAAAAGAAGAGACTTATGAACACTTCAATGAGGCAAAGCACTGGGACTTCATAGTCCGTCAAGGTCGTGCTCAAGAACTGGTAGGTAAGTACTTTAATGTGGAGACCGGTGAATATACACAGATTCAAGAACGTCATTATTTATGGAAAATACCAGACAGCGAATTCAATTATAACAAAGCAATGGATCAAGTTAAAGATCAGAATCCGGGTTATACCAGCTCCAATTAAAAAAGAAAAAGATAAATTTGTAACAAACCAGTCCCGGGTTACTTACGCCCGGGACAAAACAAATCAGATATATTATGAACAGAAACAAATTTTTAAAGACATTATCCGCAGTCTGCATCTCCACTCTCTTAATCTCTTGCGGACAAAAAAAAGAACAGAAACCATTACGTCTACTCTACTGGAATATACAAAACGGTATGTGGTGTGGACAAGATGATAATTACGAGAAATTCACGACTTGGGTAAAACAACAAGATCCTGATATTTGCGTATGGTGTGAGGCTCAAAGCATCTATAAAAATGGTACCGCGGATCCTTTGGATTCCCAAGAACGTTTTCTGGTAGATAATTGGGGAGTATTAGCCAAACGGTACGGACACCCTTACTGGTACATAGGCGGACATCGGGATAATTACCCGCAGGTCATCACCTCTAAGTATCCGATCGAAAATATAAAAAAAATAATAGGTGAGGAGCCAAACCAAGTAGTAACCCACGGTGCCGGTTGGGCAAAGATCATTGTAGACGAAAAGGTTTTAAATATAGTAACACTACACACATGGCCACAACAATGGGCTTTTCGCACTGAAGACCAAGAAGCAAGTAAAGCTGAAAACGGTGGTGATAAATACCGTCGCATGGAAATAGAGTATATTTGTAAGCACACCATTGGTACTAGCACGAATGCTACCAACGAATATTGGATGATGATGGGTGACTTCAACAGCCGCAATCGCACAGACAACGCCATCTATCGATATCCGGAAGATAGTCCTAAGTTTTTGACGCAAGACTATATCGCTCAAGAAACACCTTATGTAGATGTCATCGCTAAGAAGTATCCAAATGAATTTAAGACAACAACCGGTAAAGAAGCCCGCATTGATTACGTATATTGTACACAGCCTTTGTTTGACATAATCCAGTATGCAGACGTAATTACAGATGAGTACACGAAGCCTGTACGTGACCCGAAAGAGCTATCTAATTTCTGGTGGCCATCCGATCATCGTCCGATTATTATTGATTTTGATCTGAGTAAATTAAAATAATACTATCAATAATCTTACCCAAGCTTACAAACTTCAATGTAAACTTGGGTAAGTATAAGCTACTTATTTAACGATCTGATACGAACCCGCACGATACTCGTGAGCTTGGCTTTCGCCCGGAAGTGTCACGAGAGCGACCGCTCCTTCGGGAATGGTGAAATCCCAAATCCACTGGTCTCCCTCATACTTCCAAGAGCTCTTGATAATCCCTGCCGCCGAATTGTACTCCGCGTTTACGAACTCCAGACGCTTATCGGGAATCGGCTTCATGATAATGCGCTTGAATCCTGGCTCCGACGTATCCGCAGAGATACCAGCCATGGTCTCCCACATCCATTCACATACACATCCATAGGCATAGTGATTAAAGCTGTTCATGCCTTGCGGTCCCATGCCTTTATCAAGCATATAGCTATTCCAACGCTCCCAAATCGTTGTCGCCCCATTATCTACCGAATACAGCCAACTCGGATTCTTGCGCTGGAAAAGAAGCTCGTAAGCGATATCGCTCATTCCATTCTCCGTAAGCGTAGGCATCAGGATAGAAGTACCCAAGAAACCTGTCTGAAGGCAATTGCCATGCTCGGCGAAGTTGTCACGCAGTCGTTTCATCATGTTCTCCTTGGCTACCCCTTCGACCAGCTTGTTCTTCAAGGCGAATAGGGCAGGCGTCTGCATGGTATTGAATATCGCCGTCTTAAATTCTCCGTCAACATTCAGGAATTTATCCAATATATACTGTTTCGCTAGAGCAGCCATCGCTTCGTATTTCTCGGCATCCCGTCCCGTCGCACGAGCCATATCGCTCATCATTCCGGCATCTATAAGCCAGTAATTCGCACTTAGATAATTCCAATAATCATAGGCTTCCGGAAGCGTTCCGGATCCATCCTTCGCTGTATGTCTGCCGCTGCAACTCTCAAGCGGCTCGTAACTGAGCCAGTCGGCCCACTGGTAATTGCCATTCTCCGCGCTGAGGGCATGATGGTCATACTTGGTCTCGTTGATATGATTGAGATATTTCTCCATCGCCGCCCAATTCTCATCGATAATCTGAGTGTCACCAAATTGTTTCCAGACAACCCAAGGCACGATAACTCCCGCGTCCGACCAGCCCAAGCGGTTCATATCAGTAGGAGACGCACCGTATTGAGCCAATGGAGCGACACCGGGATACGCACCGGTTGGTGATTGTGTGTCACGCATATCACGCATCCATTTATGGAAGAAATCAGCGGTATTGGCAAAGAAAGTACCAGTCTCAGCAAATACCTGCGTGTCGGCGGTCCATCCCAGCCGTTCGTTGCGCTGCGGACAGTCGGTAGGAACCGAAAGGTAGTTGGAACGTTGTCCCCATAGGGTATTTGAAATCAACTGATTGACTAGTTTGTTGCCGGTCGTTATTGATCCGGTCTCCATCTGTTGGGTAATCGAGGAGACAGGAATCGACTGGATCGACCGGATACGCACCTCCTGATCGGCCGTGATCGATACGAAGCGATAACCATAGAACGTGCGAAGAGGGCGATAGGTCGTATAGTCCTTATGATCCGCAAAGGTATAGTCGAGTAACATCCCGGTATCCGGAGTGCGTAGATTCAAGCGATGGCAACTACCTTCAGGCCCATCCATTCCTCGGCTCTTCGCACCATTTCCATCGTTCAATATCTCAGAAGGACGACAATTTAGTTGGGTACCCTCCTTTGCCATGAACTCGAAAGCAGGAACCGCCGCGCAATTCTGGCCAAAGTCCACGACAAGTGTCTCGCCCGGATGAACCACCATTTCCTCGCCAGCCGCATATTCTTTCGTTATAACAACCTTTCCATAAGCATCTTCACTCTCTCCGGTGACCCCTTTCCATAGATAGGCCTTTTGAGGAGAAAGCGCCAAATCTTCACGAAAATAGACCTCACCTCCATTTGAAGGAAGTATCTCTCCCTCAAATTCCGTATTCTTTTCCGGTGTCGAAAGCTTATCGAGCGTATCGTATCCCGGTAACTCACGGGCATCATATTCCTCACCATCAAAGATAGCGGCATGTTTGACCGGTCCGGCGATCCCGGCTTTCCAATCGCTCGTATTGGAACCTAAGTACGCCTTGCTACCATCCGCATAGGTAAGCTCAAGCACTCCACGGAAAGCGACCTTGGTACCCACCATTCCTTGCTGGCCGCTGTATGTGATGATCTTATCGGCCCACCATCCCGGTGTCACCTGCACAGCGAAAACATTCTCCGCTCCCGCTTGTTTCGACAGGGCATTGCTTACCTCATACGTAAACGAACGCTTCGTCTTGTAGGGATGCGTAAAACCCGGTTTGAGAATCTCTTCTCCGATCAACTTCCCATTCACGTATAACTCGTACACACCCAAGCCCGTGGTCATCCAGCGTGCCGAGGTTATCTCTTTTTCATTCCTTACGACACTCACGAACCAAGCGGCACCATCGGCCGCACGCTCATTCGATCCGTTGATCTCACCCGTTATAACAGGAGCATTTGCCACGGATATCCATTCGGAATGGTTCCAAGCGGCATCATCCAATGCGGAGACACGCTTCCCCGATTCGTTCGTCTGATCAGTCGAACATGCATAGAGAGCCGCACAAACAACCCCTAAAAGCAATAGTTTTCGTTTTTTCATACGTATATTCTCTCTAATTGTCATTTACAGATCAAACCCGATATCCCGACGGAAATACTTCTTATCGAAATCGATCTGCTTAGCTCCGGCGAAAGATTGGGCCAAAGCCTCTTCCTTAGTAGCCCCATACGAACTGACCGCAATCACACGACCGCCATTCGTCAGGATCTGGCCGTCTACCAGCTTCGTTCCGGCATGGAACACTATATTGTTCGAGGATACGCCATCCAATCCCGTGATTACCTTATTTTTCTCGTAAGCCTCCGGATAACCGCCGCTTACCAACATAACCGTAACCGCCGCGCGAGGGTCCTGTACCAATGTA
>ERZ772870.2048-NODE-2048-length-11700-cov-5.576471_pt1 | contig 11700 bp, 3 predicted proteins | sample MGYA00511376_ERZ772870 | MGnify/ENA primary metagenome ERZ772870 (study PRJEB29015, sample SAMEA2737719) | human gut metagenome | biome: human gut; feature: human-associated habitat; material: faeces | place: China | collected 2012 ... | reverse complement strand
TGCCGGAGCGGTGCTTAAGCCGCAAGGCGGGAATTGTGCGGTGTTGCCCTAAGTTTTCGGAACGGTCAGGAACGCTTTCTACAGTACAATTTATAATGGGCAATTCTCAACCTCCAATTTTCCCTTCAAGTTTCCTCCAATCTCTGCCAAATCTCTCAACAACAAGCCAAACCGAAATGGCAAAAAATGCGCGATCACAATACCGGGTGATTGGATTAAGAGATTGCAAAGAACATTATCGGGGTAAATGTTTAATCATTTGATAAAATCAGGAATAAACCATTCAAAAATGTTAATAAATACCGCCAAAGGGTCACCGCACCGCAACGCAAATAATGTGCGAAAAACAGGTTTCAGTTGATTCAAGGACAAAAATTTACCTAGAAACCGCTCTAATGAACTATGCAAATTCTGGCAACTGTGATATAATGTATATACCTAGATGTGTCGGAATGGTTATCATTTGCGGGACCAAGGCATGCAGCCGGTACAACGTTTTGTCAGCCGCTGTGCCGGGGCCAAAAGCCCCAAAAGCAGGCCGCAGCCCGGCAAGGGATCGCCAGACCGAGGGGAGCACAACCAGGCGTTTTGCAATCAACACCTGCAAAGTGCCGCACATCTGCCGTACCACTTTTCACACAAAAGGGGAAAGTAGTAACACTTAAGGGAGGATAAAACTATGAAGAAAAACCTTCAGCGTTTTGGTGCATCCGTGCTGGCAGCAGCCATGGTTGCCCAAAGCGTGGCGCTTCCCGCAGCAGCCGAAACTACCAAGATTGATTCTTCGGTAGCGCAGTCTGTTGCAGCTAGCGCAGCAAGCGCGGCCAGCGCTGTGCAGTCCCTGCCCAAGTTCACCAGCACCGCAGACCTGATCAAGCAGACAGCCCAAACGCTGGCTGCCCAGGGCGAAGTGCATGAACTGGAGCAGGACGATGCCAAGCTGGAAGCGACTGCACAGAGCAAGGCGGGCATGAGCCTTGCAGCGTTGGAAAATGCACTGGCCGATGCCATGTACGCCAACGCCGCAGCCGGCAAGATCAACACCGAAGCCTATGGCCTGAACAAGGACGAGATGGCATCGGTGATGGCTGCCACCATCAAAACGTATCATCTGTCCAGCGCCGTTACCGACCTGGGCTATGAGACGAACGCCGCAGGCGTTGTGACCGCCGTTACCTTTACCGGCAGCTCCGGCATGACCTCTGCGATGGAGTCCATGACCAACAGCGATGATGAAGTGATTGCGCAGCAGGCTGACAGCTACGCACAGGCTTACGTTGCTGAAAACTCCGATACCTTTGCGGCCAGCGCCGCTGCAGACGGCCATACCTATGGCGAGCCGAAATGGTACTGGAATGACACCAACCCGGAGGATGGCCACACCCATACCTGGAAGGAAACCCCCGATGGTTACTGGACCAAGACCGATGACGGCTGGGCTTACACCGCTGTGTATACCTGTGAAAAGGACGATGCCTACCAGAAGGTAGAAGGCACCGTAACCAAGGATACCACCGAGGCAAAGCCCGGCGCTGCCGGCAAGACCGTTTACTCTGCCAGCGTGCCCGCTGACAAGAGCCCGGTTAAGAAGGAATACAAGGAACCCACCACCCGCACCGACGACATTGCCGCCCTGCCCTGCCAGAACCATGCCGTGCCCAAGGATGCAGATGGCAACTTTGTTGCTACCTTCAACTGGGAAATGAAGAAGGTCGAGGGCAAGCTGGCCGATGACTACAGCAACGCCCAGCTGTTCTATGACAGCGAAACCGGCAAAATTTCTGCCGGCGCTCCCGTTACCATTGACTGGGAATGCACCAGCGTCACTTTCAAGTGCGCTGTCTGCGGCGAAGAAATCAAAACCCAGCCGGTAATGACCATGCCGGTCAGCGTTGTGGTAGACCAGAATGACAATTCCGTCTACATCAACGTGGGCGGCACCCCGACCCTGGATACCACCTCCGGCGGCACAGGCGTTACCCTGGTGTCCGCAATGGACGGCGGCAACTGGTACGATATGCAGAACAACCCGGTTGACGCAAGCAAGGTGAACTTCACCTATCAGAGCGGCGACAACAAGGGCAAGAACAGCCTGCTGCTGTACGACAGCCAGAAGACTGCCGTGTATGTGGACGACCAGAACAACCAGGTCACCAATACTTACGATGTCTCCACTGCGCAGATGAACTACTACTACTTCCAGCTGTCGCAGTTCAACCAGGACGAAGCAGAGTACTTCGGCGTGGTTGCCCCGTTCTGGACCTCCAAGGGCGTTCAGAAGCAGGGCGAGGATGGCAGCATCACCGGCACCATGGGCGCAATCAAGATATTGTGCAGCATTGATCCGAACGATGATGTCCCGCCGACCACCATGGCATTCATGCTGAACATGCTGCCGCAGGCGTTCATGTCTTACGTCATGAACTATGGCGAAGCTCTGAAAGCCATCCGTGATGCAGGCCTGGCACAGGTTGCTAAGCTGGGGGACAGCGCTGACTATGTCACCAAGCTGCTGATCCTGCACGACTGGATCTCCCAGGTTGCAGAATTCGATATGGGCTCCATGGGCGATATCACCGGCGGCGGCAACAACGACCCCATCCAGATGACTGCTTTCGGCGCCCTGCTGGGCGGCGAGATCGGCGCTAAGGGCGTTGAGTATGGCTGCATCTGCCTGGGCTATGCATCTGCATTTAACTACATGGTCCAGAATTTGCCTGACAACAAGGAAATCTATAAAAAGACCGTTGACGGCAAAGAAGTTTGGAAGACCGCTGATGAAGTAGGCGATAACGCTGTTGTTGACTTTGCCCAGATCCTGTATTACTGCGATACTTCTGATACCAGTGTTGCCGGTAATGCGTTCGGCGGCGGCATGTTCAACAACGTCCACTACTTCAACGCAGTCAAGGTCAACAAGCTGCAGGGCGACAGCAACTCTGCTACGATGACCACCGGCGACCCCAACAAGAACTGGTACTATGTTGACGTCTGCTATGACGATGTGAACACCGAGTGCATGGCCCAGACCCGCGTTGAGAACGCAGGCGACATGCGCCATGTCAACTTCCTGGTTTCTCCCTCCGGTCTGGAAGGCCGTTACAGCAAGTACTATGATTACATTGACTCGCTGTACGATGGCTACACCTACACCAAGAACAAGAATCCCGATGTGGATGATGACGGCAATGTTGTGTTGAACAACGGCAAGCCGCATTACTCTTACACCAAGGCGGAGAACAAGAACGAGACCCGTTACACCGATACCTGCTACGAGGATACCTGGTTCACCTCTATCTGCAGCCCCATCTACTTCGACAATAATTACTTCTATTACGTTGATACCACGACCAACCAGAACCTGTATAACAACATGCGCCGCCAGCAGTCCGAGAACGGCAACAACGGCAGCTCTGGTTCCGGCAGCTCTGGTAACAACTCCCAGATGCAGCAGTTCATGAAGAAGATGCAGAACCAGGGCCCCGATACTCTGGAAGCACGTCCGCGTAATGCGAACTACTATATCCGCAAAGAGGATTCCAGCAGCTCCGGCGGCTTCAGCATGAGCAGCTTTACCAAGACGGATGACCCGTATGATATCATCCTGATGTACTACAACGATCTGAAGGAAACCAGCAGCAACTTCAATGATGACGACAGCAATGCCAAGGTCCTGGCCGAAGCTGGCACCATCTATAAGATCGATACCAGTGCAAAAGATAAGCATACCAAGGTTGAAAACAACCTGAACACCGAGTGCCTGGCAGACGCTGCTGCAAAGCGGATCTACCCCGCACTGGTACACTCTACCGCACTGTATGATGGCAAGCTGTACTTCAACGTCAACAACGCCATCTACCGTATGGACCCGACCACCGGCGCAGTGGAAGAAGTGAAGGAATACAACACCGTCTATGGCGGCATTAAGCTGACCAAGGATAAGGACGGCAACATGGTTCCCGATACCCACTTTCCCGGCATGAGCATGGTTATCATGGATAGCGCCCAGGATACCAGCAGTGTGAAGTATCTGGGCACCTTCAAGAACCATCCTCTGGCTGGCCTGACCCTGCGTGACAGCTACAGCTTTGCTACCACCACCCAGCAGGGCCAGACTGTGATCACCGGCATCAACACCACCAAGGATCAGCTGGTCGTTTCTGTCGGCACCAACCTGTCCAACACCTATAAGGAACTGGTGGACGGCAAGGCAGAAGTCAAGACCGATGCCTCCGGCACTTCTTATGCAAACCGTAAGAGCTACAAGACCGAGTCCTGGAACTACAACCCGAGTTACAACCAGAACATGAGCAGCTCTGACGAGAAGAACAAGAACGAAGAGTTCATGTGGTGCGCTAACCTGGTTGAAACCATGCCGATGTCCGACATGGTCAGCGACCTGAGCAGCGGCGCAACCACCGATGTTACCGTTGAAGCATGGTGCGATACCCCCGCTTACACCCAGGACCGCACCAAAAAGTACGGCCTGACCAAGGGTGAAAAGAAGTACACTGACGGCGCACTGCCCAAGGGCCATACCTGGGCTCTGGACGAGCTGGAAACCAAGTCCGTTGGCAACAATGTGTACCTGTGCGCCGACTGCCATACCGCAACCGAGAGCGTACCTCACACTGTAACCCTGCCGGATGCAGTTGAAGGTGTTACCCTGACCCTGGGCACCACCAGCAACACCTACCTCAAGGACGATACCGTTACCCTGACCGTAGAAAAGGAAGGCACCGATATCGTTACCGTTACCGCAAAGAACGGCGATACCGATGTTGCTCTGACTGAAGTTCAGGAAGCAGCGCAGGACGAAGCCGCAGCCCAGGCTACCACCGAAAAGGCTAAGACGGTTTACACCTTCACCATGCCGGACGGCGATGTGGCCATCAGCGTTGAAAAGAACGCTAAGACCTATGCGGTCAATGTTGCTCCCCTGACCAATGGTGAGATCACTGCTTCCGCTAAAGAAGCAGCTGAGAAGGAAACCGTAACCCTGACTGCTAAGCCCGCGACCGGCTATGCCCTGAAGGCTGGCAGCGTGAAGGTTACCTACAAAGACGCTGACAACACCGAGAAGCCCGTTGAAGTGAAAGCTGGCACCGAAGCCAACACCTACACCTTTGCAATGCCTGCTTACCCCGTCAACGTCAGCGCAGAGTTTGTTAAGGAATACAAGGTTACTGTGGCAGACACTGCTAACAAGAACGGCGAAACCAAGGTGAGCGCAACCGCAGCTGTTGAAGGCGCCGAAGTTACCGTTACCGTTAAGGCAGCTGATAACTACCAGCTCAAGGCTGACAGCCTGACCTACAGCTATCAGATCGGCGAAGATACCAAGACCGAAAAGCTGACCCCGAACGCAGAAGGCAAGGCTACCTTTAAGATGCCCGCAGCTGATGTCAAAGTCACTGCAGAGTATGTCGAAAAGAAACCGGAAGCCTACACTGTGACAGTGAACAAAGCTACCAACGGCACTGTAACCGCTGATAAGGAAACCGCCGCAGCAGGTGATACCGTTACCCTGACTGTTAAGGCAGACGAGACTATGTACTCTCAGGCTGTGCTGGCTGAGGACGGCCTGAAAGTTGCTGACAGCAAGGGTGCTGCAGTTGCATGCACCGCTGGTGCTGACGGCACTTACACCTTCACCATGCCTGCCGACAACGTAACTGTCACCGCAACGTTTGAAATCGTTGCATATGGTGTTGAGGTTGCACCGACTGAACATGGTTCTGTTACCTTTGAGGGCGGCAAGAAGTACTTCAAGGTTGGCGAGAATGTTACTGCTACCTTTACCGCAGAGGCTGGATATGAGCTGGCTAGTGCTTCTTATCAGGAAGGCAACAAACCTACAGACATTACAGCCAAGGTTAAGGAAGCTAGCAACACTTACACCTTCACTATGCCTGAAAACTATGTGAAGATTGAAGCAACCTTCACTGCTGTTCAGCCTACTGAACCTACTGAGCCCACCGAACCCACCACTCCGGATGAGAACGGCGGCGACAACACCGAAACCGAGGCTCTTGAGGCCGAGGAGCGCACCGCTCACGGCGCTGCTGAAAAGACCACCGTTACCGCAATGGCTGTCTTTACCTGCACCGATAAGAACTGCGCAAGCGCACAGTTCGTGGATGCAACTGTAAAGCAGACCAGCGGCGTTACCACCGCTGCTGTCACCTTCAACGGCAAGGACTACACCGCCAAGTTCGGCGAGAAGAACGGCTGGGTTGAAGAAAACGGCAAGAAGTATTGGTACGAAAACGGCGTGAAGCAGGGTACCACCGGCCGCGGCAAAGAGATCTATGATCCCGATTCCGACGCCTGGTACTGGCTGGATGCTGTCCAGGGCGGCGCAATGACCGTCAGCAAGGACGTTTATCAGGAATCCGCCGCCGGCCAGTGGGCTGATAAGCCCGATGGCACCGGCAAGTGGGTCCGTTACGATGAGAACGGCCACATGGTCAAGGGCTGGCAGACGACCGATAAGGGCACCTACTACTTTGACCTGATCACCGGCGCTATGGCTAAGGGCACAGGCGACATTGACGGCGTACCTTGCGCATTTGACAAGTACACCGGTGTTGCTCTGGACGGCCAGTGGCTGACCATCAAAGGCGCTGACTTCTGGTACGAAAAGGGCGTTCGCCAGGGCCTGGATGGCCGCGGCAAGGAAATCTATGACCCGGCTTCCGATGCTTGGTACTGGCTGGACTCTGTTGATCAGGGCAAGAAAGCCACCAGCAAGGATGTCTATCAGGAATCCAAAGCTGGCCAGTGGGCTGACCGCGCCGATGGCACCGGCAAGTGGGTCCGTTACGATGCACAGGGCCACATGATCAAGGGCTGGAGCGCGGACAAGCGTTACTATTTCGACCCGATCTATGGCACCATGGCTAAGGGCGATGCAGTCATCGATGGCCGCACTTATCATTTCGATAAGAAAACCGGCATTCGGCAGTAATCCCACAGCCGGAACAATGAGCTGTAACCAGCCCATTAACCCCTAAATAAAAATGCCGCAGCAGATGTAACAGTCTGCTGCGGCATTTTTGTATTTGTGGGCATAGGTTCGGTGAAATATTTGCCAGGCCAGTAGGGCGGGGGACCCCACCCCGCCGAAAGCTAGAAATAGTACACGATTAAAAAATCGCAATTTACCTTACCCGCATAATAAAGGCAACACACAAAAACATGGCGAACACATCAGGCCGGTGCAAGGGCAAAACCTACTAAAAAGCTGCGGCTAAATTTGGCAAATATGGCGCGCGAAGTATAATTTTTGGAGGATATCACAAGCAGAACAAACAAACTTTGTCAGTTCAAACAACAAAAAAGCAACAAACTGGCATGAATGCCAAAGAATGCGGCCGCGAATTGTGAAAGATTTTAATATATTTTCTTCATTTTTTCCTTACCTGTTATCATTTGAATTTGCAATCGAAATATGGAACTTGTATAATAAAATGAAGGAAAAGTGCAAACTAAATGGGTGAAGAGGATTTGGTGCAATGGATGATAAAAATAGATTCAGCATTCTGCTGGAGCATTTGCTGGAAGTTGCGGAGGTCAAGAACTATACCCTGGCCAAGCGCCTGCAATACGATGTTTCCTATATCAGCAAATGGGTCAGCGGCCGCATGCTGCCTGCCAAAAAGACTGAAAAGCGCGTGATGGAGGGCATCAGTGCCTGCGTGGTGGATGAAGCCACCGATGATGGCCGTGACCTGCTGCTGCGGGAATACAGCGTTAGCATCCCCAGTGACCTGAAAGCCGCCATTTATGATAACCTGATTGCTGAATATGATTATTTGCAAGAGGAGCTGGACAGCGGCGAGGCGCGCATTGGCCCCTATACGGACTTTTGGGCCGAGCTGAACATGCTGCAATACCTGACCAAAATGGCGCACCCCGTGCTGCGCCGCGTCAGCCAGCTGGACATTGTGGCTGTGATGGACCTGATGGAAATGGCGCGCGAATACCGCCTGAAAGTTGCCAACCTGCAAAACGGCCAGCTGGTGGACCAGCGCAGCTATGATAACGTCTATTTCAAGCTGATGATCGATATCAGCCGCGAAAAATGGGACCCCATCTATGATGCCGCGCTCATTATTAACGTGCTGACCAACTTCAGCCATATTCATTTCAAGCTGTTTGGCAGCACCGCGGCTGCCGGGCGCGCGGTGTTTGTGGTCAAGGGCGATTTTGCCATTACCGGCCTGCTGGTCAGCCACAGCCGCTGCGCTGCCGTTACCGCCACCGAGGATCCGCAGAACTGCGAAAGCCTGTATGATAACTTCTCCAAGCTCTGCGTGCGGGATGACCAGCTTTTCCGCGATACCAGCATGCGCCAGCTGATCAGCCAGTACGACTATATGCACACGCTGCTGGCCTCCAATCTGCGGTGGATGTTCGGCCACCTGAATGAGCTTCTGCTGCCGGATGACTTGTTTGAAGAGATCCTGACCGCCCACGAGGCCGAGCTGAAAGATTTTTTGGGTGCTACCCCTGCGGAGCTGCGTGGCGTACACAACCTTGCCAAAGGTGTGGTGGAGGAAACAAACATCCGCATCCTGATTTATGAAACTGCATTTTCCTCCATGGCGGTTTCCGGCGAGCTGGACTTTTTCAGTTACAAGGTCAGCCTTACCCCGGATCAGCGCAGCCGGTGCATCAGCCATGTGCTGCAGCTTTGCAAGCAGCGTGAAAAACTTGAATTCCGCTTGATCAGCGGCCGCATTGTGAACGATTTCCAGTATGTGGCGGACCCCAATATGTTTCTTTCTGGCGCTGCATCGTATCTTCGGCTGGATAACAACTGCCCCGTCAACCGGATTGCAATGGTCAACAACAGTGTGATGGAAGACCGCCTGAGTGAATATTTTGATCAGGTCTGGAATTTGGATGACCAGAACGTGACAAAAGAGCGCAACGCCATTGCGGAGCACATCCATCATGTCCTGCAGGGAATCCATCTGATTACTCGCGCCAAAAGTGATGAAATGGAAGAACTGCAAGAGAACTGGATGAACAAAATCTAAAAATACAACATACATACGCATAAACATAAAGCCCTGGCTGCTGCGGTAGCTGGGGCTTTTGTTGCACCGAGGAAAATGAAATTGCAAGAAAACTCCATGCCAAAGCGTGAAAATCCATGTGAAAAAAGTGAATCATGCGGAATCAATTTCTGGAAATTTGTGCCATGGGATTCTCGTGCTTTCCGTAAACAGGAATGGTATACTATGTTCAGCACCGAAGATAATTGTAGCATTATGGTTCGGCGACGCTGTGCAACGATGTGCACAGCAGGGAAAAGCGCCATAAAGGTTTGGCGTGATTTGATTTGGATAATTTAATTCCCTGCAACTATAAGGGAAAGACATTTGGAGGAAATTGCAATGAATGAAAACGCGATGTTGACTGGCAAGCCCAGCATTGACCGCCCCTGGATGAAGTTCTATCCGGATGTTCTGCGCGGTATCCAGGTTCCGGCCTGCACCGTGGAGCAGTACCTCTCCGTGCGCGCTGCAGATCCTAACGTGATTGCCATGCACTACTATGGCGTGGATATCACCTGGGGTACTGTGTTCCGTAAGGTGGACGCCACCGCCCGCGCTCTGCAGGTGCTTGGCATCAAGCAGGGGGACCAGATCCCCGTGTTCCTGCGTTCTGTGCCGGAATTCATTTATCTGCTGCTGGCAGCCGAGCGCATCGGCGCTTCGCTGCTGTGCCGTGACAACACCCTGGAAGAAAACATTGAAGCTGTTCAGAAAGCCAATGCCAAGGTGATTTTTGTTCACGACTTCTTCTCCAAGGCCGAAATCGAAGCCTACCGTGAGCAGACCAACGTGAATACCTATGTTATCGTTCCCGCTCTGGAAAGCGGCGACCGCGCCGCTATGCCGGTTTACCTGCAGCATTCCCTGGATGCCCTGTATCCGGATGTTCCCGCCCGTGGCTCTGATACCATGATGTGGGCTGATTTCTGTAACATGGGCCAGCGTTTTCGCGGCTTTGTGCCCGCTCCTGTCAACATTGACCGCCCGCTGCTGCGCGCCTACACCAGCGGTTCCACCGGCCCTTCCAAGCAGGTCATCCATTCTGCACACAGCATCATCGGCGTGCTGACCCAGATGAACTTTTATGGCTCTTCGGATAAATTCCGCCCCACCTGGCTGCTGACCATCCTGCCCCCGGCTCTGATCGCTGTTGTGGTTTCCATGATGCTGCTGCCCCTGGCCGGCGGTATGCTGCTCATTCTGGATCCGTTTGTGGATGTGTACGATGTTGACCTGGAAATGATGCGCTACCGCCCCAACAACTGGCCCCTGATCCCCATGTTTGTGGAGGTTATCCGCCGCAGCAAGCGTCTTCCGGCTGACTATGATATGTCCCACATGCTGGCCATCGGCGCCGGCTGCGAGGCATTCAACAACAAGCAGCTGCGCAATGTTGAGGAGTTCCTCAAGCAGCATAACTGCAACCTGCGCTTTACTGCCGGCTACGGCAGCAGCGAGGCCGGCTCCAACGCCACTCTGCCCATGGCTCCGTTCCCGGTGCGTGACGGCAACGTTGGTGTGCCGATGATCCACAGCGTCATCAGCATCTTCAAGCCCGGCACCCAGGAAGAGCTGACCTACAATACCCCCGGTGAGATCTGCATGACGGGCCCCGGCGTGATGCTGGGCTATGACCGCCCCGAAGCAACCGCCAAGGCACTGCAGGTCCACGCAGACGGCAAGACCTGGCTGCACACCGGCGATATCGGCTATATGACCGAGGACGGTGTGCTCTACACGATGACCCGCGGCGCATCCCCGCGCTTTGGCGGCGGCGACCTGATGGTGCAGCCGCTGGAGAACATCGTGGCTGATGCCGACATCAAGGGCATCAAGGACGAGTTCTTTGTTATCGTGCCGGATGATGAGCACGAGGGCTGCTTCCTGCCGTACCTGTACGTCCAGCTCAAAGATGGCTACACCTTGGACGATGTGCGCGATAAGATCAATGCCTGCCTGCCGGAACGTTACATGCGTCCGGTGGAGATTTTCACCGTACCGGAACGCCCGTTCTTCCACTTCAAGACCAACCGTATTGGCCTGAGCAAAGAAATCATCGCCAAGCGCAACCAGCAGAAAGAGAAAGCCAAGCGCAACAGCTTTGCCGATGGCTGCATTGCCTGATGACTTTGGCGTGATAAAATCATGATAATGTAACGGCATGTGCCCACCTTATGATAGAGATAAGGGGGCACATGCCTTTTGTTTTGGGGTGGGGAGCGGATGAAAAGCACGATAGGGCACTGTATCATTAGCCACATGCTGAAAAAATGCTGTAGGGAACGGGATTGACCGTTCCGCAGCCTTATAAAAAGTCAACCTTTTACGGGGAAAAGAAAAATATCGCTACTCTTTTTTGAAAAAATCACAAAGGAAATTTTGTGTTTTTCTTTTGGAAAGAGGAATTTCGGATGAAAAAGGGGAGTTCGGGAAACAAAAACAGGAAAAACTTTGTAAGATATGGGGAATAAATGACGATGAAACGAACTGTATTTTGACGAAACTAAAAAGGCATAAAATAATAAAAAAACTTTCAAAAAGTGTTGACAAAAGGGGGATACTTGGTTATAATAATATTCGTCGCCGGTGAGGCGGCCAAACAAAATAAGCGGATGTGGCGGAACTGGCAGAC
>ERZ772870.2043-NODE-2043-length-11731-cov-2.911614_pt1 | contig 11731 bp, 7 predicted proteins | sample MGYA00511376_ERZ772870 | MGnify/ENA primary metagenome ERZ772870 (study PRJEB29015, sample SAMEA2737719) | human gut metagenome | biome: human gut; feature: human-associated habitat; material: faeces | place: China | collected 2012 ... | reverse complement strand
GACAATAATCAAGTAAATTTATATTAAGTTTTTCGTAAAACTTCTGCCATATTCGACAGCAGTTTTATGAGCATTCTCTCGTCTTGATCTTATCCTGCAGCTTGTAAAACTCAGCTGCTTTTACATAATTCTGTACAAGCAGCTTGGTATCCTCGATCTGGATCACAGCTCCCGGATAAGTCCCCCGCAAAACGGTAACACATGCACCGCTCGCACTCTCGATCAGATTGCGCAGCTGCTTTGCCTCTTCTTTGCTGTGTGCTAATGTCGCAGTATCACGGATCTTGATACGGAGCAATGTCACTCGCCTCGGATCGTCTTTGTAGCTGACTCCACGCGCTTTTTCCAGCTCTTCAAACTTGCGCAGCCCCTCTTCAATCTGTGCCAATCCCTGACTCAACTCCTGAATCGTCTTTTCTAACTGTCTGAGTTTTGCATATCCTTCCGGACTTGCACCAGCCATAATAACGGTCTTTTTCTCGGCATCATTTCCTAATGTCGTAACCTCGATTCCACACACTCCATGTGTAAGGCCACCGATGATGCTTCCGCGTTTTCCATTCATGATGATCTTTCCAAAGCACTGTACCTGACAATCCATCAACACATCTGCACGGATATCGCCTGCACATTCAATACGGGTAAATTCAAAAAACTTTGCGGTAATACTGCCTTTTGTCTTTACTGATGCCTTATTTCCACCGAGCATTCCACTTCTTAAAATAATATCTTTCCCTGCCTCTAAAGTACATGCCTCGACGATTCCATCCACTGTGATCGTACCGCTTGCTTTTACTATAACGCCGCTTTCCACGCTTCCGTGGATCACAACATCACCATGAAAATCAATGTTGCCACTGGAAAGATCTGCATTGCCGGACAATTCATGTACCGGAAGGATCACAACCCTGTCATTCTGTGTCTCGATCTTACCACTCATCAGCGCAACATAGGTATTATCATCCTTGCGTTCAAATCCTTTTCCTTTCAGTGGAAGCTGTTCTCTTCCCCGCTTTGCAGGTATCGGCTTTCCAGTGACTGTCTTGCCGTCCATTCCCTCCACACAAGGATGGTACTCCGCGATCACCTGATCCTGCACCACAGACTCTATCGACTTTACAGACCAGTAATCCACGGTTCCATCCGGCCGCATCAACGGTTTTTTATCAAAGTTGCAGTTAAAATTGTAATCCCTTGTCCGTAAGTTTCGTTCCGGCATGGAAGCAATAATAACCGTCTTTTCCGTCTACCGGCTCTGTTCCCTGCGCAACTAACGTCTCCACACCATATTTTTTTTCATCAATCAGCTCCGTCAACGCTACTTCATCTATTCCGTACTTGACACCTCTGTCATCCAATGCTTTCTGCAATGATTCAATTGTATATTCTCCCCCATCGTCTGGTGTTATAAGCATAACATACGCTTCCATGCTATCTGCCGTCATCCGTACGATTGGTTTTTCTTCTGTTACCATAGGCGTGCTCCCCAATTCTTTCTGATGTATGTATACATAGTAACGTAGAATATTCCTTATCCTATATAATACTAGTACTTTTATGCTTTTTCAAGTAAATTCTTTAACACAACGCGTCCTTTTTGGTGCTATTTTACCAAAAAGAGCTATACAAGGCAGGCACCACTTTACCGGCTGACCAGTAAAGATGATACCCATCGTGCATAGCTCCTTCTTATTATATCATGAAGCAATGCTTCATGATCATGATCTACACGAGCTTCGCTCGGCAGTCTTATTATATCATGTGCAAAATCAGCACATGATACAATTCGCCGTTCTTGCGCTCATTATCTTGCAATTATTTTGACATCTGTGTCAAACGTTCTTTGACCTGCTCCATCATCTGTTCGTATCCGGCAAGTTTGTCCTTCTCTTCCTGCACTTTTGCTTCCGGTGCTTTGCTTAAGAATTTTTCATTCGAAAGCATTCCCTTAGAACGTGCAAGCTCTTTCTCTAAACGTGCCTGCTCTTTTAACAGACGCTCTTTTTCCTTCTCGAAATCAACCAGATCTTCTAATGGCAGATACAGTGTAGCGCCAGGGATCACAACAGATACTGCATCCTCCCCGATGCCTGTCTTATCCTGCTGCACCATGACCTCACTTGCTCCGGCAAGGTTTGCATAAGCCTCTTTGGTCAGTTCAAAGGAATCACGCAAAGCGGCATCTTCAGCAACAATAAAGATTTTCGCTTTTCTTGATGGCGGAACATCCATCTCTGTGCGCACATTACGGACACCTTTTACCAGATCCTTGCAGTGCTCTAACATTTCTTCCTCTGCCGGGAAATTCCAGTCAGCACGGTACTCCGGCCATTTTGCAAGCATGATCGTGTCTTCTTCCGGATGCAGTGTGCAGAAAATCTCTTCTGTGATAAACGGCATGAACGGATGAAGCAGTTTTAATGCCTCTGTCAGTACGGTCTTTAATGTCCAGAATGCTGCGTTTGCAGATGCCGGATCATTTTCTTTATTATAAGTACGAGTCTTAGTGATCTCAATGTACCAGTCACAGAATTCATCCCAGATGAAATCATAAACTTTCTGTACGGCGATTCCCATCTCGTACTTATCCATATTTTCTGTCACGTCTTTTGCAAGTGTGTTTACCTTGGATAAGATCCACTTATCTGCCGGTTTTAACTCACCCAGTGACGGCTCCTTGATCTCGCTTCCCTCAAGGTTCATCATGATGAAACGGGATGCATTCCATACTTTGTTGGCAAAATTTCTGGATGCCTCAACACGCTCCCAGTAGAAACGCATATCATTTCCCGGTGCATTTCCGGTGATCAGTGTCAGGCGGAGTGCATCTGCGCCGTATTTATCGATTACTTCGAGCGGATCAATACCGTTTCCTAAAGATTTACTCATCTTGCGTCCCTGGGAATCACGAACCAGTCCGTGGAACAATACGGTATGGAACGGTGCTTTGCCCATCTGCTCATAGCCGGAGAAAATCATACGGATGACCCAGAAGAAAATGATATCGTATCCGGTTACAAGTACATCGGTCGGATAGAAGTAATCCAGATCTTCTGTCTTATCCGGCCAGCCTAATGTGGAGAACGGCCAGAGTGCGGATGAGAACCAGGTATCTAAAGTATCCGGATCCTGCTCCATGTGATCACATCCGCATTTCGGACATTTCTCCGGTGCAGCCTTTGCTACCACCATCTCACCGCAGTCCGGGCAGTAATAAGCCGGGATGCGGTGTCCCCACCAGAGCTGTCTGGAAATACACCAGTCACGGATATTGTCAGTCCAGTTAAAGTATGTTTTCTCCATACGTTTTGGAAGTAACTGGATGTCTCCGTTTTTCACTGCTTCCACAGCCGGTTTGATCAGTTCATCCATCTTTACAAACCACTGCTGTTTTACCATCGGCTCAACGGTTGTGCCGCAGCGGTCATGGGTTCCTACGTTGTGGGAATGCGGCTCTACTTTTACAAGCAGTCCCTGTTTTTCAAGATCCTCCACCAGTGCTTTTCTGCACTCGTAGCGGTCCATGCCCTCATATTTTCCGGCATAATGGTTCATTGTTGCATCGTCGTTGATGACGGTGATCTCCTCTAAGTTGTGACGTTTTCCAACCTCAAAGTCGTTCGGGTCATGTGCCGGTGTGATCTTTACGCATCCGGTTCCGAACTCTTTGTCAACATAAGCGTCTGCGATCACCGGGATCTCGCGGTCTGTCATCGGAAGTTTTAACATCTTTCCGACAATGTCTTTGTAGCGGTCGTCGTCCGGGTTCACTGCAACTGCGGTATCACCAAACAATGTCTCCGGTCTTGTCGTTGCGATCTCAACAAATCTTCCCTCTTCGCCGACAACCGGATAGTTGATGTGCCAGAAGAATCCGTCCTGCTCTTCGTGCTCTACCTCGGCATCTGAGATGGAAGTCTTACATACCGGACACCAGTTGACGATACGGGAACCTTTGTAGATCAGCCCTTTTTCATATAATTTTACAAATACCTCAAGTACTGCCTCAGAGCAGCCCTTGTCCATCGTAAAACGCTCTCTCTCCCAGTCTGCGGAAGATCCCATTTTCTTTAACTGGTTGATGATGCGGCTGCCGTACTCGTCACGCCACTCCCAGCATTTTTCTAAGAATCCTTCTCTTCCAAGATCACGCTTGTCGATGCCCTGTTTTTTCAGGTTCTCGATTACTTTCACTTCTGTTGCGATGGAAGCGTGGTCTGTACCCGGCTGCCATAATGCGTTGTAACCCTGCATTCTCTTATAACGTGTTAAAATATCCTGCATGGTGTTGTCGAGGGCATGTCCCATGTGAAGCTGTCCTGTGATGTTTGGCGGCGGCATCACGATGGTAAACGGCTTTTTGCTGCGGTCAACTTCGGCGTGGAAATAGCCGTTGTCTTCCCATTTTTTGTATAAACGGTCTTCAATGCTTTTTGGATCGTAGGTCTTTGCTAATTCTTTGCTGCAATTCTGACACATAATCTGTTCTCCTTTTTTAGTTCTGATAGATAGGCGATTTTGATTCACAGGACATAATTTCCTATGAATTAAAAAAGCCCTTCGTATTCCATTCGGAATACAAAGGGCGAATATGATCGCGGTACCACCTTTGTTGGTGCTCATGTCCAGCCAGTTCCATATCTGACCGGTCATCCTGTAACGTGGATGAGTCGTGAATACCTGTGCATATCTGCAATGCCTGTTCTTATATCCTGTCATACAGCTATGCTTTCTCAGCATTCCGGTTCAAAAGCTACCTTCCACATATCTTTCTCTGGGATGTCTTTCAGCCGGTGAACTTCCCTCTCTGCAAAGAGTTTATGTGTACTCCTCTTTCTCACAACCTTTGTTTTTTGCTGTTTTTATCATACGAGGGGACGCGGGGTTTGTCAACTGTTTTTTTAGATCTCTTCCTCCACCATACTCTTGTTCCTCGTAAACAGATCATAGATACAAGGCACCACGATCAGTGTCAGCAGTGTTCCATATAACATACCTCCCTCAGTCACGATCGCCATCGGCTGCATCATCTCTGAACCGCTTCCAAGTCCCATCGCCATCGTGGACATTGCAAGGATCGTGGTCAGTGCCGTCATTAAGATCGGGCGCAGTCTCGTTCTTCCGGCTGTGACAATCGCCTCCTTTTTATCCATGCCCTCTCTTCTCAGCTGATTGATATAATCGACTAACACGATTCCGTTATTGACGATGACACCCGCTAACATGACAAATCCGATCATGGATACCACGCCGACTTCATTGTCTGTCACAAACAGAGCAAAGAAACCTCCCGTAAATGCAAGCGGAATCGTGAACATAATAATAAAAGGCGACAAAAATGACTGGAACTGTGCAACCATGATAAGATAAATAAATACCACCGCTAAGATCAGCATCAGATACAACTGGTTCATCGCATCCCGGATCGTCTCATCCTCCCCGGTCATGGAGATCTCATATCCATCCGGCAGCTTGATCTTATCTAATTCTTTCTGGATCTGGTTACTTACCAGCGTCACATTGTGATCTTCATCCACACCGGCTGTCACGCTGATATAGCGCGTCTGCGAGCTTCTGTTTATCACATTTAAGGACTCACCTTCCTCAAACTCTGCGATATCTTTCAGGGGAATATCTGTTGTCTCTCCGCTGATACGGTCTGTATAAGGAAATGTCAGCTTACGGATATCCCCTGGCGTGACATCCGCCTGTTCCCCACTCTGCACATATACTTTATAGTCTTTTAAATCCGTCGAGATCGTTGTGGATGACGTATTCGATGCAAGCTGTTTATAGACAAGCTGATACACCTGCGCTGTTGTCATGCCATATTTTGCAGCTTTTTCTTTGTCCACTTTTACCGTGAAAGACGGTGTCGTATCTCCAAGACCATCGTCCACATCTACAGTGCCCTCCGTCTTTTCCACGACTTCTGCGATCTGCCCTGCGAGTTTCTGCAGCTTATCTAAATCTTTTCCGCTGACCCGCACGGAAATACCGCTTCCGAAAAAGGAACTCATATCCGACGCAGAGCTGTCCGTATTCACGTCGCAGTCAAGATCCGCTGTAAGCGCCTGTATCGAGGCAGTGATCTCACTGCCAGTCGCCCCGGAATCATCGATGAGCACGTACATGGTCACACTGTCCGTACTGCCGCCCATCGACATGATTCCACCGCCGCCTGCCATGGCTCCGATCGAATCCACACCGGAGATGCCAGAGATCTTATCCACAACCTCATCCGCGCGCTCCGTCAGTTCCTCAAATGTCAGCTTTTCATCCTCTTTCGCTGAAACCGTGACCGTGAGCTGCTCTGTCTCCATATTCATGTCCATAAAGGTAAATCCTTTGGAAACGGAAAGCGTCACACTTGCCACCAGAAAAACTACCACACAGATCAGTACGATCGGTTTAAACCGCAGTGCCACACGCAGAACTTTTTCATATCCATCTAAAATGCGGTCAAACCACGGATGTTTGATTTCTCTGGTATTCTTCAGCGCACCGGATGCCATCATCGGTACAAACGTCAGCGCCACAATCAGACTTGCAGCTAACGTATAGGCGATCGTGAGTGCAATATCCACAAACAGCTGCCTTGTGATACCCTCCGTAAAAATAATCGGTGCAAACACGCAGACCGTCGTGAGTGTGGATGCAAAGATCGCACCTGCCACCTGTCCTGCTCCCTCGACTGCTGCCTTCCGGATCGAAAATCCCTGATTCCTGAGACGGTAAATATTTTCGATCACGACGATCGAGTTATCCACGAGCATGCCGACACCAAGCGCCAAACCGGACAGTGAAATGATATTTAACGATATTCCGGTAAAATACATCAAAACGATCGCAAAAACCACACTGAGCGGGATAGAACACGCGATCACCAGTGTCGGTTTGATATCCTTTAAAAACAGAATCAGAATAAGTACGGCAAGAATTGCACCTACAATCATATTTTCCATGACTGACTCCACAATGGTATCAATGTAAACTCCCTGATTCATCAAAATCGTCATGTGAAGTTTGTCATTTTCTTTTTCCAGTGATTCAAATCTGGTTTTGATCCGTTTTGTTACATCCCCGGTAGAGTACCCGGTCTGCTTCTCAATGGAAAGCATAATCGCAGGATTTCCGTTTACCTTGGAATAGGAATCTCCCGTATCGTCCACCACTTCTGTTTCTGCAACATCCGATAAGCGGATTGGCTCGATTCCATCCAGTCCTACATCCACAAGCACAAGATCTTTTAGTTCTTCCACGGATGAAACCTCGTCGCCGACACGCACTAAATACTGTTTCTTATTTTCATTGACATAACCTGCCGGCATGGAAAAATTCTGTGCTGTCAAAATTTGGCCTAATGTTTCCACCGACAGGATCTGATTCAGATCCGCAGACTCAAGTGCACTCTGTTTTGACTCTTCTAATTTTTCCTGTCCCTGCTCTAACCGGGCTTCCCCGACCGCAAGCTGTGCAGACGCTTCACTCATCTCTAAGATCCCGTCGATCTCCATCCGGTTTAACGTTACATACGCATCATCTAAGGTAGTTTTTCCATCTGTAACCTGTTCCTGTGCAGTCTGCAGAGCTGCCATTGCTGTTTGGATCTCAACCTGTTTTTGTGACAGCTGCGTAATCACCTGCGGAATATCATCGATCGAACTAAGACTCACATTTAACGCTGCTAACTGATCTGCCCACTGCTGATTTAAGGATGTATTCAGTTCTAACAGTTCTTCCTGTAATAATTCCAGACGTTTTCCTGCTTCCGCAATGCTCTCCTGATTTTCCCCGGTCATCGCAAGGATCTGATTGATCTGTTCCTGATCTCCGGAAATCTTCGCCTCCTCTAAAAGTTCTTCTATACGTCTGCTTCCATCGTCACTGTTCATCTGGGCTTCTTTTTGTGCCTGTTCAATGTCTGCTTTTAATCCCATTCCCTGTTCATAAATACTCTGGAGTTCCGGGATTGCCCGCTTTATCAGCTCATCGGTCGCTTTCAATACTGTATAATTCTGACTCAGATCTGATTCTGCCACAAACGCCTGCGACTTACCATTGATCACTTCATTTTCTGCCTGTCCAAGCTGGTTTGCAAGCTGATCTTTTCCGCTTTCCATCTGCCTGCGTCCACTCTCCACCTGCTCGGCAGCCTGATCGAGCTGTTCCTGCGGTTCAGTAAACTGTTCCTCGATCTTACTCTGGATCTTCTGATTCAGTGCATCGATTTTATCCTGATCTAATGTGACATGAATGTTCTCTTCCACAGTTCCGGTTGTAGAAACAGATGCCACACCGTCGATACTCTCAAGCACCGGCGAAAGTTCATTTTCCACATAATCCGAAATCTCTGACTGCGTCATGCCTTCCACATCGGCAGATGCCACCATTACAGGCATCATATCCGGGTCGATCTGCATGATCATCGGCTTCCCGGCACCATCCGGAAAACTGCCCTCTAACTGGTCTAATTTCTGCTGGATCTCGATAATGACCGAATCCATATTGGCATTCTGCTCATACTCTAAGATCACCATCGAATAATTATCGTAGGAGGCAGAACTCACATTTTTGATGCTCGAAGTCGTCGCCATGGATGCCTCGACAGGTGCTGTCACATCGGATTCCACTTTCTCCGGGCTTGCCCCCATATCCGTCGTAATGACTAAGGCATATGGCAGACTCATATCCGGCAGTAGATCTGTGGTCATTTTGGTTAGGGATACGGCTCCTAACACAATGACTAAGATCACGCCTACGATCACAGTATACGGTTTCTTCACACTTAATTTTGACAACACTCTCTTTTGTCCCTCCACCTGAATACGCAAGACATTTGTAATAAACACCTGGCAGCAAATATTTTGCCACAATATATTTAGTTTACCTGTTTCAAAATGGATTGCAAGACTTTCGTACCAGTTTATATTTTTTTAGATTGCTGATTAAGGCAGAATCCTGTGCACAAAAAAGCCCCTGTCAGCTATACACCTATACAAAACTGACAAGAGGCTTTTCTCTTATACCTGCTGTATTCCTACTCTTCCTCTGATTCCTCATCATCCACGATCGCTGCCGTAGCACCTGATACTGCTGACACTACTGCAACCACAGTCGCTATGATGACTACTACAAGTAAACAAATCAGAAAAATCCATAATCCTGTCTCTGTCATATTCCTCTCCATTTCTATGTGTATTTTACAAAGATCCAGCCTGTCCGTTCTTGTCTGCACCCATGTACCCCAACACATCCGATCCTTTATTTCTACTAATCATAGATAATAGTATAGCACACAACCGGCTTATTTACCAGTGACATTGTCAAAGATTTTCATCAAAAATAAGAGTTAAAAAATGAGACCACCCATATGGCAGTCTCATTTTTATGTAGTACAGCAATCCGTTTATTAACCCTTTACGCTTCCAAGTGCAACACCCTGTACGATGTGTTTGGATAAGATCAGATATACAATGATAACCGGGAAGATGGAAAATGCGATCATCACATATACCTGCCCCATGTCAAACTTGAGCCAGTCAGCTCCACGTAACTGTGCGATCAGGATAGGAAGTGTCTTTTTCCTGTCTTCATGTAAAACCAGCGCCGGTGTGAAATAATTATTCCAGCTGCTTACAAAAGTAAAGATCATCTGCACTGCGATAGCAGGTTTCATCAACGGCATTACGATAGTATTAAATGTATGAAATTCTCCTGATCCGTCAATGCGCGCTGCTTCGATCAGTGACAACGGCAATGTACTTTCCATGTACTGTTTCATGTAGAAAAACGTAACCGGAGCGGCAATTGCCGGTACGATCAGAGGAATGAAGGAATCCTCTAATTTCATGTTGGAAACAAGTTTGATAAATCCAAGTGCAGTTACCTGTGTCGGAATCATCATGATCATCAAAATAAACGGATAAATGTATTTTTTCAGTTTGAAATCATATGCATGGATCGCATAAGCTGTCATCGTCGAAAAATATACACTGAGTACTGCACTAAGGGAGGAAACGATCAGACTGTTGATCATACCGTTCCACACCGGAAGTGTTCCATTCCTTAAGTTTTTCCAGTTTTCCCAAAGATGGCTGCTCGGAATCAATGTAAAACCTGACTGCAACTCACCGTTTGATCTGGTCGCATTGATAAACAGCACATAAAACCAGAATAAACACAAAACAGAGACAATCGCTAATACAACATATGCAATAAATCTTCTTGCATGAATTCCTACACCTTTTTTTAAATTACGGTTCTCATTCATTCTTTTCACCCCTTCCTCTTATCATTGCCGGTTATCTTAAATACTACCAGACTTAAAATACCTGTAATGATAAACAGAACAACTGACAGTGCACCAGCCATACCATAGTTCTTGCTGTAGAGATGTTTATTTAAGAACATGATCAGCGTCATGGTAGAACGCATCGGGTCACCGGTTCCATTGGTTAAGATCTGCGGTACATCGAATAACTGTAAACCACCGATCAGAGATGTAATAACCACATATACAAGAATCGGACGTAACAGTGGCAATGTGATCTGCCAGAATACCTGGGAAGAAGTTGCACCATCAACTTCCGCTGCCTCAAACAAAGAGGTATCAATACCCATCATACCTGCCATTAAAAGGATCGTTGTATTACCAAACCACATCAGACAGTTCATTAACGCGATCAGCCCTCTTGCACTGCCCGCATTGGATAAAAATTTGTACGGTGTATCAATAAATCCGATCTGCATCAGCATTGAGTTGATCGGTCCTCCATCGGAGAACAATGTAAAGAACAACATGGAAAATGCAGATGCCATAATCAGGTTCGGCAGATATACGACTGTTTTAAAGAAACGGGTTCCTTTTAATCTGAGACGTACATCAGAGAACCATGCTCCAAGTACCAGTGACAAAATGATCTGTGGTATGAAACACATGATCCATAATAACATGGTGTTTTTGGTATAAATCCAGATATCTCCATCTGAGAAAAGTTTTTTATAGTTTGCAAGTCCGACAAAATTCGGTCCGACCTGTGTCAGTCCTGACATATAGTTTTCAAAGAAACTGTTGTAAATAGTGCTGACTAATGGGATCAGCTGAAAAATAACGTATACTACAATAAATGGAATCAAAAAGATATACCCCCATTTATTGTACCTTACTACCTTTCCACTACTTTTTTTCATGATAATCTGACCTCCTTTTTCAGAGTGTATTATTTTCATCCACAGAGCTCACAGCATCCTTCACCTTTATCCTGTGTAAACATGCTGTCAGCTCTGCGCTTGGCATTTTAACCTGAATAAACCGCACCTGCCTTCCTTATTGCATTCCGGCAGGCGCAGCTTTTCATTCATAACAACAGAATATCCGCAGAGCGTGCTTTCCATTGTTATTTTTAGATCATTCATCTTCTTAATATGTTAATTCCGGATATTTCTCTAAAACTGATTTGTAAAACAAGTCTAATGCCTCTTCTTTCGTTGCACTTCCTTCAAAATAGTTCTTCATTGCATGCTGAAATTCTTCGTTGCATCCCTGATCGTATGAAGAAAGATTACTTAAATCAAGTTTGGATACACCCTCATTATAAATACCAAGTGGATTCTGTCCGCCTAAGATTTTACTTGCGTAAGAGCTGTCTGCCATCTCAACGATTACATCCTGGTTGTTTACAAAGTCATCATCTTTCTCGATGATCTCTCTCATAACATCATCATTGGT
>ERZ772870.2025-NODE-2025-length-11794-cov-39.468013_pt1 | contig 11794 bp, 6 predicted proteins | sample MGYA00511376_ERZ772870 | MGnify/ENA primary metagenome ERZ772870 (study PRJEB29015, sample SAMEA2737719) | human gut metagenome | biome: human gut; feature: human-associated habitat; material: faeces | place: China | collected 2012 ... | reverse complement strand
CCTATCATCTTCATATGCCATCTTATTTTTTAGAGACATTTACTGAATATCCCTATATCAAAAATGGCTCGCGTAAATAGACTTGAAAAAGGGATTGGTTGATTAATAAAGACGAAAATAAATTTTGCCATAACGCAAAAAACTAATATCTAAAGATACATAAACTTTAGATAATAACAAAGCCCAGACTGGAAAAGTCCGAGCTTTGTGCATAAATAAATAGAAAGATCGTATTAATATCCTAATTCTTTTTCCAAAGAATCATATTCAGCTCTATTTAACTTCCAATAAATATTTAGCAAATAATTTCCCCACAAAGCTTTATTATCAGGCTTTAATTCTTTTGCCTTCTCATAATATGGTTTAGCTTTCTCATACAACTCTTTAATCTTATTTTCGTTTTCATTGTATTTGGGATCATCAATAGCTAACTTTGCATTTTCCTCAACAATAATCTGGGCTGGGAAAAAATAACAATCACCAATCTTTGAATATGCTTCAGCAACTAAATCTCCGTTGTTTGAAATAATTTTATTAAATATAGCAACTGCATCATCATACTGCTTTTTCTCATACAATAAGATACCTTTTACATAAAGATAGTACGGAGTTTCACTCGTAGCAAGCAATTTATTAATTTGAGCCAAACCCTCATCAACCATACCTTTTTGAATATAATAATCCATAATATTACCAACAAAGTATTCTTGCTTAGGAAACAATTCAGTACCTTCTTTGATTACTTCAAGCCATTTTGCAGAATCACCACCTTCTTTCTGACCATATGTTTCAGCCAAGCACATTAATGCTCTATAACCTTCTTCTTTATGATTCTTACCTATATTGCCATATTTGATGACAGCTTGATTGTCTTTCAGCATATTAGCAGCTAAAGTTGCATAACAAGCATATAATGCATTCAAAGTGTCAGCCTTCAACTCATCATCATCAGCAAACATAGGCTCGTTTACTACATCAACAAATAATCCAAAATATTTTAGAGCATCAGCATAATCTCCTTTATTGTAAGCATCACCACCACCATTAACTAGGTTTAAACGCAAAGTCTTCAAAGCATCTGCATTCTTCTTTCTGAATTTGGGTTTCTTTAACTCACCACTTTGGACTTTAGCCTGCTCTATTTCATCGCATTTCAAGTAGAAGTCATACATCTTAGCTAAGCTGTTATAAAGCTTAGTTGTATCTGCCTGACCTCCGGGTAAATAAAGTTTCATGTTTTCTTCATCATAAATTGCTTTCTGAAAATCTCCAGCTAATTTCCATGTTTCCGGATCATTAGCGGTTTCAGGATTAGTTAAAGCCGGTTCGATAGCTTTTGCAGCTTCTTCAGGTTTGCTTTTCAAGGATTTAGCCTCCTTAACAACACTTACTTGTGCAGACACAAAGCAAGCTGTTAACAATAAAGCCACTGTAAATAATACTTTTCTCATGATTTTGTGGATTTAATAATACAATTTATTTTATTCTTCACTATTTGCTTCGGCAGTTAAATCTGAATTAGTATCAGAATTAGTAGTACCACCACTCTCTCCTTCAGTTATATTTTCAAGATCTGTATTTGAATTTTCATCTGTAACCTCTTCTTCAGATGTCACCTTACATACAGAGCCTATTTGGTCATTACGTTTCTCCAAATTTATCAATCGCACACCTTGTGTTGCACGTCCCATGATGCGGACTTCAGCGACTTTTAAACGAATTGTAATACCAGATTTATTAATAATCATCAAGTCATTCTCATCTGTAACAGACTTGATAGCTACCAATTTACCCGTTTTATCTGTAATATTCAACGTTTTTACACCCTTACCGCCACGATTGGTCTTACGATAATCTTCGATATCAGAACGTTTACCGTATCCTTGTTCAGAAACTACCATAATTGATTCAGCTTCAGGATCTTTTATACAAATCATACCGATAACTTCATCGCCACCATCTTCATCCAAAGTCATACCACGCACCCCTGTAGCCGTACGTCCCATAACACGAACCGCACTTTCGTGAAAGCGAATTGCACGCCCGTTACGGTTAGCAATAATGATTTCATTATCACCGTTAGTCATACGAACTTCAATCACTTTATCATCCTCACGAATAGTTATCGCATTAACACCATTCTGGCGAGGCCGTGAGTATTGTTCCAACAAAGTCTTTTTAATGACGCCATTCTTTGTACAGAACAGCACATAATGGCTATTAATGAACTCGGTATCATTAAGGTTTTTCACACGTAGATATGCTGTAACCACGTCATCGGAATCAATATTCAGCAAATTCTGAATAGCGCGTCCTTTAGCATTTTTAGTTCCTTCGGGAATTTCGTAAACTTTCAACCAATAGCACTTACCTTTCTGAGTGAAGAACATCATAGTATTGTGCATTGTAGCCGGATAAATATGCTCTACAAAGTCTTCATCACGGGTTTCACTTCCTTTTGATCCAACTCCACCCCTATTTTGGGCACGGAATTCTGATAAAGGAGTACGTTTGATATATCCCATATGAGATATCGTGATAACCATCTGATCATCAGCATAAAAATCTTCCGGATTAAATTCTTCTGAAGAATAAACTATTTCAGACCGACGCGCGTCCCCATACTTCTCTTTTACCTCTACTAACTCATCTTTGATTACTTTTTTACAAAGTTCATCATTTGAAAGAATTTCTTCATAATAAGCAATCTGTTTCATCACCTCTTCATATTCTGCGTGAAGCTGATCTTGCATCAAACCTGTTAATTGGCGCAAACGCATTTCTACAATAGCACGTGCCTGAATTTCACTCAGATTAAAACGTTCTATTAACCCTGCTATGGCATCATTAGGGGTTTTTGCAGCACGAATAATACGGATCACTTCATCAATATTATCAGAAGCTATAATCAATCCTTCAAGAATATGAGCACGCTCCTGTGCCTTCCGTAAATCATACTGAGTACGACGAATTACCACATCATGACGATGTTCTACAAAATATCTGATTAAATCTTTCAGATTCAACATTTTGGGGCGACCATGGACCAGAGCGATATTATTTACTCCAAATGAAGTTTGCAGAGCTGTCATTTTGAACAATTTGTTCAGCACCACACTAGCATTTGCATCACGTTTAACATCAATAACAATACGCATACCTTCACGGTCGGATTCATCATTTACATACGAAATACCATCAATCTTCTTGTCATTGACTAAAGATGCGATATTTTCAATCAATTCCTTCTTATTTACATTATAAGGAATTTCATTAACTATGATCTTGTCATGTGTAGTATGAGTTTCTATCTCAGCCTTAGCACGCATCACTACTCTACCACGTCCGGTTTCGTAAGCATCGCGTACCCCGCTTATACCATATATATATCCACCTGTAGGGAAATCCGGTGCTTTTACATATTGCATAAGCCCTTCAATATCAATATCATTATTGTCAATGTAAGCAATACATGCATCGATTACTTCAGAAAGATTATGGGTAGGCATATTGGTTGCCATACCTACAGCAATACCGGATGCTCCATTTACCAACAAGTTAGGAATCCGTGTTGGCATGACAGTCGGTTCCTGCAACGTGTCATCAAAATTATTCTGAAAATCAACAGTTTCCTTATAAAGATCCTGCATCATCTCTTCACCTATTTTCTTTAATCTTGCTTCCGTATAACGCATGGCAGCAGGGCTGTCACCATCAACAGAGCCGAAGTTACCCTGACCATCTACCAACGGATATCTCATAGCCCAATCCTGAGCCATTCTGACCAAAGCTCCATACACGGAAGAGTCACCATGCGGGTGATATTTACCCAAAACTTCACCTACAATTCTTGCTGATTTCTTATAAGCTTTATCGGAGATATTTCCCAGTTCAATCATACCATATAAGATACGTCTATGAACCGGTTTAAAGCCATCGCGAACATCCGGGAGGGCGCGCGCAACAATTACTGACATTGAGTAATCAATGTACGACGACTTCATTTCCTCTTCGATGTTAATCTTTATAATTCTGTCTTGTTCTAGCATTTAAACAAATATTAATTATACATCTTTTTGGTTTACCAAAAACCACGCTAAAGTACTACTTTTATACGACATACGAAACAAAACCCATAAAAAAGTTAAGTCCATTAAATGTTTTTACTTATATAAGTAAAAAGTATCCCTATACCTTATTTTATAGTATATAGTGATTATCACTCCCACTTCTCATTTACTTTGTGAATAGTTCGCTATAACCCTTATTTTTGTTTAATCCATTTAGCCTGTCAAAGCTTGGCATACATTTTGTTATGCTAATATAAATAAGAAAACAATGGTATGCATTGTTATTATGTGTATCTTTGCACACTGGGAAATAAATACTATACTTTAGGAGGACGATAAATTTATGAACAATCAATTTACACAAAGAGTGTCCGATATCATCATGTATAGCAAGGAAGAAGCCAACAGGCTGCGAAATAGCTATATTGGTCCCGAACACTTGTTGTTGGGACTGATACGTGAAGGTGAAGGAAAAGCTATCGAGATTTTGTTTAATTTGCAAATAAACTTACAGGACATAAAAAATCAGTTGGAGGCCATTGTGAAAAACAATGCAGAAAATGACACCACCTATGACGAGAATATTAGCTTTAATGACAAAGCATCCAAAGTGTTAAAGCTATGTATTCTAGAGGCTAAGTTATTGAGAAACATTGCGGCTGACTCTGAACATATTTTGTTAGCAATTATGAAGGTCAAGGATAATGCAGCTTTCCACGTCTTGGAAAGCAATGGCGTAACATACGAAAAAATCAAACTCACTTTACAACCAGACACCCATGCAGGTCTGGGGTTCAGTGAGGACGAGGATGAAGACGAAGATATACGTCAGAGTCCAAGTGGCAATAAATCAAATGCAGCACAACAGCAGGCACGCCCGGCACAAAAAAAGCCGGCTAATGACACTCCTGTACTCGACAATTTCGGCACAGACATGACAAAAGCTGCCGAAGAAGGAAAACTAGATCCTGTAGTTGGCCGGGTGAAGGAAATAGAGCGACTGGCACAAATATTGAGCCGTCGCAAGAAAAACAACCCTATTTTGATTGGCGAACCGGGAGTCGGCAAATCTGCCATTGTTGAGGGACTTGCATTACGGATTGTGGAAAAGAAAGTATCACGTATCTTATTTGACAAACGAGTGATAGCTCTTGATATGACTGCCGTTGTCGCAGGCACTAAATATCGTGGACAATTCGAGGAACGTATTCGTTCTATCTTAAACGAGTTGAAGAAGAATCCTAACATCATTCTTTTCATCGATGAAATCCACACTATTGTGGGAGCAGGTTCTGCAGCGGGCTCAATGGATGCAGCCAATATGTTGAAACCCGCATTGGCCAGAGGCGAGATTCAATGCATCGGAGCGACGACGTTGGACGAATACCGCCAAAACATTGAAAAAGACGGTGCATTGGAACGTCGGTTCCAAAAGGTTATTGTAGAACCAACAACTGCAGAAGAGACACTTCAGATATTGAAAAATATCAAGGATAAATACGAGGATCATCATAATGTGAACTATACAGATGCAGCCCTTGAAGCTTGTGTGAAACTAACAGACCGATATATCACAGACCGTAACTTCCCCGATAAAGCGATAGATGCTTTAGATGAAGCCGGCTCGCGCGTACATCTTACTAATATCACTGCTCCTAAAGAAATAGAAGAACAGGAAAAACTGATTGATGAGATGAAATCTCTTAAAAATGAAGCTGTCAGGCTACAGAATTTCGAACTGGCCGCCAGTTATCGTGACAAAGAGAAAGAATATACGAATCAGCTTGATACCCTGAAGGAAGAATGGGAAAAAAGTCTGAAGGAAAACCGGGAAACGGTAGATGACGAACAAATAGCTGAAGTCGTTTCCATGATGTCAGGCGTACCTGTACAAAGAATGGCACAGGCTGAAGGAATGAAATTATTAGGAATGAAAGACGATCTGCTTTCTAAAGTTATCGGTCAGGACAAAGCAATCGCCACACTGGTAAAAGCTATTCAAAGAAGCCGTGTAGGCCTGAAAGATCCTAATAAGCCGATTGGTACATTCATGTTTCTAGGTCCGACAGGTGTCGGCAAGACTCATTTGGCCAAGGAGTTAGCGAAACTAATGTTCGGTTCAGCAGATGCACTTATCCGCATTGACATGAGTGAATATATGGAAAAATTCACCGTATCCCGTCTGGTAGGAGCACCTCCCGGATACGTAGGTTATGAAGAAGGTGGGCAGCTGACGGAGAAAGTAAGGCGTAAACCCTACTCTATCGTTTTATTGGATGAAATTGAAAAAGCGCATCCCGATGTATTCAACATATTGTTGCAAGTGATGGATGAAGGTCGGTTGACTGACAGTTATGGCAGAACTGTAGACTTTAAAAATACCATAGTCATCATGACATCTAATATTGGAACCCGCCAACTGAAAGAATTCGGAAAAGGAATCGGATTTGCCGCCCAGGTCCGTACTGATGACAAAGAATACTCGCGCAGCGTGATTACAAAAGCTTTGAATAAGTCTTTTGCGCCCGAATTCATCAATCGTTTGGACGAAATAATAACTTTCGACCAACTCGATCTGGATGCACTGACCCGGATTATTGATATTGAACTTAAGGGCCTTTACAGTCGTGTGGAAAACATTGGTTACAAGCTTGTTATTGACGAAGATGCCAAAAAGTTTGTAGCCACCAAAGGTTACGATGTACAGTTTGGAGCACGCCCATTGAAACGTGCCATCCAAAACAACTTGGAGGATGGCATCTCCGAGCTGATACTTGGATCAGAAATGGCAGCTGGTGACACGATCAAGGTAAGCTATGACAAAGAAAAAGACCTCATTGTCATGACTGTGGAAAAGTAAAGAGTCCAAAGTTATTCAAAAAATAACAGACAAAATGTCAGATATCACTGTATCTGGCATTTTTTTTGCCCATCATCCAACAAAAAGACGATTCAAACGTATATATAACATAATAACTTAAAACCATAAATAGTATGCAAAAAGGAAATATTGGGGTAACCACTGAGAACATTTTCCCCATCATTAAAAAGTTCTTATACAGTGATCATGAAATATTCCTCCGTGAATTAGTTTCTAATGCAGTAGATGCCACACAGAAGCTGAAAACCCTTGCATCTAAAGGTGAATTCAAAGGAGAGATGGGAGATCTTACCATTAAAGTAAGCTTAGGAAAAGATACCATCACCATTTCCGACCGGGGTATCGGACTTACAGCCGAAGAGATCGACAAATATATCAATCAGATAGCTTTTTCAGGTGCTAACGACTTCCTTGAAAAATATAAAGATGATGCCAATGCCATCATCGGACACTTTGGTCTGGGATTCTATTCTGCATTTATGGTAGCAGATGAGGTGCATATCGATACACTCTCTTACAAAGAAGGCGCAAAACCGGTACACTGGGTAAGCAACGGCGGAACTGAGTATGAGATGGAAGAAGGCGACAAACAGGAAGTCGGATCTACAATGACCCTGTATCTGAATGAGGACAGCCTGGAGTTCGCTAATGAATACAGAATGAGAGAAGTTCTGGAGAAATATTGTTCATTTATGCCGGTAGAAATCTTCCTTTCTAAGGCAAATGCAGAGCCTGAATATGAGACGATCGACGAAGCAGATCTGAAAGATGATGATGAAGTAATCGAGCATATTCACGAAGATGCCAAGATGGAAGAAAAAGAGAATGAAAACGGCGAGAAAGAGATGGTAGAGACAGAACCTGCCAAAGAAAAAGTAAAGATCAAAAAACGTCCGGTTTCATTAAGTGATATCCACCCACTGTGGACAAAGCATCCGAATGAATGCAGTGATGAAGATTATCTGAACTTCTACCGCAAAGTATTCATGGATTACAAAGAGCCACTGTTCTGGATCCACCTGAATATGGATTATCCATTTAATTTAAAAGGAATTTTGTACTTCCCAAGAATCAACACAGAGTATGATTCTATTGAAGGAACAATTAAGTTATACAACAACCAGGTATTTATCGCGGACAATATCAAAGAAGTCATTCCGGAATATCTGATGGTGTTAAAGGGAGTCATCGATTGTCCGGATCTGCCGCTTAACGTATCACGTAGCGCATTACAGAATGACGGATTTGTAAAGAAAATTTCTGACTATATTACAAAGAAGGTTGCTGACAAGCTTTCAGGAATGTATAAAGTTGACAAAGAAAATTATGAGAAATATTGGGAAGATATAAGTCCATTTATAAAATACGGCTGTTTAAAAGATGACAAATTCAGAGAGAAGATGTCAGATTATATCATATTCAAGGACTTAAATGACAAGTATATTACATTGCCTGAATATGTTGACGCTGTTAAAGCAGACGAAGATGGGGATGCCAAGACAGAGGATGCAGATAAAGAGAATGCTCAGGAAAATAAGGACGGTGACAAAGAGGAAGAACCGACAACAGTTTACTATGTAACTGATATGCAGCAGCAGAGCCAGTATGTAAATATGTTCAAGGAGCAGAATATAAATGCAGTTGTATTGAGTCATAATATTGACCAGGCATTTATTTCACAGCTTGAGCAGGGTGATTTAAAAGTAAGCTTCAAGCGTATAGATGCGGGTCTTAATGATACGATGAAGGACGATGCGGACGAGGAGACTATCAAGAAAGAGACCGAGGAACTTAGCGAAATCTTTAAGAAAGCACTCGGAAAAGAAAATCTTGAAGTAAAAGTAGAGAAACTTAAAAATGAGAATGTTTCATCAATGCTCACACTCTCAGAGGAGACACGCCGTATGCAGGATATGATGAAGATGTATAGTGCAGGCGGAGCAGGAATGGACATGGATATGTTTGGAGACTCTGCAACACTTGTACTCAACTCATCAAACAAACTTGTGCAGTATATTCTTAATAATAAGGATGCAGAAAATGTTGATATGTTCTGTAAACAGCTTTATGACCTTGCAGTGCTCGCAAATCATCCCCTTAAAGCAGAGGAAATGACTGAGTTCGTGAACAGAAGTAATGAGATTATGCTTTTGCTTGCTAAATAAACCACATTATGAGGAGTTTGCCTCATAATAAATAATAACATCGGTACGCTTTCGCTATGCTGTCGTTCGTAACAGTACATAAAGGGTGAGAATACCACCCTTAAGTACTGACGACGACATAATACCGATTAATATTATTTATTATGGTGTCAAACTCCAATTTACTTTTATTGGCGATGATAAAAAGATTTAGATAAGTTGTTAATAAGTTTGTTTTGTTTGATAACTGTATTTTAGCAGCTTGATGGAAGATTATGATTGTCTGATATTTGTATTGTTGTTACAAAATATGATTGTTTTGTGAGTTATGGATATAATAATTCCATAAAATATGTGAATTTTGTGTGTTTTTGATAAAAATGACCAATAGTCAAATTTGATATTGACTGTTGGTCATTTTTGCTGTACTATATGGATTATAGAAATGACCATCGGTCAGTTGATGATGAAAATGGTCAACAAAAAAGTCTGTTCAAACGTCAATTAAGATTTAAAGATTTGGCGGAGATTTCAGACAGGAATGAAGAAAGGAAGAGAAAAAATGTTAGGAAAATGGATAACAAGACATAAGAATATCATCTTGATTATTGCGTTTGCATTGCTTATACCGTCTGTATTCGGATATGTAAGCACACGAGTAAACTATGATGTATTATCTTATCTTCCGAATACTCTTGAAACAGTATCGGGTCAGGATACACTTGTTGATGAATTTGGCATGGGTGCCTTTTCTATGGTTGTTGTTGAGGATATGACGAACAAACAGGCAGCAGCACTTGAGAAAAAGATTGAGGGCATTGAACATGTAAAAGATGTACTTTGGTACGATGATATGCTTGATATAAGCGTACCGACAGAGATGCTTCCTAAGAATCTTGAAGAAGCATTTTTTAATGGAAATGCAACTATGATGATAGCATTGTTTGATGATACTACATCAGCAGATGATACGATGGATGCCATCACAAATATTCGTAAGACAGTTGGAAAAGATGTCTATGCGAGTGGAATGTCAGGTGTCGTTACAGATATTAAGAACCTTGCCTTAAAGGAGATGCCTGTATATGTTGCAATAGCAGCAGCATTATCACTTCTGGTTCTTCTTATCACAATGGACTCGTTCCTTACACCGGTTATATTCCTTACAAATATAGGAATGGCAATAGTATTCAACCTTGGAAGTAACATCTTCCTCGGAGAGATTTCATATATCACGCAGGCACTTGCAGCGGTGTTACAGTTAGCGGTTACGATGGATTACTCGATATTCCTTCTTGAAAGTTATGAAGCGAATAAAAAGAGATTTCCTGATGATAAAAAGAGAGCTATGGCACATGCCATATCAAACACATTCAAATCGGTATCAAGCAGTTCGGTTACAACAATCGCCGGTTTCGTAGCACTCTGTTTCATGACATTCAAACTCGGTGCCAATATCGGTATCGTAATGTCAAAGGGTGTTGTAATAGGTGTTATCACTTGTGTAACTGTTCTTCCAGCGATGATTCTTACATTTGACAAGGCAATTGAAAAGACAACACACAAGGCTTTGATACCACCGCTTACAAAAGTTTCAGATTTTATTGTAAAGCATTATAAAGTTGCTATTGTAATTTTCCTTGTTTTACTCGGACCTGCAGTATACGGAAACAGCAACTACAAGATTTACTACAATATCGACCAGGGACTTCCAAAGAATATCCCTAGTGCGATAGCAAATGATAAACTTAAAGAACATTTCAATATGAGTAATGTTCATATGGTTCTTTTGAAAGACGGTCTTAGTGCAAAAGAAAAGAACCAGATGATAAAGAAGATAGAAAAGGTTGACGGTGTCAAATGGGTAATAGGTCTTAATTCCCTTGTCGGACCAAACTTCCCTGACAGTATGATACCTGAGGATGTAAAGAGCATGTTAAAGACTGATAATTATGAATTGCAGTTTGTATGCTCGGACTACAGTTCGGCAACTGATGAAGTAAATGCTCAGCTTGACGAAATGCAGAAAATTGTAAAGGGATACCAGAAAGACGCTATGGTAATCGGTGAGGCTCCTCTTATGAAGGATCTTCAGGATACAACAGATGTAGATTTAAAGACGGTAAATTATATATCTATAGCAGCTATTTTTGTGATTATCCTTATAACATTTAAATCCATTTCAATACCGATTATTCTTGTATCCGTAATCGAATTTGCGATTGCATGCAACATGGCAGTTCCATACTATACAAATACTTCACTGGCATTCGTTGCAAGTATCGTTATCGGTACTATCCAGCTTGGTGCGACAGTCGATTATGCGATACTTATGACAAACAGATACCATAAGGAACGAACGGTAAACGGATGCAGTAAGAAAGATGCGATAAGGATAGCACATGAAACTTCAATGAAATCAATACTTACAAGTGGTTTCTGTTTCTTTGCCGCAACATTCGGAGTAACAGCATACTCTGCAATTGATATGATAAGTGCAATATGTAACCTTCTCTCAAGAGGTGCGATAATAAGCATGATAGTTGTTATTTGTATACTTCCGGCAATGCTTTGGATATTTGATCCTATCATTATAAGAAGTTCATGGGATATGATAAAAGCAGGGGTTGCAAAGAATGATGCACAAAAGAAACTTGAGGCAAAATAGAACAGAGTAATGATGCATGGGGCAGACATAT
>ERZ772870.2005-NODE-2005-length-11980-cov-10.464654_pt1 | contig 11980 bp, 8 predicted proteins | sample MGYA00511376_ERZ772870 | MGnify/ENA primary metagenome ERZ772870 (study PRJEB29015, sample SAMEA2737719) | human gut metagenome | biome: human gut; feature: human-associated habitat; material: faeces | place: China | collected 2012 ... | reverse complement strand
GCGATGAAGTAGTACACCAGAATGATGATCAGCCAGAACAGGGTGGTGGTCAGCACGCCGGACATACCGCCGTTCTTGCACAGGGTAACGATCAGGCCTGCGGGGCCGACTGCGAACACGGTACCGACCATGATCAGCAGCACCACAGAGAACACACGCATGATGTTCTGCATCACGGGGCCCAGATAGCGGCCGGTGACCTCGGCGATGGAAGCGCCCTCATTGCGCTCACTCATCATGCCGGAGAAGTAGTCATGTACGCCGCCGGCAAAGATGGTGCCGAAGGTGATCCACAGGAACACCACGGGACCCCACAGAGCACCCTGCAGTGCACCAAAGATGGGGCCCAGACCTGCAATGTTCAGCAGCTGGACGAGGAACAGCTTCCACTGGGGCATCACAACGTAGTCAACGCCATCGTTGATGCGCACAGCAGGAGTTTCGCGGTCGTCCGGTCCGAACGTGTTGTCCACGATCTTACCATAGACAAAGTAGCCTACGATCAGAAGTGCCAGACACAGTAAGAAACTAATCATACCAGAAACCTCCTTTTGAATTTCAGCCGCCGACAGCTTATGCCATACTGCGGCTATGACCGATCTCTGGCTTCATGTTAACACCTTTTTCATAATTGTGTTAATATTTTTTAGGTATAGTTCCCATATCAAAAAGTATATGGCCGCTTATTTTATTTGTTTGCGCAAACTTTTATTTTGTGGCGATAACACGTTTTAATTCGTCGTTTTGTTTCTTAAAAATTTTCTCCCGGGAACGGTCAAACCCGCCCCCGCCAAACTTTGCGCCGCCTTTTTGTGCACTTTGCTTAATCGTTTGCGATTTTCTCCCCAAAACGTGGAATTTGAGACGAAAAGAAGGGAAATCCGCCCTCTCAGGCGGGGCACCCGTGAAAAAAGGGTACAGAAACGCCCGCAGGCGTTTCTGTACCCCAAAATTTAAAATAATTCTTCCGCTGCAACAACGACGACCGCCGCCAGCGGCGGAAACAGGGAGGAGTTGTTGGGGCAGCGGCCAGCAAGACGCGCGTGCCGCCCAAGGCACGATGCGGATGCTGGGTGCCGCAACCCGGAAGACGCGGCGCGCATTTCAAATCTTCTTCCACCCGCTGTCCTTGATGGTGGCATCCGCCTGCTTGTGCAGCAACTGCACAAACAGCTGCTCCTCCGGCTGCAAAGGCTCCCGCTCCGGGTATACCAGCACATCCCGCATCTGCTGCTTCTGCGCCGGGCAGTTATGCAGCGCCAGATGGTACTGCTCCAGCGCGCGCTGCGGCATGGGAGACGACCACATATAGGCCGTGGGCAGGTTTTGCAGAATGGAGAACTGGCTGCACCGCTCGTACACATGGATGCGGCGGTTGGGGTTCACCTCCCAGCGGGAAGCGGTGCTCTCCTCCCCGGGCAGATGGGTGTCGCCGTGCAGCACCTCGATGTAATCGTTCAGTTCGTCCAGCTCGCGCACCTGCCGCCGCGCCAGCGGGCTGTCCTGACTGGTGAGCAGCAGGTAGGAAAACTCCATGATAGGCTCCTGCCGCAGACCGTGGCGCTGGCAGTAGCGCAGATAGTAGTCCTCGTCCTCGGCGGCATAGCGCAGCAGCGCTATGTGGTAGCCCTGCCGCAGCACAAAGTCCAAAGCTTCAATGGCACCGCTCTCCCGGATATGCACCCGCAGCTGCTCGTTGCGGGCTGCCTGCTGCAAAAAATCCACCGCCGCATAGGAGGCGTAGGTGGCATGGGTCAGCACCACCCGCAGCTCGGCGCAGCTGCGCTGCTGGTGCGCCTCCTGCTTCAGCTCGTCCACCTGCTGCAGCACCCGCTGCGCCTGCCGGATGAACCGTTTGCCCTGCTCGGTGGGGATCATACCCGTGGAGGAGCGCTCAAAGATGCGCAACCCGTATTCCTCTTCCAGATTCTTCAGCGCCTTGCTCACATTGGGCTGCGCCGCGTACAGCTGCTTTGCCGCCGCCGACACCGACCCCCATTTCATGATGGCTACCAGATACCGCAGTTCCGTAATGTTCATGAGCTCCTCCGCGTGGTTTGCAGTCGTAATCGTATTGTAACAATTTCTCCGCGCCGCTGTCAAGCGGGGGAGAATAAACCCTCTCAGTCCGCTCCCCCTTGCACCAAAGCCCCCGGGTGCTATATAATAAGGAAAAACATAAAGGAGGGGCTGTACCATGCCGGAATACCGCGTGCTGCGCATTGACGAGCAGCTGTACGGCTGCGAGGAGCTGCCCGCCGGGCAGCCGGTGCTGTGCGATGTGACCCTGACCGATGCCGCCGGGGCTGCCCGCATTCTGCCCTACCCGGACAGGGAGCTGACATGTCTTGGCATCGACGAGGGAGACACCGTCTGTCTGCTGCCGGACGGCACCCTGCACAAGCTGTAAGGAGTAATTTTATGCATAATATCTATTTCACCCGCCACGGCGAGACGGTATGGAACGTGGAAAATAAGATCTGCGGCATGACCGACAGCCCGCTGACCGCCCGCGGGCAGGAGCAGGCGCGGCAGCTGGGCGAGCTTGTCCGGGACAGCGGCCTGCACATCGACGAGATCTTGTACTCTCCCCTCTCCCGCGCCGCCGACACCGCAAAGGCCATTGCCGCCGCTACCGGTCTGTCCGCCCGCTGCGAGCCCCGCCTGCGGGAGCAGTGCTTTGGCAAATACGAGGGCACGCCCCGGGACGGCGCGGAGTTCCGCATCTCCAAGACCCACTTTGCCGACCGCTATGACGGCGGCGAAAGCATGATGCAGCTGGCACAGCGCATCTACAACCTGCTGGACGAATTGAAGGCGGACACCGGCAAGACCTACCTGCTGGTGGCGCACAACGGCATTGCCCGGGTGGTGCACTCCTATTTTTATGATATGACCAACGAGGAGTACGCCGCTGCGGGCATCAAAAACTGCCAGCTGGTGAAGTATACCTTTGAATAACCAAGAAAGCCGCCGGGACTCCGGCGGCTTTTTTTGTTATGACGCGTCAAACATGACGGTAATGGAATTTCTGGTCTTTTGTCACGAACATATACACGCTCACCGCCAGTGCGGCCAGTTCGGCGGCGGTGACAGCCAGCCACACGCCGTCAATGCCCCACAGGGCGGGCAGCAGGAGCAGCGCGGCAAGCTGGAACACCAGCGTGCGCAGAAAAGAGATGAGGGCGCTGGTCACGCCATCGCCCAGCGCCGTGAAGAAGGAGGAGGCATACACGTTGAAGCCCATGATGAGGAAGCTCAGCGCATACAGCCGGAAGGCGCGGCTGGTCAGCGCCAGCAGCTGGGTATCGTAGCCCACAAAGATGCGCGCCACATAGGGGATGATGACCATGGACGCCGCTGTCATGGTCACAGCCACCACGGCGATGAGGCGCAGGCTCTTCTGATAAAGGTTGTGCACCTCGGCTTGGTTGCGCGCGCCGTAATGGAAGCTGACGATGGGTGCGCTGCCCACGGCATAGCCCACGAACACGGCCACAAACAGGAAGGCAGCGTACATGATGACGCCGTAAGCCGCCACGCCGTTTTCTCCGGCAAGCCGCAGCAGCTGGAAGTTATACAGGATATTGACCAGTGACATGGAAAGGTTGGTCATCAGCTCAGAAGAGCCGTTGATGCAGGCATCCCACAGCACGCGGCCGTAAAACTGCGTTCTGCACAGGTGCAGGCGGCTGGTATTGCCGTGGTCGATAAAATAGAACACCGGCAGCACGCCGCCCACCAATTGGCTGATAAGGGTGGCAACGGCAGCGCCCTCCACGCCCCAGTGCAGCATACCCACCATCACCACGTCCAGCACCATGTTGGTGCAGCCTGCACCTACGGTGAACCAGAAGCCCAGAAGCGGCTTTTCGGCGGTGACGAAAAAGCTTTGGAACATATTTTGCAGCGCAAAGGGCGGCAGCGCCAGCATCAGGATGCGCCCGTAGCGCACGGCGTAGTCCAGCAGCTCGCCCTTTGCGCCCAGCAGCACGGCGACCGGCCGCAGGAACACAAAGCCCAGCACGGCCAGCACGCTGACCGAGATGAGCGCTGCCAGCAGAAACATGGTAAAATAGCGGTCGGCTTTTTTGGGGTCGCCCTCGCCCAGCGTGATGCCTACGATGGCGCTGCCGCCGGTGCCCAGCATAAAGCCGACAGTGCCCAGCAGCTGCGGCAGCGGCATGATGAGGTTGACCGCCGCAAAGGCCGTTTTGCCCACAAAGTTGGAAACACACAGGCCGTCCACGATGCCGTAGACGGAGGTGAACAGCATGGTGCCGATGCAGGGCAGCACGAACCGCAGCAGGCGGGAATAGGTAAAATGATCGGACAATTGGATGGTTTTCTTTGGCATAGCTCCTCCTTTTTGAACTTCACATATGCAAAAAGGCCGGATAAGAACCACCGCTCCGGTGCGTTCCCTCTTCTGCTGCGGCACTACGGTGCACACAGCCTCCGGGAAACACGAACGATGACATCTTATCCGGCCTTTCAATTACGTTGAAACAGCCCTCCGATGAGCGAAAAACAGTATAGCAAAGTTTATTTTTGATGTCAAGCCCTGCTTTGCATCATTCTGCCGCAAAGTGTAAAACACGAAAAAAGAGAACCCCCGCTGCGAATGCAGCGGGGGTTCTCTTTTTTTGAGCAAGGGTGGGGTGACGATTCCCACATCTCCTAACAATGGGCGACGGCTGCCTGTTCCGTCCTCCGTTGCTCATTTTTATTATAGCATAAAGTGTGTGCTGTTCAAGTTTCTTCATGCTCCGCTGCAAGGCGGACAAAGGGCGCGATGGCGTTGGCGTCGCCGTGGCGAACGATGGAGTAGGTAATGTCGCAATAGGGCTGGATGGCGGTGCTCTTTTCCACGGTGGAGATGAGCAGCACCTGCAATTGCAGGCGGCGGAACAGCTCCATCATGGGGCGGATGCGGTCGCTGGTCATCTTGCTGAAGGCCTCGTCCAGCAGCACCAGACGGATGCTGTTTTCGCTCTTCTGGTAGATCTGCAGAAGGCTTGCGCAGATGGCCACATAGAAGGGTGCCTGATTCTCGCCGCCGGAGGAATCGCGGCTGACGCGGGACAGATACGCCTGCTGCCCGGTGACCTGATTGGTCACCTTGATATCGTAGTCCAGATAGGTGCGGTAGTCCACATAGTCCGAAAGGGTGGCACCGGCGGCGGTGCGTCCCTCCTGCCGGGCGCGGGTGTTCTCGTCTACGTCCGCCATGATCTTTTCCATCAGCTCGTCCACCTGACGCTCGTAGGCGGGGTCGGCGGTGGCGGCAAGGTTGTCCAGAGAGTCGCCCTCGGTCATCTGCTGGTTGCCCTTGTCCACGATGACCTGATAGAACGCCGCCAGCTGCGGGTCGCGGCTGGGCTCTAGCTCAAAGCGGTAGACTTCCTCGCCGTAGGTCAGCTGCTCCATGACCTTGTTCAGCTCCCGGAACTGCCGCCGGGCGTTGAAGATATCGTCCTTCATGCGGAACAAAATATCCTTGCGGAAGCGGTCCTTGCAATCCCGCTGCGCCTGTTCCAGACGGGCAGCGTAGCGCTCCAGATCGATGCGCACAAGGCTTTCGTGCTGGGCGCGGTACTGCTCCAGCCCGGCAAGTCCCAGAGGATAATCGCAGACGTAGCGCTGGTTGTATTCCCGCTGCGCCGGTTCCAGCGTGCTGTTCAGGTAGACAGTCAGGGCATCGTCCAGCTTGGCCTGTGCCTTTTCGGCAGCCTGCGCGGCGGCGCGGGGGGACTTGTCCGGCCCGGTCAGCGCCTGCTGACGGCTGCGGGAGAGCGGCTCCACCAGCGGGTGGGCGGCAAAGAAACTCTCTGCGGCCTGTGCGCTCTTTTCGGCGGTGTCCACCGCCTTTTGCTGCTCTGCCTCACAGGAGGAGATCTGCTTTTCGCATACACGCAGGTCGCCGCCGGTCTGCTCCACGGCAGTGCGGGCGGCTTCCCATGCAGCCTCGCGCACCTCTTCCTCCTTATACAGCTGCTGCAAAAGCGGATTCTCGCGGCACTCTGCCAGCTTTGCGGCCTGTTCCTCCACCGCCGCGCGGGCGGCGGTCAGGGCGGCGCGGGCGTCCCACAAAGCGGCAAGTTCTTCCAGCGTGGTACCGCGCAAAAGGGTCTGATACTGGCTGTACGCGGCTTTCAGGTTCTGCTCTGCCTGTGCGGCGGCGCGCACTTCTTCGGCAAGGGTGTTCATCTCCCCTGCCAGTGCCCCGGCGCGGGCGCGGCGGGCTTCCAGACCGATATAGCGCTGCGGGGTGCGCAGACGCTCCAACCGGAAGGGGTGGTGGCGCAGAAGGTTTCGGGTGGCGCTGTCGGGGTAGTTTTCCAGCGTGTCGGGGGTGTCACAGCAGACGATGCGGCGCAGGATGGTGTCGGCGTACTGCGCGGCAAGCGGGTTTTCGCTGGTGACCTGTGCCGCCAGACTGTCGGCGGGGGCGGTGTCGGCGCGGCGGTTGGCCTTGCGCAGACCCGGGGTGTCCAGCAGGCTGATGGGGCCGACTTTCTCTTTCAGCGCCACAAAGGCGCTCTTTGCGGCGGCGTAGTGAGCGGGCGGTACAAGGATATCAAAGCGGCGGTCGCCCAGACAGGCTTCCACGCAGTCCTGCCAGCTCTCATCCTCCACGTTCAGCAGCTCACAGAAGATGCGGGCGTCCGGCTCCATGCCACGGCTTTTCAGCTCGGCATTCACGGCGTCCCGCACCCGGGTAGCGGCGTCCCCGTGGGGGTACACCCACTTGCCGCCGGACACGGCATCCAGCTCGGCGCGTTTCTCGGTCTGCTGCCGCTGCAAGGCGGCGGTGTGCTGCCGGGCGGCAAAATAGGCTTCTTCCAGCGGCTTTTCCTGTGCGGTCAGCCAGTCGGTCAGGGCAGGCAGGGTGTCAGGGGTCAGGTCGGCCATCTTCTGCCCGGCGGCAAAGCCGCTGCGGCGCAGCACCGCCAGCAGGTTGCCGATCTTTTCGGCGGCTTTTTCAGCGGTATCGGCGCGGCGGGCGGCGGCATCCAGTGCGGTCTGCCGGTGCGCCAGCTCCTCGTTGAGGGCGTCCAGTGCGTGTCCCTCGCCGCTGGCGCCGGCGGCGCTGTGGGCGGTCAGGTAGGCGCGGCGGGCTTCCGCTTCGGCGGTCTTGGCCTCGGCGTAGCGGGTGCGCAGCGTTTCCTGCTGGCGGCGTCCGGCGTCTACCCGCTCCTGCCAGACGGCCTTTTCCCCGGCATCGGCAGCAGCCCGCGCCAGCAGGGCGGCGCCCCGGTTCACAAGGGCTTCGGTCTGTTTTTCGGTGGCTTCGCGGCCATAGCGCACGATCTCGTCCAGCGCATCGGCGCGGGTCTGGGCTTCCGCCAGAACGGCGTGCAGGTTTTCCAGCTCCAAGCGGTCACCCTGCAAGGCTTCCAAGTCCAGTTCCGGCTGGGGCAGGATATACTGGTACAGAAACTCCCGGAAATTCGGGATCTCGTCCATGCTGGTGCCCATCTGGAACACCTCGTTGAACTTTTTACCCAGCGGGCTGGCTGCGCGCCCGATGCCCAGTGCGCGGCAGATGCGGTCCCGCGCTTCGCTGGGGCTGCGGGTGTAGGAGAGCCGCCCTTCGGCGGGCTTGAAGTCCTCCTTGGCGCTGGGCGCACCGGTGCGCGGGTCGATAAAGGGCAGCTGCTCCAGCGTGATGCCGTCCTCGGAGATATACCACGTCTGGTCGCCGGGGTGCAGTTCCTGCATGGGGCCTTCGGACTCCACCCGCACCGCGATGACAAAGCTGGTGTGCTTTACGCTGTCCCAGAACTCCGCTCCGATATACGCCACGGTGTGCCCCGGGCGGCGGTAGGCGTTTTCGCCGCGCTGCTTGGCGTGGACAGAGCCTTGCAGGGTGCGGCCGCTTTTTTTATTGCCCAGCGCATTGAAGTTGCGGTTGGTGGTCAGGCAGTAGCGGATGGCGTCCAGAATGGTGGTCTTGCCCACGGCGTTCACGCCGATCATATAAGTCAGGCGGGCGCAGTCGAAGGTGGTATTTTCAAAGTTGTGCCAGTTGATGAGTTTCAGGCGCTTGAGTTCGATCATGCTTCACCCTCCCCTGCTTCCATGTCTGCCCCCTCCGGGCGCTCATACAGGCCAAGCTCGGTGCGGGTGCGGGCGCTCTCGGCGGCGGCATCCGCAAGGTCAGCGTCCGGCAGCGCCAGCAGCACTGTGGGAAATACCTCGATGCGGCTGTCCAACCCGGAGAGCCGTCCCACCGGACGCGCCAGATTGTACCGGCGCAGGGTGCGCATGAGCTTTTCCAGCGTTTGCTGATCCAGCTTGCGGGGCAGGTTCATCTTTTGCAATTCGGCCTGTACCTCTTCCACCGTGACCAGCACCTCGTCTGCGCTGGCGGCAAGGCTTTCCCGCTTTTGCAGGTACAAAAGCCGCAGCACCAGCAGCAGGATGCTTTCGTACTTGAGCAGCCGTGCCTGACTGCCCTCATGCTCGTTGACCAGCGCCGCCGCCTGCATGGGCGCGGGGTACAAAAGCACCGCGTAGCCCAGCGGTTTGAACACCGCACGCACCTCGTTGAGGTGATCCTGAATATACAGATATTTTGCCCGCTGTTCCTCTACGCAGCCCAGCACGAAGCAGTGGTTGAGCAGATAGTTTGCGGTCTCTTCCAGCAGATCAATGGTTGCCATCCGTGTTTACCTCCTTGCGGCGGGTCAGGACAAAATCCTGAAACCGGAAGCCGCCGCGCTCCACCCAGTTTCCGGTCAGGGTGATATCATACTCCCGGTGCGGCGACTGGGAATAGGTGTGCAGGCCGATGATGCCTGTAAAGTCGTTCGGGTATTCCTCCACAAGGGTGGAGGCGTTCACCTGCGGGCGGGCAGCCAATGCCTGCCGCGCCAGCAGCGCCACGTTTTCCTCGGTGACGGCAAGGCGGGCGTAGTCCAGCAGCAGCTGCTGCTCCTGCCGCAGCCGGTCGGGGTCAAGGGGCTCGGTGCGCACCGGGGCAAGGGGTGCTTCGGTGCGGGGCGCGGCGGGGGGATACAGCGGCTTTGCGCCGAACACTGCCGCCGGGTACAGGTGCAGCCGCGCTGCCACCGGGCCATCGTCCGGCTCGAACAGCTGCTCCGGGCTGCGGATGTCCTCTGCATAGCGGCGCAGCAGGGCGGTGACGCTGCCCTGCGCCGAGCGGTCGCTCAGCAGCAAAAACTGTGCCCGCTGCACCGCCCGCTTGCGGTAGCGGATGTGGCTGGCGTCGATCTCCTTCATCAGGGTGCTCATCTCCTCCAGCGCGTCCCGCTGCTGCTGGATGAGGGCACGCACCCGGGGCGCCGCCTCGCCGGGGGCGCAGCGCTCCACCCGGGCGTAATCCAGCGCTAAGCGCGGCAGCTGGTTCTGCTCGCAGTCGTCCAGTTCTTCTTCCAGATAGGCGCGGTAATTGAACAGGTTATCGCTGGTTTTAAAGCGATGGTACGCCGCCGCCACCACCTTTTCCTCGTACTGGTCGAACAGTTCCAGCACCTCCTGCGGGGTGCGGTTATGGGTCAGGCGGTCGATGTAATGCCCGATGGAAGCGTTGAGGGCGCGCAGGGACTTGTTCAAAGTTTCAAGGTCTGCCGCCACCTCCCGCAGCACGTTCTCGTAGGGGCTTTTTTCCTGTCCGATGCTGCCCAGCAGCTGCCACGCCTTATACAGCTTGCCGGTGTAGGTGACCACCCGGGGGTTCAATATCTCTTCCAGCGCGTCCAGCAGCGGGGTGACCTCCGGCATAAAGGCAAGGGTGGGCTCGCTCTCATAACTGCCGGGCTGCTCCTCCAGCCAGCCGGTGCGGCGCAGACGCAGCAAAAAGCCCACCGCCAGCGTGTGGGGGTCGCGGGTGGGCTGCTCGTCCTCATCGCCCGCGCCGTCGGCGTCCAGCGCCAGCGGCTTTGCCAGCGCGGCAAAATAATCCTCGGCGCGGGAGACGGCCTCGGCGCGGGAAATGCTGTAATCTGCCGTATGGCGGCACTCCTCCCAGAGCAGCAGCAAAAGCTCTGCATAAAACGCCCGGTTGGGCCCCGCCAGCGGGCGGAACAGCCGTGGGCTGACCAGTTCAAACAGCTGCATGGAAACGTCCTTTCTGTGTAAGTTCGATACCCTTTTATTGTACCACAGCGGGCGGGGTTTGTCACAAAAAGGCGAAAAAAAGCCAACCCTCTCAGTCTCGCTACGCTCGCCAGCTCCCCCGAAGGGGGAGCTTTGTCGGCGCAAGCCGGCAGATGCTAAAAGCTCCCCCTTCGGGGGAGCTGGCACGCCGAAAGGCGTGACTGAGAGGGTTCAGGCGCAAAAAGCCCCGGGGAGCGGGTGCTCCTCGGGGCGGGGTGCAGTTACTGTGCAGCGGTGTTGGTCAGCTCAAAGCCGATGGCAACATAGGTCTTGCCGCCGATGGTCTTTGCGCCGACACCCAGCGCGGTAAGCTCCAGCGTTATGCCGTTTTCCTCTGCGCTGCCACGCTCCTTGTTCACAGTGAGGAGCAGAACTTGGACATTGCGCTGGTTCGCCGTGATGGTCTGTGCGGCTGCAGCCTCGTAGAAAAGCGGCACAAAGGCATCCGGCTTGCTGCTTTTTGTATCAAAGCAGAGCTGCACCTGCCGCACCACGGTCTTTTCACTACCCTCTGTTTTGCAGCGGGCACTGCCGGTCAGGCTGTCCGCGCCGCTTTTCTCGGTGATGTGGGTGACAGCCAGCGCCCGGATGGCATCATCGTTTTTAAAGCTCGTCCCGAATGTCTTATTCAGCGCAGCCAGATAAGCGGTTTCCACCTTGGCTTCAAACTCGGGGTTGCCGGGGTCGCTGCCGTCGCTGCAGGCGGTGAACAGTGCCAGTGCCATGATACCGGCCAGCAGAACAGCCGCAAAACGCTTGATCTTTTTCATGCAATGCTCCTTTTATAAAATGCAGGGGGCCCATGCGGATGCACAGGGCATTCTGCTTTCATTTTACAGCAGCGCGGCGGCGTTCGTCAATGGCAAGTGTGCCTGTTTTTTGCCGGGATTTTTGGGCAGAGCGCAAAAAAGCCCCGGAGGGCGGGTGCTCTCCGGGGAAAGAAATGTGTAATTATTCTTTACTTATTTGCCGTAGCTGGGGTTCAGGATCTGGAATGCAACAGCCAGATAGGTCTTATTGCCGTCAGCCTTGACAACTACACAAACATGAGACCAAGCACCATTAGCCTTCACATTCACGTCGGCACCGGGAACCTTTTGTCCCACTTCCTTGGCGATAAAGTCCAGCAGGCTGAGCATGATTTTACCATACTCGTATTTCGTTGTTGCAGTGACAGTCAGGTATTTATCTTCCTGACCATCCACATGGACATTTGCCATGAATGTTGCGCCCAAAATGCTGAGCTTTGCGTCAGCGATATCCTGATTCAGGATCTCCATAGTCTTTTTGCGGAGCGTGTTATCATTCTCGCTTGCAGTCATCACGCCCTGCTTCTTGAGAGACCCGATCATCGCGTTCTCTTTTGCCGTTGTTTCAGCAGTGCCGCCACCGCCGCCGGAACAGGCGGTGAGCATCACCATAGCCATCACACCTGCCAGCAGCAGGGCTACGAATTTTTTCAGGTTCTTCATAGGGGTATCCCTCCAATCAGCTTGTTTGTGGTTATGTTTCTTTTTTCCCGAAAAGCTTTCGCAACCATCGTTGCCTTTCTGCCCTGATTATATCCGACCGGTGACGGTTTTGTCAATCGGGAATATCGCTAAACTTCTTGATATGCTTTCGTGAAAAAGGATGAAAGCAAGTCATGTTTGTTGCAGTTCTGATATATTCCGGAATAAAGTCTGTCTACAATTCACAGAATCATCTTTTCCCTGCCCCGGCGGCGCGGGTTTGCCGGGTGTGGGAACACTTAAATTTGGACATATGTTGTGTTGGCGGGCGTCAACTTTCTTGAAAAGGGTTCGCCCTCTCAGGCGCTCCCGCGCCAGCTCTCCCAAAGGGAGAGCCAAGCCGT
>ERZ772870.2004-NODE-2004-length-11997-cov-11.033495_pt1 | contig 11997 bp, 10 predicted proteins | sample MGYA00511376_ERZ772870 | MGnify/ENA primary metagenome ERZ772870 (study PRJEB29015, sample SAMEA2737719) | human gut metagenome | biome: human gut; feature: human-associated habitat; material: faeces | place: China | collected 2012 ... | reverse complement strand
AGCAAGACGCGAGTGCCGCCCAAGGCACGAAGCGGATGCTGGGTGCCGCAACCCGGAAGCAGCGGAGGCCATTCCAAATCGTCCTGCTTCAAAGAAAGCTGCTGCAAAATGGCAAGCCTTCGGCGGCAGCTGCGCGGCACATGGAGATGCTGCCGCGCAATGGACTTTTTGCGCCATTTACGACTTTTCGGTGAAAAAAACGGCTGCGGGTTTGATTTTTTGGCCGTTTTCATGTAAACTAAAAGATAACCATGCCCGCGTATTTTTTGCCCGGCAGAACCCTGCAAAACGCGCAACACATGGGATAAAAATTGCTAAAAATAACGGAGCGTAATGAAATATTATGGCCATCGTAAGTCCTTCGATTCTTTCTGCTGATTTTGGCAAGCTGGGTGCAGACTGCCGCATGGTGCTGGATGCCGGCGCACAGATGCTGCACTACGACGTGATGGACGGGCATTTTGTGCCCAACATCAGCTTTGGCGTGCCGGTGCTCAAAAGCCTGCACAAGGCGCTGCCGGATGCCTTTTATGACGTGCATCTGATGATCAGCCACCCGCTGCAATACGCCGAGCCCTTTATCAAGGCTGGTGCTACCCTGTATAATTTCCATCTGGAGTGCGAAGATGATATTCAGGCCACCATTGATGCCGTCCGTGCGCTGGGCTGCAAGGTGGGTCTGACCATTAAGCCCGGCACCCCGGCCGAGGCGCTGGCACCGTGGCTGGACCAGCTGGATCTGGTGCTGGTGATGGGCGTGGAGCCCGGCTTCGGCGGGCAGAAGTTCATGCCCTCGGCGCTGGACAAGCTCCGCTGGCTCAAGGCAGAGCGGGAAGCACGCGGCCTTTCCTACCTGCTGGAGGTGGACGGCGGCGTGGATGCCGCCACCGCACCCCTGTGCGTAGAAGCCGGTGCCGACGTGCTGGTGGCAGGCAGTGCCGTGTTCGGCGCCGCCGACCCTGCTGCGGCTGTGGGCGCACTGGCCAGCCTGTAAGGAGGCCCGTATATGGATGAAGCTTTGATCCAAGAGCAGGAGCGGCAGCTGCAAAAGACCGGCCGGTACTATAAGCACGTTTTCTGGCTGTGTGTGCCGCTGCTGTGCATGGCCTGCTATTTCTATGGGGCGCGTCCGCTGCTGCTGTGCGGCATCGCCCTGCTTACCGGCAACCTGTGCGACCGTCTGGTGGCGCTGCTGCGCCATCGGGTGTACACAAACAGAGATTTCTCCAACGAGAGCTTCAGCCTGATCATCGCCCTGCTCATGCCCGCCACCGTGGACATCTATGTGCTGGTGGTGGCAGTGCTGGCGGGCGTATTGATCGGCAAGGAGGTCTTTGGCGGCTACGGCAGCTATCCCTTCAACCCCGCTGCCGTGGGCTACGCCGTGGCGGCGGTATCGTGGCCGGAGCAGGTGGTGCGCTACCCGCAGCCCTATACGCCGCTGCCCCTGTGGAACGCCTCTGCCGTGCCGGTGAGCAGCACCATCGAGGATACCCTGCGCAGCGGCGGCATCCTGAACCTGAATGCCCTCGCCGTTGTGCTGGGCGAGTTTGCTGCCCCCATGGGCACCGGCGCGGCACTGGTCATTCTGGCCTGCGGCCTCGTGCTGTGGACCCAGAAGGACGTGCACATCGGCGCATCGGCAAGTTTTCTGATCACCTGCGGGCTCATCGCCTTCTTCTTCCCGCGTCAGGTGGGTCTGGCGGACAGCACCCTCTTCAGCAGCCTGCTGCCCCGCCTGCAGGGCATCCGGGACGAGCTGCACACCGGTGCGGTGCTGTTCTGTGCGGTGTTCCTGCTCAACGAACCCTACACCTGCGCCCATCACCGGCTCGGACGCATCCTGTACGGCGCCCTGGTGGGTGCTGCCACCATGGGCTTCCGCTATTTCGGCGTGTACGAGACCGGCGTCTGCTTTGCACTGCTGGCCGTCAACAGCGTGTCCGCGCTCATTGACCGCACCGAGGAGCGGCTGTACCGTCTGCTGCACCGTCTGCCGTCCGAACGAAAGGAGGCTGCGGAATGAAAAAGCGTACTGCGGAACTGATTTTAAAGGACCCCGAAAAGTTTGCCCATCATGACCGCGTGTTCCTGAATAACCCGGTGGTCATGCAGGGCATGGGTCTGGCACCGCTGGTGGTCGTGGCTACCACCGGGCAGAACGGCCTGATGCTGGCGGCGGCGGTGACGCTGCTGCTGGTGCCCTCCCGCGTGCTGGCCTGCCTGCTCAGCCGCCTTGTACCCCTGCGGGACGAGGAGCCTACCCCGGAGCAGCTGCAAAAAAAGCTGCTGCCCCGCGCACTTTTGTACGCAGCCAGCGCCGCTGTGGTGTACCTGGCGGCATATCCCATTTTGAACTTCGTGTTTGGCACCGGGCTTTTGAACCTTGGCATCTACCTGCCCATGCTGGTGGTGGAGCCGCTTCTGACCTACCGCTTCGGCCGCGTGCAGGAGACGGTGCACAAGGCCGTTTCCAAGGGCGTGCGCATCACCGTGGGCTACGCGCTGCTGCTGCTCGTGGTGGGCGTGGTGCGCGAGTGGCTCAGCCTTGGCACCGTGTTCGGCGCCCCGGTGGGACGCTGGGCGCTGCTGCCGCTGGCTAAGATGCCGGCGGGCGGCTTTATCGTGCTGGGCATCCTGTGCGCCATCTGGCGCGCTGCGGCTGCAAAGCGCAAGGAATATCTGAAAAAGGAAGCACGGGATACCCTGACCGTGCACTACCAGAAGGAGGGAAACCGCGAACCGTGAAGGAAGTTGTAAGCAGCTCGGCAGTGTTTTTCAGCTATGCACTGCTGGCCATTTTTGCACAGAACGCTGTCTTTACCCGTGCACTGGGCGTGTCCCGCATGGTGCAGCTGGTGGGGGACGACCGCACCAGCAGCGCCTTGTTCGGCATGATGCTGTGCATCACGCAGGTGCTGGTGGCGCCGGTGGCTTTTCTTGCCGGGCGGTTCATTGCCCCGCTGGATAACCGCGCCCAGCTGCGCCCGCTGGTGTATATTGCCAGCATTGCCGTGGTGTGTCTGGCGGAGCATCTGGTGCTGTGGCTGCTGCGCAGCCTGCCCCGCCGCGCCCAGCTGCTGCGCATCGTGCCGCTGGCCGCGCTGAACAGCGGCGTGCTGGGCACGGTGCTGGTGGAGCGCACCCAGTCCTTTACCCTTGGCCAGAGCCTTGGCTTTGGCCTTGGCAGCGGCCTTGGCTATGTGCTGGCGGTGCTGCTGGTCACCGAGGCGCGCCACCGCCTGCGCAGCAAAGCCATCCCCAAGGCATTCCGCGGCCTGCCCATCACGCTGGTGTATATCGGCGTGCTGGCGCTGGCGATCTATGGCTTTACCGGACATTCCGTCATCCTGTAATGCAGACAGGGAGGAAAAGATACCATGGCTAAGAATAAACGTCAGAAGGTCAAGCATTATCACCGCAGCTTTTACAGCCGGGAAATGCGCGTTAAGCGCGGCATCGGCATCGTGGTGCTGGTAGTGGCAGTGCTGGCAGCAGCATGGTTTGCCGCACCCCATGTGCTGGATTGGGCCACCCACACATGGTATACCGTGGTCAAGGACCGGGACTTGGAGGCCGAAAGCGCTTCCCGCGCCGAGGCAGCAGCCTCCTCTGCGGCGGCAAGCAGCGCTGCCGCCTCACAGGCAGCGTCTGAACCGGAGCCGGAGGAGGAAAAGCCGCTGGACGGCAAGGCCATTACCGGCGGCAGCTGGGCAGAGCTGGACGTGACCACCCTGACCGATGAAGCCGCCATCCGCACCGCCGCCCGACAGCTGAAGCAGCAGGGCGCAGACTACGCCCTTGTCACTCTGAAGGACGCCGCTGGCACGGTGTATTATGCTTCCGGCGTGGCAGCTGCTGCCCAGAGCATCACCGAAAACCCGGTGGATGCGGCCAATATCGCCGCCATCCTGCGGGAAGAGGGCATCATCCCGGCGGCACAGCTTGCCGCCTTTACCGACCCGGTGTCGGTGTACACCGACCGCAGCATGGGCGTGCACTACGATGGCAACAGCCTCTGGCTGGACAACGTCAGCGCAGCCAAGGGCGGCAAGGCATGGATGAACCCCTTTGCCGCAAGCGCGGTGCAGTTTGTCGGCGACCTCATTGAAGAGGTGCGGAGCATGGGCTACGAGCAGGTGGTGCTTACCGGGGTGCAGTTCCCCAACATCATCACCCGCAAGCAGGACTTCGGCGCTTCCGGCGGCAAGAGCCGGGAAGGACGCGCCGCCCAGCTGACCGCTGATATCGCCGCATGGCAGACCCGCTTTGCAGGCAGCGTGACCCTGTGGGTCAGCTACCCTGACGCACTGTGCACCGCTGCCACCGATGCCCTTGGCACCACCGGTATGTCTCTTGGTATGGAAAATCTGCTGGTCACCAGCAGTGCCGCGCTGGATGCGGACAGCCGCGCTGCGCTGGAGCAGGCCGCTGCCGACGCCGGTGTGCAGCACATTGTGGTGCACGACACCACAGCATTCCGCTGAGAAGCGGCTTTTATAAAGAGGGGAGGAAACGACTATGAAACCGACTACCTGTTTTGCACCCGCACACATCCTGCTGCCTTCGGAGCAGGTGCCGCTGGAGCAGTGGGGCTGCATCGCCTGTGACCAGTTTACCAGTGACCGCAGCTATTGGCAGCGGGCAGAAAAGACCGCTGCAGGCGCACCCAGCACCCTGAACCTGATCCTGCCGGAGGTGTATCTGGAGGACGGAGACGCCGACGCGCGGGTGGAAAAGATCCACGCCACCATGCAGGATTACGCCAAAAATGTGCTCACCCGGGCGGTGGATGGCTTTATCTATGTAGAGCGCACCGAGCAGAGCGGCCGGGTGCGGCAGGGTCTTGTAGGGCGTGTGGACTTGGAAGCATACAGCTACCGCCGGGGCGAAAAATGTACCGTGCGCCCCAGCGAGTGCACCGTGGAAAGCCGCATCCCGCCCCGCATGAAGGTACGCACCGGCGCTGCGCTGGAAACGCCCCACATCATGATGCTGGCGGATGACCCGGACTGCACCCTCATCGAGCCCATTGCCGCCCACAAGGACAGCCTGCCCAAGGTATACGAGGGCGAGCTGATGCTGGGCGGCGGCCATGTGGCAGGCTGGGCGGTGGAGGACCCTGCCCTCATCGCACAGATCGAAAATGCGCTGACCGTGCTGGGCAGTCAGGAAGAATTTGACAAGAAATACCCCGATGCCACCCGCCGCGACCCGCTGACGCTGGCCGTGGGCGATGGCAACCACTCGCTGGCTACCGCAAAGGCCTGCTGGGAGGAGCTGAAAAAGACTCTGACCCCGGAGCAGGCAGAAAACCACCCCGCCCGCTGGTGCTTGGCAGAGGTGTGCAACGTGCATTCCCCGGCTATTGAGATCGAGCCCATCCACCGGGTACTGTTCAACGTGGACTGCGCCACCGTACTGCTGAGCCTCATTACATGGAGCGATTCCAACATGGCAGGCTGCTGCTTTGGCGGCAGCAAAAAGCAGCCCTTTACGCTGGCAGGCCCCCACATGGCCAATGTGCTCAGCTTTGAGGACCCCACCGAGCCGCTGACCGTGGGCACCATCGACGATTTTATTTCGGATTATATCGAGCGCCACCCGGAAGCAAAGGTGGACTATGTGCATGACGAACCGGCAGTGCGTGCTTTGTGCAAGCAGGGCGCAGTGGCGTTTTTGATGCCGCCCTTCGCCAAGAGCGACCTGTTCCGCGGCGTTGTGATGGGCGGCGTGCTGCCCCGCAAGACCTTCAGCATGGGACATGCGGAGGAAAAGCGCTACTACATCGAGTGCCGGAAGATCACAGAATAATAGGAGAACCATGACATTTAAAGAACTGAATCTGTCCGCCCCGCTGCTGCGCGCTGTGCAGGAAGCGGGCTACGAGACCCCCTCGCCCATTCAGGCAGCGGCCATCCCGCCGGTGCTGGCAGGCCGGGATCTGATGGGCTGCGCCCAGACCGGCACCGGCAAGACGGCGGCCTTTGCGCTGCCCATGCTGGACCGGCTCACCGCCAATGCGCCCCGCCGCAAGGGCGCTGTCCGTGCGCTGATTTTGACCCCCACCCGGGAGCTGGCTTTGCAGATCGGCGAAAGCTTTGAAGCCTACGGCAAGTACCTGAAATTGCGCAGCACCGTCATCTTTGGCGGTGTGGGACAGGCTCCGCAGGTGGAAGCGCTGAAAAAGGGCGTGGATATCCTCATCGCCTGCCCGGGACGGCTGAATGACCTGATCGGGCAGGGCTTTATCGACCTGTCCGCTTTGGAAATTTTTGTGCTGGACGAGGCCGACCGAATGCTGGACATGGGCTTTGTCCATGACGTGAAAAAGGTCATTGCAAAGCTGCCCGCCCAGCGCCAGAACCTGATGTTCAGTGCCACCATGCCCGCCGAGATCGAGCAGCTGGCTGCCGGCATCCTGCGCGACCCCGCCTTTGTCAAGGTGGACCCGGTGTCCAGCACCGTGGACCGCATCCAGCAGAGCCTGTACTATGTGGAAAAGGGCAACAAAAAGCTGCTGCTGCCGTGGCTCATCAAAAATTTGCAGCCGCCGGTGGTCAACGCACTGGTGTTCAGCCGCACCAAGCACGGCGCGGATAAGATCGCAAAGGATCTGACAAAGCAGGGCATCCCCGCCGCCGCCATCCACGGCAACAAGAGCCAGACTGCCCGCGTGACCGCGCTGGAGGATTTCAAGTCCGGCAAGACCCGGGTGCTGGTGGCCACCGATATTGCCGCCCGCGGCATTGATATCAGCGAGCTTTCCCATGTGTTCAACTACGACCTGCCCGAGGTACCGGAGACCTATGTGCACCGCATCGGGCGCACCGCCCGCGCCGGTGCGGACGGCACCGCCGTCAGCTTCTGCGCCCCGGAGGAGCAGGAGTATCTGGCAGGCATTGAAAAGCTGAACCGCCGCAAGATCCCGGTGGTATCCGGCCACCCGTGGGACGGCGTGCCCGCCCCGGTGCGCCCGGTGCTGCCCGTGCGCGGCAAAAAGCCCCGCCCCGAAGCGGAAAACTTGGCCGAAGCGCCGAAAAAACAGGCCGAAACTGCGCCCGCAAAAGCTGCAAAAGCAGCTGCGCCCGCGCCGAAGCAGGAGCCGAAGGCTGCAAAGAACGCGGTGCCTGCAAAACCGAAAAAAGAGGAAACACTGATGCAAGACAGCAACGCAAAGCGCGGGGCCCGCAACGACCGCCGCGCCAACAACCGGGGCGCAAACGCCCCCAAGGAAGCGGCAGCGCCCCGCGCCCGCCGCGAGAATGCCGCCCCCGCCCGGGGCAGCAACGCCCAGCCCAAGTTTGACCCCCATTTTGTCAGCGCCCCGGAGGCTACTCCGCTGCGCCCGGCACGCAAGACCCCTGCCGCTCCGGCAGCACCTGCCATCCGCAGCGCACAGGAGCTCCAGAATAACCAGAACGCAAACCGCAGCGGCAGCCGCCGCAACGACCGCAACGACCGGGGTGAACAGCGCAATGCCCGCCCCGCAGTCCAGAATAATAACGCCCGCCCTGCCCGTAACGAGCGCGGCAATGCAGGCAGCCAGAACCGCACCGGCAGCGCACCTCGTGCTGCCAAGGCCGAGCCTGCCCGCCGCAGCCGCAATGCCGCCGCCCGGGACGAGGATCCGGGGCTGATGCTCATCAGCCGCCGCCCGCCCCAGCAGAAGTACACCAGCTTTGAGGAGTATATGGACGCCCACGGCGGTGCCACTGCACCCATTGAGGATCACAGCGAAGAAGTATGAGCCGGAACGAAGCCTTTGCCCCGTGGCAGTGCCCCCTGTGCGGCGGCGCGCTGCAAGGGGAGAACGATCTGAAATGTGAAAAAGGCCACTGCTTTGACCGCGCCCGGGAGGGCTACTGGCATCTTTTGCCGGTGCAGAGTATGCGCACCAAAGCCCCCGGGGACAGCAAGGAGATGGTTGCCGCCCGCCGCGCCTTCCTGAACGCCGGATATTACGGCATTTTCGGGCAGGCGCTGGGGGAGTTGTGCCTTGCCCACGGCGTGCCTGCCGCGAAGGACGCCCCACTGCATCTGCTGGACGCAGGCTGCGGCGAGGGCTGGTACGACCGTTGCATCGCGCAGCAGTTCGCGGCGGCGGAAAAACCGCTGCAGCTGGCCGGGTTCGATATCGCAAAGCCCGCCGTGCGGCTGGCGGCAAAGGCGCTGCCCGCCGCGCAGTACGCGGTGGCGTCCAGCTTCAGCCAGCCGGTGCGCACCGGCTGGGCAGATGTGCTGCTGAACTGCTTTTCGCCCTTTGCACAGGAGGAATTCAGCCGGGTTCTGCGCCCGGGCGGGCGCATGATCTATGTTGTGCCGGGGGCAGAGCACCTGTACCAGATGAAGGCCGTGCTCTACGAAAAGCCCTACAAAAACCCGGTGCAGCAGGTGGAGTACCCGGGCTTCCGCGCCATTGATGAGCGTGAGGTGCAGGGCACCATCACTGTGCCCGCCGCCCAGCTGGAAGCCCTGTTTGCCATGACCCCCTACTACTGGAAAACGCCCCGCGACGGTGCCGCCCGCCTTGCGGCTCTGCCGCAGCTCACCACCACCATCGCCTTCCGCTTTCTGGTGTTTGAAAAGCTGTAATAAGATAAAAAAGGACTGCCGTGCGCTGCACGGCAGTCCTTTTTTATGCCCATTCTCATGCTTGTTGATTTTCACAAGAACTGGCATACTAATATATCAATTTCGCACAAAAACAATAAAATCTGTTTACAAATGCATTGTATTGTGGTACGATTTGTGCAGATTTCGATGGCATGATACAACTGGAATGTCTATCGGGCCCGGCAGCAGGGCGTTTGCTGCACAGCTTTGGGCGGCTTTGCTCTGCACAAATGAGCCGTCTGCATTTAAAAGGAGAAATGATGATGAACAGAAGAGACTTTATGAAACTTTCCGCCGCTTCTGCTGTGACCATGGGCGCAGTGGCTGGCATGGCGCCCGCATCCTTTGCTGAAAACGCTGGCGTGCACACCGATGCCGAGGTGCAGGCCATGGTGGCAGAGGAACTCCGCCTCTCCCGCGAGGTAGCCTTTTATCCGGCTGCTTTCCGGGGTGATTTTGACAAGTTCTATGTGCTGTTCCACAAGCTGTCCCGCGCTCAGTACGAGAAGGTGGACGGTGCAGCTGTGCCCGGCATCAATGCTTCTCACTACGAGATGTGTGTTGCTCTGACCAATGCCCGCAAGGCGCTGCGCCAGATCAAGGACCCCAAGAGCACCGTTTGGGAAATTTGGGGAGATCAGATGGCCGTGGAATCTCCGCTGCCCACCAACTGGGAAAATTGCTACGATAACGAGGGCTTCCGTCCCTTCCTGAACCCGTACCTGCTGCGGGATCAGGGCAAGGTGAAGGGCAACGTGATCATTATTGCAGGCGGCGGCAGCACCCACCGCAACAACGTGGTGGAAGGCTACCCGGTGGCCGAGTTCTTCAACAAGAACGGCTACAACGCCTTTGTGCTGCAGCGCCGCGTCAACCCTTATGCCGCTGTGGATCAGCAGCTGGATCTGGCACGCGCTATCCGCTACATCCGCCACAATGCCTCTGAAAAACACATCGGCAAGACCGATATCATGATCGCTGTGGGCTTCTCTGCCGGCGGCATGAATGTGATGCAGGTGGTGGCCGACCAGTTCGGCACTACGAATACCCCGGATAAGGTCTACCCCAGCTACGTCTGCGATGCTGTGGACCATGAGAGCGCTGACCTGAATGTGGCGATTCCCATCTACGGACTGTTCGTCACTGGTCTGAACTTCACGAAGAACCCCAACCTGCCTCCGGTCTTTGGTGTTGTGGGTCAGAAAGATGGCCTGAGTGCGATGATGCTGCCCTCTCTGCCGGAGTGCGCAAATATCTTCAAAGATTTCAGCTTCTATCTGGCACCCGATGCGCCCCACGGTGTGGGCTTGGGCACTGGCACCAAGGGCTATGTGGATTACTATACCCAGATCGCCCAGTGGCCGGATATGGCTGTCAACTTCATCGAGAGCCGTCTGGGGCTGATGGAAAAGAAGATCGACATGGACTCCGTGGGCTTTGCATGGTAAGCTGCCCCGACAGAAGTTCTTGAAAAAACAACGACCCGCCGCATCTCTTTCAGTGCGGCGGGTCGTTGTTTGTAAAAATGTTATGTATGATACTCCATCCACTTGCCCTTCCATGCATACAGGATCATGAGCAATGCGCCCAGACCCCAGCTGACGGGGTAGAGGATGAACACGCCCTCGATGCCGGAGAAGAAGGGCAGCAGAAACTGGATCCACACCACACGGAACAGGCACAGCGAGACCAGCAGCACCACCATGGGCGGGATGCTGGCACCCGTGCCGCGCACGGCACCGGCAAGGCCGTGCAGGATGCTGAGCAGGAAGTAGAACGGACAGAACCACCGCATAGCCAGCTTGCCGTAGGTGACCACGGCCTCGTCGGCGGTGAACAGGTGCAGAATGGCGTCCTGTCCGGCCAATAGCGCCGCGCCGGTGCAAAGGGTGTAGATGACCCCGATGGCAAGGGTGACCCACACCGAGCGCTTTACCCGGTCCAGACGCCCCGCACCGTAGTTCTGCCCCACAAAGGTGGTGGCAGCCATGCTGATGCTGCTCACCGGCAGAATGTTGAAGCCGTCGATCTTCATGTAGGCTGCAAAGCCCGCCATGGCGGCGGCGCCGTAGCTGTTCACGCTGGCCTGCACCAGCACGTTGGAAAAGGAGATGACCATGTTCTGGATGCCGGTGGGCAGGCCCACCCGGATGATGCGGCCTGCCATTTTGCGGTGCAGCCGGATGGCGGAAAGCTCCACCCGGCAGGCGTCCTCGCTTTTCATCAAAAAGCGCAGGCTCAGCACGCAGGACACCAGCTGGCTTAAGTCGGTAGCGATGGCAGCGCCCGCCACCCCCATCCGCAGCCCCACGATGAACACAAAGTCCAGCACGATGTTGGTCACCGACGCCCATGCCAGATACACCAGCGAGCGGCGGGAGTTGCCGGCGGCGTTCAGGATGCCGGCGGTCATGTTATACACCACGCTGAACAGCACCCCGCCAAAGTAGATGCGGATATAGGTCACGGCGTCGGCCAGCACCTCGGCGGGGGTGTTCATGGCCACCAGCAAAGCGCGCCCGCAGGCAACGCCGCCCACCGTCAGCAAAAGCCCCATGACCACCGCAATGGCAAGGGAGGTGTGCACCGCCTCGCGGGTCTCCTTGTGGTCGCCCGCGCCCAGATACTGCGACACCACCACGCCCGCGCCCACGGCAAGCCCCTGACTGAAGCCGATGAGCAGGTAGATGGGCGACCCGCTGGAGCCCACGGCGGCAAGGGCATTGCTGCCCACAAAATTGCCCACGATGATGCTGTCGGCGGTGTTGTACATCTGCTGCAGCAGGTTGCCGAAGATCAGCGGCAGGGCGAACAGCAGCAGGCTCTTGACGATGCTGCCCTCGGTCATCAGATTGTTTTGGGAGGGGGTTTCAACGGCGTTTGCCACGGGAGATCTCCTTTCGATGCAGTGGATGAGAACTATCTTTTACCATAACACAAAACCGGGCCGGACACAAGAGCAAAGGCCGCATGCTGCATAATTGCGGCACAGCGGCCCATACTCCCTGCAGAAAGGCAGGGGAGCAGGATGCATGCACAGCACGACCGGCACCGGGGGTGGAACCCCTTCTGGGCGGCACTGGGGGCGGCGCTTCTGGTGTTGGTGCCGCTGGTGGGCGGCACCGTGCTGCTCAGTCGGCAGCAGCTCAGCCGCCAGCTGCGGCAGGCGGCCCGGAGCCAGCAGGGCGTGGCGGTACAGCTCCCGCGGGAGAGCGACCGCCTGACCGTGCTGGTGTGCACGGCGGGGGAGCAGCCGGGCTTTGTGCTGGCCTACCTGAACGCCAGCCAGAACGGTGTGCATCTGCTGGCGGTGCCCGCCGGGTTACAGGTGACCTTTGCGGACGAGGACGCGGCGCTGGCCGACTGCTACGCGGCGGCGGG